>ENA-UOJC01004261-UOJC01004261.1-human-gut-metagenome-genome-assembly--contig:-C104-NODE-4261-length-12335-cov-5.807899_pt1 | contig 12335 bp, 8 predicted proteins | sample MGYA00242339_ERZ723886 | MGnify/ENA metagenome assembly ERZ723886 | reverse complement strand
GATCTTGAAAAAGAACTGCAAGAGTGGAATCGTCTTATCCGGGAACGCGATATCGCTGTAGCCGGCGTGATCGGTGTCTTGCGCCCGCAGGAACAGCTTGCCAAGGCTGTCTCGGAGGCCGCTGTCCAAACGCAGAGTCTTGACCAAATTCCTGCCGGGCTACTTGCCGAGCCTGTGAATCACGACACGCTGGCACTCGCCCATTCAACTCTGGTAGATATTTTACGAATCAAAGTGGAGCGTGTGCAGGCGCTCATCGTAGGCATGGTCGAGGCGAACGGCCTCGTCGAAAGCTTCGGCGCCCTACGGTCTCATCTTGATACGCTCAACACTCGACTTGTCCTTGAGAACGAGGCGCTCGACAGTCACTCCAAGACCCAAGCGGAAAGCGCGACACTTCTCCAGGAGCACGAAGCTAATATCCAGATCGCGCAACAGGAGCGAGTCAATGTTGAAGAAGCGCTTGAACGAATGGTCAATGAGGCTGCGGCAAGACAGCAGGTCGCCCATCGTAACCAGTCATTGGCCAAGGCTGCAAACGCTGTTAGGAGCGCAGAGGAACAATGTGCAGCATCGCGGGAAAAGCACGAGCGTAACCAGCAATTACGGAGTCAGCGCACTCAGCTCGACAATCAGCTTCGATCCCTCGAAGAGGCTGAGAAACAGCTGCAAGAAGGTCAGCGTATAGCCATTGAGTGGGAAGCTGCTGAAGATGGGTTGGAGGAGAGCCGCAAAGAGTTAAATCTTCTCCAAGAGGTTCTCGCACGTTTGGGCGCTGAGTTGACGGAAAAGCGTGCAGCTCAGGAGGTATGCAAGACCGCAGAAGGCGCAGCCAGAGTGCACTATCAGGCATTAAGTTCTTCTGCAGATGCGATTCGCCTGGCGGTGGCCTCGATTGCCGAACACTTAACGTCTGAGCAAGAGCGCTGTCCGCTGTGTTTGTACCCTCATGGGGCAGACGAGTTACAGGAGCGCGTAGCCCAGGCTTTGCAGGCGATAAACCCCAGCTTGGCCTCAGCCGAACAGCAATTGAAACTCGCTGTAGATGCCTTGGCTGCTAGCAACGCTGAAGTGGCTTCCAAGCTCGAAGCTGTGGCGGATTGCCAGACTAAGATTGCGGCTTTGGGCGATGTTCGCCGGGGCTTAGAACAGCAAATTATTCAGTATCGCGTCAATCCGATTTTGGCCAGTGCTTCATTGCCGCAGGCTAAAGAGTCGCTCAGGGTTCAGTTGGATGGAATTTCAGCGAGTCGCAAAAACCTAACAGACAAGCTGTCCAGTTTGGAACCATTGGTCACACAGGAGACCTTCGAACAGGTGCAGCGCGCCTTCGATTTTGCTGTAAGCGCGCTAGATCAGGCGCGCGTTCAGTACAGTGAGGCACTCACTCGACGCGATCAGTCGGTCACCACGCTATCTACCCTTACGACGAACGCAGCGGTTGTGGGTACGTTGGAAGAGCTGACCTTACAGAAAAATCAGCTCGACGACCGAATTAGTGCGCTTAATGGGCAAGTGACGACTGTTCAGTCGGTACTAGATGCACAACGTCGCCAGTTTCATGAGCTGAGCAGCTCTGTGAGAACTACCAAGGAGGCGCTCACGCATGCCCAAACCCAGCTCGAGTCACTCCGAGCCAGATGGCAAGGACTCGGACTGGAAGGCGATCCTCTCACAGAAGCCGCTCAGGCCCGTTCCAGTACGTTGAGCTCGGCATTAGCTGATCTAGAGAGCCGTCTAGAGGGGCTTGAAAATCTTGGAGTTGAGATATCGGCTTGGGCAAAGCTGAATGAGTCGCAGTTGGCGCAGCGACTCATCGATGCTCAGCGCTTAGATCGCACAGAAGAGAGTTTCTTCGCAGACCTCAACGAGCGAATCGCTATTGCCACAAGAAAATTTTCCGATGTATCCAAGCTCTCGGAAGCCATGGATGCTCTGGATTCCTTCTTGAAGAAGGAAATCGGAAATGTTCAAAAACATGTTCGCAAGGTGGTACCCCGCTGGCAGGCACTACTCAAGCGAGTTGTGCGTGAAACCAGATTCCACGAGGCAAGCCTTAATTTCTTCACCCACTACAACAAAGAGAAGGCAGAGGTCCTTGTACCATTGGGCAACAAGTCGGCCTCGGTGCCTGACGTTGCAAGCGAGGCACAGTTGACCGACCTTCAGCTGACCTTCCTGCTCGCGATGGCTATGAGCCACCAGTGGTCACCTTGGAAAGCGCTGCTGCTCGACGATCCGACACAGCATCATGATCTGGTGCATGCATCGGCAGTTTTCGATTTGCTGCGCGACTATATTGTTGACCACGGCTTCCAGGTCGTAATCGCTACCCATGATGCCTTGCAAGCGCGTTACTTCTTGCGCAAGCTCCAAAATGATGGGATCGATGCGAAGATCTGGACGCTCGTGCCAACTGCGGAAGGTGTTACCGCAAAAGAGGGGCCGGGGGGACGGCACTTGGGAGATAGGGCTATCAACTGAGCCCTAGATGAATTGCAAATCCGAGGGGCTAATGCAGCTGAGATCCGGTGACCTATTGCGCTCTGTATTTGCGACGCCGTGTAGAAGCAAGTGGCCTTTCACAATTGGTCGATGCATTGGCTGCAATGACTTGCGGGTTCAACTGGTCGACAACACCAGTTCAGTACACGACAAAGTAGTCACATGGAGGTCGTCAGGCTTCCTCGACAGCATTTGAAATGCAGTGCAGACCTTCTTGAAAGTCTTTGCCCAATGACTGCTCTGGTCGATAGAAGTCTTTGACATTTCTGTTGTGAACTTCCGCTACCAGCCTGTAACAGTCTTTGAGAATCGCCCTTTACAGCTATGTGAAGGGCAAGAGTGGGGCCTTAGTTTGCGATTTAATGGAACCTCAGTGTTGCATTGAGAACCGCAAGCACAGAGGCTTTAACGATATTGGCGTCCATACCACCACCAAATTTGGATCCAGGAACGCCTGGCCAAGAGACCTCCACGATCGCTAACGCGGATGCTTCTGAACCTGATGCCAAACTCCGTTCTTCGTAGCTGTCAATGCGAATGGGCAGATTCAGCGCAGCGACAGTAGCCGCAATGGGTCCATTGCCTATGCCGCTGCTGGTATGGGGCTGTCCTTGCTTATCCAGCCAATCCAACTCAATACCTTGCCCTTGGGCATCTTCAAACAATCGGTGCCCAATGTATTGCATCGATGTAGCCCGCTGATGGGGCTGTAAATAGGTGGACTGAAACAGCTCCCATATCTGCTCACTTGACAGTTCCGTCTCGCTCGCATCAGCCATGGTTTGCACAATGGCGCTGAATTCGATCTGCATGCGACGCGGCATCACAATGCCATGGTCACGCTGCAGTAAGTAAGCTATCCCTCCTTTGCCTGACTGGCTGTTGACCCGCACGATGCTGTCATAAGTTCGCCCTAAATCTTTGGGATCTACTGGCAGATACGGTACACGCCACAGTGCATCCGGTTGTTGCGCTGCAAATCCCTTGGCAATTGCATCTTGATGGGAGCCAGAAAACGCCGTGAACACCAGATCGCCCACATAGGGGTGGCGAGGATGAATAGGCAATGCGGTGCATTCCTCAGCAATACGGGCAACACCAGAAATGTCGGAAAAGTCCAGGTTAGGGGAGATGCCTTGGGTGTAGAGGTTCAAGGCCAGCGTCACTACATCCAAGTTGCCACTGCGCTCCCCGTTGCCGAACAAGCAGCCTTCCACTCGCTGTGCGCCTGCCAGCAAGGCTTGCTCGGCGCAAGCTACCCCCGTACCTCTGTCGTTATGCGGATGCACCGACAGGATGATGTGCTCACGACGAGTCAAGTGCCGATCCATCCACTCGATTTGGTCCGCAAACACATTAGGCGTGGTGACTTCCACTGTGGTGGGCAGGTTGATGATCATCGGACGTTGTGGCCCTGCATCCCAGGCTGCGATGGCGGCATTGCACACTTGAAGCGACACGTCCAGCTCCGCCATGCAAAAGGTTTCTGGCGAATATTGCAGCACCCATTCTGTTTCTGGATGCGCTTGGGTCATTGTTTTGAGCAGTTCGACATGGTGCTCCACCATCGCGATGATTTGCGGCACATCCATGCCAAATACGATCTCCCGGAATGCAGGTGCAATGGCGTTATAGAGGTGCACGATGACGCGCCGTGCCCCAGCTACGCTTTCCACGGTTTTCACAATCAGGTCCTCACGCAGTTGTGTGATGACCATGGGTGTCACGTCATCGGGAATCAGATGCATATCAATCAGATGACGCACGATCTCGTAGTCGGTCTGTGATGCAGATGGGAAGCCGACCTCAATTTCCTTAAACCCGATGCGCACCAACTCCTGAAAAAGCCGCAGTTTGCGATCACGGTTCATCGGCTCAAACAGCGCCTGGTTGCCATCTCGCAAGTCGGTGGACAACCAGATCGGTGCATGGGTCATGGAGCGTGATGGCCATTGCCGATCAGGCAAGTTAACGACAGGGAACGCACGGTATTTTTGAGAGGGATTTGCCAGCATAGGAGTCTCAGAGGTTGAACAAATTGGCTGGCTTCCCTGCTCCGTGGAGCTGGCTAAGGTCGGGAGCTGGGGAAGCCAGCGTGAGGCCATTCGCAAACGCATGCGTACAGCCCCCGACCTGATGTCAGGGCTAGTAGACATAGCGAGGACGAGCGCGAGAAGTTCACTGAAATAGCTTTTAGGCAAAGTAATGCCTGCACTTTAGGTGTCCATCAAAAAGGCATCTACCTAAAATTGCCCATTCGTTGTATCAATTTGGACATGGTCTATGGGTTTTGCCTCTCCTCATCACGGTAGCCACGCACTGGATCTGCACCACGCGCACACATCTGATCTCCCCGTGACGGGCGTGGTGGTGAGCTATCCGGCAGGCCATGTCGTACCGATGCACAGTCACCCCCGTGGACATTTGATATACGCATCGACTGGCGTCTTGCGGGTCCAGGCAACTACCGGGCAATGGTTGGTTCCACCCACTACAGCCGTTTGGCTTCGGCCATTGATTGAGCACCGACTCACGGCAATGACGGCTGTCACAGCGCATGGAATCTTGATAGCGGAATCCACCACAGCTGATCTACCACCCATGGATTGCGTGATACATGTATCCCAGCTGATGCGAGAGCTCATCGCAGCCTTGGTGAGCGTCCCTCATCAGCCACCGTTCCAACCACGCGATGCACTGTTAGGGCAGTTGTTGGTGGAAGAGTTGAAAACGGTTGCGCAGTTACCGTTTCATTTGCCCTGGCCTGACGACAAGCTGATCAGTGAAGTGTGTGACGCTTTGGTGCGGGATCCTGGGCAAGCGAGCACAGCCGAAGCGTTGGCACAACGCTATGCGATTACTTCCAAAACGCTGCATCGACGATTTCTGAAAAGTACGGGCATGAACTTTGGGCAGTGGCGGCTGAAGATGCGTTTGATGAAATCCATCGAGAAGTTGCTCCAAGGCTTGCCAATCACCCATGTTGCTTTGGAAAGTGGCTATGAAAGCCATAGCGCCTCCTCTGCCGCCTTTAAACAGACATTTGACTGCCCACCCTCTGAGTTCATTGCGGTGGCTTATGCCAGCAGGAAAAACTCCGATGGAATGTCCGCTTAGGGTGCGATAGCACAAGGTCAGCACACGGCAAAGCAGTCACTTGGCAATGGTCAGATTCCACTGGCAGCTTTAAGGGGTAGAGCGGACCTTCTCGAAAGTTTTAGGGCAATGACTGCTTTCGGTAGCAGCAGCCATTGTTACCTCTGAGGTGAACGGCGGCAACCAGCCTAATGCAGCTATCTGGAAATACCACACTGCATGCGAGATCGACGCGACTGCCTAGTTGCTATCGTGGCAGTGTCGTTGTTTTATGCTTGTGCATTGGCTTCAGCAGTGATGTCACCAAGTTGCTCTTGAGATGGTTCTTTTCCAAATTTTTTCTCCAAGTTTTTTAGCAGCTTGATCTTGCTCGACACATCTTTGGTGTCAACAAGCCACTGGTCGATAGGCTTACCTTGCTCGTATTTGTCCAAGCCGCCTTCTTCCTTAAAAAAGCTTGGAGGCCCAGCTCGCCAAACACCTGTTTCGTCAGGATTTCTGATGCTCTTGATGTAGCCTTTGACTTCCCGTTTCTTGCCGCTCATCTTTGGCTTGCTGGCCTCTACAGCCTTTGCCGTAGGGGTGACACCAAGGGCTTTGGCGGCTGTCCGAATTTCGCTTTCGGAGTACAGATCAGTAATCGGCGGCACCCTTAAGCCGGCTTTAGTGAGCTCAGCAAACGAGATATCTTGTTCTTTGATGTCTTTGATCAATTGCGCAATGCACTGTTCTCGTTTGACACGCGCTGAAATCATTTTTTGGCGCAACTCCTGGAACTCAGCTTCTTGAGCTGCATCGGTCTTGCCATCGATATAGAGCGCTGTTAGTTGCTGATACCGTTGCTCGTCAGTCTTGCTGAAAATCTTGCTGCTTACTTGCGATACTGGCAGTTCCATAGCTTCCTTCTGGGATCTCGTACGTACAGGGTGCGTTTGCTTACTTGTCGGCCCCTCTGATGTTACAGGTGCGTGGGAGCTCAAAATTCAAATTTCATTCAGTTAAGCTCGCTGGCCGTGCACCGTTGATGTCAGGGCATTCTGAGATATGGATTTGTTAAAAACCATCGAGCGAATGGAGCGCGATGTTTGTCTTGTTTTCACTCGATCAAATGTGCAGTGGGATCTACCCGCAGCAGGAGACCTACGGCGTCCACAGCGAGGAGCGCTCTCACTGACAAAGGACTGGCATAGCTCCTATCCTTGGCAGGTCCTTCGAATAGCGGTGCACACTTATCTCTCGATAGCAGCCAATGTTTCAGGCCGTCACTTCAGCTGGAGTGATTCGAAGGATAGGATGGAATACAGCCCTCTTGGGGAACGTCTTTTACTTTGCCTTGACCTGTACCGCTATGAGCAGGAGATGTTGCTTCGAGACATCCAGGACTCATTACGTTCAGCCGCTTTCGTTGAGAGTGCACACTTTCTATTGTTTCAGGAGCTGCTTGTTCAACAGGCTGACGCCATAAAGGGAGTAAAAAAATACCTGTATTTGGAGCGCCATCGCTTAACTCGGGATCAAGCGGCTGCTTAACAGGAGTGCCTAGAAGAGGATGTAAGGAAGCTACGAGAAGCATCAGCACGAAAACATAACAAAGCGCTGTACGATGAGGCTTACCATGCAGCGGAGTCTATTGGGGACTATCTGAAAGGTTTGAGGTTTGGTCATCCTCATCTTGATGCTTTTGCATTTGAAATTTGCTTAGACTCGCCAGAAGGAAATGAGCTTGCTGCCAGCCAGCTAGTCAAGCGTGCTGCCTATCAATTGTCCGGCGAATTTCCAGATAACTTTTTGGAAGCTTTGAAGCAAGCTTCAGCATTCGTGGCGTACCTTAAAAAATTTGGTTTTGCTGAAATCAAGGGCCATCTGATCAAACTATCAGCCACAGCATGGGGTGAGCCGCGCTGTACGCTGATCTTGTTGGGGCCTGAAGTGAAGCAATTGTTGGCCAATGGCACAACTCAGGCCTCCCAACTTTCGCTGATATGGGCAGACTTCATGCTGGGTCCTCTTGGGGCACTGGAGGGGCGCTTAGGCAGCACCATGCAAGCTCCAGGTATCCGGCTTTTGCCAAACGGTGAATGGTCACTATCGCAAAAGAATGCCAGCGCGTGGAAAGCTTTACAAGGCTTTGTAGATCAAGTCTTTATTAAGGAATTGTCTTTCATGCGCTTGCGATTGCCTCCAAGAAGAAGAGCTTGGTCTAAAGGCGGGGCACGCTGATTGCTGGCGTCACCACCTGCGTCCCGGAAGGCATGTTCAAGCTGGCATACTCCAGAATCATTAGCCTTCCACTTTTGCCGAAGTACTTTGCCAAGCTGTTCATGCCAGCCCCACGTCCCATTGATTTTTGCGCTGTAGTCGCTGCACTGAAGGACCTGGTCCGTAGTCTGTCTGCTGTCTATGCCTTCGGCAGTCAGGTGAGTGGTGATGCAGGCCCTGAGAGTGATTTGGGGCCTCGCTAGTCGTTTAACTGGGGTGGTTGTTGGTTGTCCTGTCGATTTGCTGAATCTTCGCTCTGCATCGACAGTGATGTAGTACCGGATTGTGACTACGGGCCAACGGCTGTGGGCCAGAGATGAGCAGGCGGCGCTCTATGAAACCTTCATCCTTAGCCAAAAGACCGCATTGGACGAGGCGCGCGCTGGCTTGCTGCAAGACATTCAAAAAACAGGAATCGTTTATGGTTGATGACGTACTCATGAACAAAGCCGCAACGATTGAGCGTTGCGTCATGCGGGCTAAAGAGGAGTACGCCAACTGGATATATTTCACCGTCCGATACAGGGGCAAGATGCTCCCGGCGGATCGCCGCTGAGAAGCCCGAGACCGCCGTCTCAACTTAAACTAAGCGACTACCTCGATACCTTAGCGACTTACACCGCCTAACATTACCAATCGTGAACAAGCAACAGCTCGCCGCAAAAATCTGGGAATCGGCCAACCAGATGCGTTCGAAGATCGAAGCCAACGAATACAAGGACTACATCCTTGGCTTCATCTTCTACAAATACCTCTCCGACAAGCTAGTGGCCTTCGCCATGGCCGAGGGTTTCACGGACGAGGACTTCAGCGCGGTGACCGAGGACGATGCGGAAACCGTCGAACACTTCAAGTCCAACCTTGGCTACTTCATTGCCCACCAGCACCTGTTCTCGACTTGGCTGGACCAAACGAGCGACTTTGACGTCGCCAACGTGCGCGAAGCCCTGTCAGCCTTCAGCCGCCTGATCCACCCGAACCACAAGCGCCTGTTCGAAGGCATCTTCAAGACCTTGGAAACCGGCCTAAGCAAACTGGGCGACACCGCTGCAAAGCAGACCAAGGCGATCAGCGAGCTTCTTCATCTGATCAAAGACATCCCCATGGATGGCAAGCAGGGCTACGACGTGCTCGGCTTCATCTACGAATACCTCATTGGCATGTTCGCCGCCAACGCGGGCAAGAAGGCAGGTGAGTTCTACACCCCGCACGAGGTGTCTGTGCTGATGTCCGAGGTCATCGCGCACCACCTGAAAGACCGCGAGACCATCCAGATCTACGACTCCACCAGTGGCTCGGGCTCGCTGCTGCTCAATATCGGCCAGGCCATCGCCAAGCAGATGGGTGACAAAGACAGCATCAAGTACTACGCCCAAGAGCTGAAGGAGAACACATATAACCTCACGCGCATGAATCTGGTCATGCGCGGCATCCTCCCGGGCAACATTGTCACCCGCAACGCCGACACGCTGGAAGACGATTGGCCCTACTTCGACGAGCAAGACCCGGTCAACAGCTACAACCCTCTGTACCTAGATGCGGTGGTGTCCAACCCGCCCTACTCACAGAAGTGGGACCCACAGCACAAGGACGCTGACCCGCGCTATGCCCGCTTCGGTGTGGCCCCCAAGTCCAAGGCCGACTACGCCTTCCTGCTGCACGACCTGTACCACCTGAAGCCCAACGGCATCATGGCCATCGTCCTGCCGCACGGTGTGCTTTTTCGGGGCGGTGAAGAAGGCGTCATCCGCAAGCAGCTGATCGAGAACGACCACCTCGAAACCATCATCGGCTTGCCCTCCAACATTTTCTTCGGCACCGGCATCCCCACTGTCATCCTTGTGCTCCGGCAGAAGCGCGAAGGCAGCGATGTGTTGTTCGTGGACGCTTCCAAGGGCTTCGCCAAAGAAGGCAAGAACAACAAGCTGCGCGCTTGCGACATCAAGAAAATCACCGATGTGGTGGTCGCCCGCACCACCGTGCCCGGCTTCAGCCGCCTGGTGCCCAAGACCGAGCTGCAAGACGAGGCCAACGACTACAACCTCAACATTCCACGGTATGTGGACTCGTCCGAACCGCCCGAAAGCTGGGACCTGTACGCCTCGATGTTCGGCGGCATTCCGCTGAGCGAGCTGGACGCGCTGGCTGACTACTGGAAGGCCTTCCCCAACTTGCGCGCGGCCCTGTTCACTCTGGACGGCACGCCTTATGCCCAGCCGAAGGTGGATGACCTGGCTGCGGTCGTGAGCCAACACCCTGAAGTGACGAAGTTCAACGAGGCCTTCAACCGTGCGTTCGACGGCTTCAAGCCCTGGCTGCACAGCGAGCTGATCGGCAACATGCTCACGCTGCATGTTCCTCGCCAAGAAGCGTTGATCTGCGACGAACTGTTTTCTCGCTTGGCAAAGCTCGGCACGTCGCCCCTCATCGACAAGTACCAGGCCTATCAGGTCCTCGACGACCACTGGCAGCCCATCGCCGTGGATCTGGAAATCCTGCAGACCGAAGGTTTTGATGCCACACGCGTGGTTGACCCGAACTTGGTCGTTAAGAAGAAGGACGGCAAGGAGGTGGAGGTGCAGGAGGGCTGGAAAGGTCGCATCTTGCCCTTTGATCTGGTTCAAAAGACCCACTTCTCTTCAGAGCTAGATGCACTTCGTCAGTCTGAGTTGAGACTGGATAAAATCAGCTCGATTCTGGGAGGAATCATCGAGAGCTTGTCGGAGGTGGACGGGGAATATTCGGTACTTAATGGATCCAACGACAAGTTCGTTATCGCCGAAGTTAAGAATGAGCTCAAGGACCAGTTGGGCGACGTAGTCACGGACGAGATTCTGGCATTGCAGGCATATCTTGACCTGCTTGCAGCGAGCGCTTCTAAACAAGATAGGTTGGCATTCATTGCCAAGCATCAAGAGGTCAATTGGGCACAGATCCCAGCGAACAAGGATGGCACTTTCGGAAAAACCAAAGTTGAAGCTCGCATCGTCGAACTTCAAAGCGAATTCGATTTTCCTGACGACACGTTTGCTGCCAAGTTGATTAAGGCGATCGCGTTGCTCGATGAAGAGAAGGAACTCAAAGATCTTCAGAAAGAACGAGCGGCGACACTTCATCAGAAGACCAAAACAACCATTGAGTCACTAACTGATGAGCAAGTGCATGAACTGCTGGCCAGCAAGTGGATTGCACCGATGATGGATGAACTGCATCGCTTGCCTGTCCTAGTGATGTCCAGCCTCGTGGCCAATCTGCAAGCCTTGGTTGAGAAGTACCGGATCACCTATGCCGACAACGCGCGCGACATCCAGCAGGCCGAGGCTGCCTTGGTGGGCATGCTGGGCGAACTGCATGGCGACGAGTTTGACCTCAAGGGCATTGAGGAACTGAAGACCCTGTTGGCGGGGAACTGACATGGCAGACCAGATAACTGGCAAGGCACCGCGCATTCGCTTCAAGGCGCACAGCGAGCCGTGGGCTGATGAAAAGATTGGCGATGTCCTTGCCGAAAAGCGTCGCCCTATCGTGCTGGAGGACGACCAGCGTTACGAGCTCATCACGGTCAAGCGTCGCAACGAGGGCGTCGTTTCTCGCGGCCACCTGTTTGGGCGCGACATCATGGTAAAGAACTACGCCGAGCTCAAGGCGGGTGACTTCGTCATTTCCAAGCGTCAGGTAGTCCACGGTGCGACCGGCATCGTACCGCCTGCCTTGGATGGCGCCATCGTATCGAATGAGTATCTGACCGCAGTCGACAGCGAAAGGCTCCTCACGGAATTCCTCGCCATCGTCGCGAGCCTGCCATCTATGCGCCGGAAGTTCTTTCTAAGCTCTTACGGCGTGGACATCGAAAAGCTGTTTTTTGATGCCGACGATTGGAGGAAGCGCAATGTGATGCTCCCCGATGTTCAGGAGCAGAGCCGTGTCGGCCAATTCTTCCGACAGTTGGATAAATTGCTTGACCTACACGAGCGCAAGCATGAAAAGCTGGCGGAGCTAAAGGCAGCGATGCTTCAAAAGATGTTCCCAAAGCCCGGCTCCACTGCTCCAGAGGTGCGATTTCGAGGATTTTCCGAGCCGTGGGTAGAGAAGAAGCTTAAGAACATTGGTACTTTCAACCCCAAAGAGGTGCTGCCTGAATGCTTTGAGTATGTCGATCTTGAGTCTGTTGTCGGGACTGAGATGGTGGGGCATAGAACAGAAATGCGAACAACTGCGCCATCCAGAGCGCAGCGTTTGGCACGAAAAGGCGACTTGTTCTTCCAGACTGTGCGGCCTTATCAAAAGAACAATCATTTGTTTAACCTGCCTGACGAGAACTATGTGTTCTCTACGGGCTATGCACAAATTCGACCTCAAGCTGACGGCAGCTTCCTTCTGAGTCTGATGCAGCGGGACGAATTTGTAAGAGTGGTTTTGGAGAAGTGGTTCCAGTTTTTTGAACAGCTAGCTAAGCGAGATCTTTCCCCGTAAAA
>ENA-UOJC01004256-UOJC01004256.1-human-gut-metagenome-genome-assembly--contig:-C104-NODE-4256-length-12346-cov-27.807013_pt1 | contig 12346 bp, 9 predicted proteins | sample MGYA00242339_ERZ723886 | MGnify/ENA metagenome assembly ERZ723886 | reverse complement strand
TGACCGATGCCCAGAAGGAGCTGGTGGAGGGCGAAAATGCCGACCCCGACTACTTTGGCCGCGACACCGGCGATGCCTCCAAGGACGATGCCCGCAACGCCGATGAGATCGGTGAGAACGAGCTGCTGGTCGTGTCCTTCGGCACCTCCTTCAATGACAGCCGCGCCGCCGACATCAAGGGCATTGAGGACGCTTTGCAGGCCGCATACCCCGACTGGAGCGTGCGCCGCGCCTTTACCGCACAGATCATCATCAACCATGTGCAGGCACGCGATGGCGAGAAGATCGACAATATGCAGCAGGCGCTGGACCGCGCTGTGGCAAACGGCGTGAAGAACCTGATCGTGCAGCCCACCCATCTGATGCACGGTGCAGAGTACGACGAGATGAACGAGATGCTGGACCAGTACCGCGACAAATTTGAGAGCGTTGCTGTGGCCGAGCCCCTGCTGGGCGAGGTCGGCGCGGATGCTTCCGTCATCAACACAGATAAGGAAGCCGTTGCCAAGGCTGTTACCGCTGCCGCTGTGAAGGAAGCCGGTTACGACAGCGCCGCTGCTGCCGCCGCCGATAAGACCGCTTTCGTCTTTATGGGTCACGGCACTTCCCACACTGCCAAGGTGAGCTACAGCCAGATGCAGACCACCATGCAGACCTTGGGCTACGACAACGTGTTCATCGGCACGGTGGAGGGCGAGCCTGAGGACACCTCCTGCGAGGCTGTCATCGAGGCTGTGAAGGCTGCCGGTTACACCAAGGTCATCCTGCGCCCGCTGATGGTGGTGGCAGGCGACCACGCCAACAACGACATGGCCGGTGAGGACGCCGACAGCTGGCTGAGCCAGTTTACCGCCGCAGGCTGCTTTGAGAATGTGGACTGCCAGATCTCGGGTCTGGGCCGCATTGCGGATATCCAGCAGCTGTACATTGCACATACCAAGGCCGCTATGGATCTTCTGAACGGCTAATGGATTCAGAAGCCCTCTCCGGCGCTGCCAAGCATACGGAGAGGGCTTCTTTTATGGGCGTATTCCCCGCACGAGGAGAACGTGCCCCCTGCCCCGGCAGCTTAGACGCCGGGCAAAAATTTAGGATACTGAGGTATTTATTTTATGCGCTGCAAACAGTTTATCATCGTTTCTCTGGCCGGTGTGGTGCTGGCTGCTTCTCTGGCAAGCTGCGGCGGGGCTGTCCCTGCCTCCTCCGCTGCGGCAAGTTCTGTGGCTGCTTCTTCCGTGGTGGTTTCCTCTGCCGCTGCTGAGACTGCCCTGCCGGACGGCGTATATACCGCTGATTTCGAGACCGACAGCAGTATGTTCCACCCCAATGAAGCCTGCAACGGCAAGGGCACCCTGACCGTGGAAAACGGCGTGATGACCTTCCACGTCAGTCTGGCTTCCAAAAAGATCGTGAACCTCTACCCCGGCCTTGCCGCCGATGCCGAGGCCAACAAGACCGCATGGCTCATCCCCACCGTGGACACCGTTACCTACGCAGACGGCACCACCGAGGAAGTGTACGGCTACGATATCCCGGTAGAAGCACTGGACACCGACTTCCAGCTGGCGTTGCTTGGCACCAAGGGCAAGTGGTACGACCACACCGTCAGCGTGCGCAACGCTGAACCCAAGACCGAGCAGGCCGCCGAGACCCCCGCAGACGGTGCATACACCGCTGCCGTGGTGCTGGAGGGCGGCTCCGGCCGCGCCACCGTGGACAGCCCCGCTGCCCTGACCGTGGCCGAGGGCAAGATGACTGCCACCATCGTGTGGAGCAGCCCCAACTACGACTACATGATCGTGGACGGCGAGAAGTATCTGCCCACCAATACCGAGGGCAACTCCACCTTTGAGATCCCGGTAGCTGCTCTGGGCACCCCGCTGACTGTTACCGCCGACACTGTTGCCATGAGCAAGCCCCACGAGATCGAATACACCCTGACCTTTACCTTGGAGTAACCTTCCATGAAGCTGACCCGCGCACAATTTTTAAAGGTTCTGCCTGCCGCCGCGCTGGTGCTTGCAGGCTGCACGGCCGCGCCCACCGCACCCGCCGATACGGACGCGCTGGTTTTTGACCACGCCTACCCGCTGGACTACGCCACCCAGTTTACCGCCGACTGCTACGCGGACGGCTCTACCCTGCTGACCATCCCGGACGCACAGGCAAAGTTCCTTATCCGGCCGGAGGGCGCTGCCACTCTGCGCACCGTACCCGAGGGCGTGACTGTTTTACAGCAGCCGGTGCAGAACATCTATCTGGTGTCCACCTCTGCCATGGACTTATTTCTCCATCTGGACGCGCTGGACAGCATTGCCCTTTCCGGCACCCGCGCCGAGGGCTGGTATCTGGACGAGGCAAAGCAGGCCATGCAGTCCGGGCGCATTGCCTACGCGGGCAAGTACAGCGCCCCGGACTACGAACGCATCCTGACCGCAGAATGCGGCCTTGCGGTGGAAAACACCATGATCTACCACACCCCGGAGGTAAAGGAGCAGCTGGAACGGTTCGGCATTCCGGTGCTGGTGGAGCGCTCCAGCTACGAGAGCAGCCCGCTGGCACGGATGGAATGGATCAAACTGTACGGTATCTTGCTGGGCAAAGAAGCCCTTGCCGAGGAGGTTTTTGCGCAGCAGGCGCAGCGCATTGCACCGCTGCTGGAGCAGCCCTCCACCGGCAAACGCTGCGCGTTTTTCTCCATTACTTCCAGCGGCCTTGCCACTGTGCGCAAAAGCGGAGACTATGTGGCGCAGATGATCGGCATGGCCGGGGGCGAATATGTTTTTGCAGACCTTGCCGACAGCGGCAACAGTCTTTCCACCATGAATATCCCACTGGAGGATCTTTACGCTGGGGTCAAGGATGCCGATGTGCTTATTTATAACGGCACCATCGAGGGCAGCATCTCCACAAAAGAAGAACTGCTTGCCCGCTGCGCGTTGCTGGCAGAATGCAAGGCGGTGCAAAGCGGGAACATCTGGTGCACGACGCCCAGCTTTTTCCAGCAGAGCATGGCACTGGCAGATTTTATGCTGGACCTCCACGCTGTTTTTACCGGGGAGACTGCCGACCCCGACACCCTGCATTTTTTGACCAAAATTACCTGAGGAGCCGCTTATGACCAGCCGCAAACGCCTTGTTTTTTCCTATTGCTGCCTTGCCCTGCTGCTGGCGGTGCTGTTTGCCGTGAGCCTGTTCTGGGGCAGCGTTGCGCTTACCCCGCAGGCTGTGCTTGCAGCCCTGACCGGACGCGGACAGGACGCGCTGAGCGTAGGCATTATCACACAGTTGCGCCTGCCCCGCGCGGTGATGGCCGCATTGCTGGGCGCTGCGCTCTCGGCAGCGGGCTATCTGTTGCAGACCTTTTTTGCAAACCCCATTGCCGGCCCCTTTGTGATGGGCATTTCCAGCGGGGCTAAGCTGGCAGTGGCGCTGGTAATGGTGCTGTTTTTGAACTACGGCCTGCTGACAAGCTCTGCCGTGCTCATTCTGGCAGCCTTTGCGGGCGCTATGGCGGCTATGGCCTTTGTGCTGGCCGCTGCCCGCCGGGTGCAGCGCATGAGCATCCTTGTAATCTGCGGCGTGATGATCGGTTACATCTGCTCTGCCATCACAGAGTTTGTGGTGGCCTTTGCACAGGACAGCAGCATCGTTAACCTGCACAACTGGTCGCAGGGCAGCTTTTCCGGCATGACGTGGGGCAACGTGCGCACGGCAGCGCTGGTGGTGCTGCCCGCGCTGGCGGCGGCTTTCTGCCTTGCAAAGCCCATGGCCGCTTACCAGATGGGCGAAGCCTACGCCCGCAGTGTGGGCGTGGATGTGCGGCGGTTTTCCCGGCTGCTGGTGCTGCTTTCCAGCCTGCTGGCCGCCTGCGTTACCGCCTTTGCCGGGCCTATCTCCTTTGTGGGCATCGCGGTGCCGCACCTTGTCAAGCAGCTGCTGGGCAGTGCCCGCCCGCTGTATGTGCTGCCCGGGTGCTGCTTGGGCGGGGCGGCGTTCTGCCTGCTGTGTGATCTGATCGCCCGCAGCTTGTTTGCGCCCATGGAACTTTCCATCAGCGCGGTCACCGCTGTATTCGGCGCGCCGGTGGTCATTGGGCTGCTGCTGCGCCGCAACCGGGAGGATGTGCGATGAAGTACTCTGTTGAAACCAACGCCCTTGCCATCGGCTACGGCAAAGCTGCCCTTGCCCGGGATATCGCGCTGGGCGCTGCCAAGGGGCAGGTGCTGGCACTCATCGGCCCGAACGGCGCGGGCAAATCCACCCTGCTCAAAACCTTGGCGGGGCAGCTGGCCCCTTTGGGCGGCGCGGTGCTGCTGGACGGGCAGGAGCTTGCCCGCATCCCCGGCAACGCCCGGGCGCAAAAGCTGGCGCTGATGCTGCCCCACACCCGCCGCACCGAGTTGACCACCTGCTTTGAGTTTGCGGCGGCAGGACGCATCCCCTACACCGGGCGGTTGGGCATCCTTTCCGCCGAGGACAAAAAGCAGATACAGAATGCGCTGGAGCTGGTGGGCGCGGCGCATCTGGCCAACCGGGACTTCAACTGCGTCAGTGACGGACAGCGGCAGCGCATTTTACTGGCGCGGGCAGTCTGTCAGCAGCCGCAGGTGCTTCTGCTGGACGAGCCCACGTCATTTTTAGATGTAAAAGGCAAGATAGAGCTGCTGACCATTTTGCAAAAACTGGCGCATGAGCAGCAGCTTGCGGTCATCGTGACCCTGCACGAACTGGACATGGCGCAGAAGATCGCGGACGCGGTGGTCTGCGTTTCGCCGCACGGCGTTTCTGCGCCCATGTCCCCGGCACAGGCCTTTGCCCGGGAAAATATCAAAGCGCTCTACGGCCTGACCGAGGAACAGTACAGCGCTGTTTTTGGTCCACCAAAGTCGGAAAAGCCCCAATTTGAGCACTATGTGCGCAGCGGGCAGAAGCTGCTGCGTTGCGGGTACACTACCGGCACCTGTGCGGCGCTGGCCGCTGCCGGGGCCGCCCGGCTGCTGCTGACCGGCACAGCACCGGAAACCGTCGCCCTGCGCACGCCGAAAGGCATTGTGGTAGAGGTTGCCCCCCTGTTCTGCCGCACCGTTGCCGAGGGCGCGGAATGCGCCATTGAAAAGGACGGCGGCGACGATGTGGACGTGACCACCGGTCTGCCGGTGACCGCTACGGTGACGCTGCTGCCCGGCACGCCCAAGATATGTATTACCGGCGGCGCGGGGGTGGGCCGGGTGACGAAGCCCGGGCTGGACCAGCCGGTCGGGCGGGCCGCCATCAACCATGTGCCCCGGCAGATGATCACTGAGGCGCTGCGCCGGGAGGCGGAAACAGCCTGTTACCCCGGCGGTTTTGCCGTGACTATCTCCATCCCCGGCGGCGAGGAGGTAGCCCGGCGCACCTTTAACCCCCATATCGGGGTGGAGGGCGGGCTGTCGGTGCTGGGCACCAGCGGCATTGTAGAACCCATGAGCCAGCAAGCCATTCTGGACACCATCCAGCTGGAGATGAATCAGGCGGCACTGCGGGCAAAAAGCCACCGACGGCTCATCCTTGCCCCGGGCAACTACGGGCTGGACTATCTGCACGAAACGTATCCGCAGTTTGCCGCCATCCCGGTGGTCAAAACGTCCAACTTTATCGGTGATACGCTGGATATGGCAGCAGCGGCACACTTTGAACAGGTGCTGTTGGTGGGGCATATCGGCAAGCTGTGCAAGCTGGCGGGCGGCATTATGAACACCCATTCCCACACGGCAGACTGCCGCACGGAGCTGTTCTGCACCCATGCTGCCCTGTGCGGTGCTGACCGAGAGGTGTGCACCGCACTGTACAATGCAGCCACCACGGATGCCTGTCTGGAGATTCTGGATACAGCCGGACTGCGGGAGCCGGTGCTGCAAAGCCTGCTTGCCGCCATCCAGCTGTATCTTGACCGCCGCGCGGGCGGGGCGTTCCGGGTGGGCGCCGTGCTGTTTTCAAACCAGCATGGCCCGCTGGGACAGACCGAAACTGCCGCCCGCCTGTTAGACGAATGGAAGGAGTAATGCACATGGTACATTTTGTGGGCGCCGGGCCCGGCGCACCGGATCTGATCACCCAGCGCGGTGCAGCATTTTTACAGGCTGCTGACTGCATTATTTACGCAGGTAGTCTTGTCAACCCGGCGCTGCTGGGACTGGCAAAGCCGGGATGTGCTATCTATAACAGCGCCGAGATGACGCTGGAGCAGGTACTGGACGTGATGCATCGGATGGAGAACGCAGGCAAAACCACCGTGCGTCTGCACACCGGCGACCCCTGCCTGTACGGTGCCATCCGGGAGCAGATGGATGCACTGGACGCAGACGGCATTTGTTACGATGATACCCCCGGTGTTTCCAGCTTTTGCGGCGCTGCCGCTGCGCTGAACGCCGAGTATACCTTACCCACGGTCAGCCAGACGGTCATTATCACCCGCATGGAAGGGCGTACCCCTGTGCCGGAGCGAGAAAAGCTGGCAAGCCTTGCCTCACACGGCGCGACCATGGTGATCTTCCTGTCTATCGGGCTGATTGATAAGGTGCAGACTGCGCTTTTGCAGGGCGCGTATACACCGGACACCCCCGCCGCCGTGGTGTACAAGGCCAGCTGGCCGGAAGAAAAAATCGTGCGGTGCACAGTTGGTTCTTTGGCTGAGAGCACCCGTGCAGCGGGCATTACCAAGACGGCACTTATCGTAGTGGGAGATTTTCTCGGCACGCAGTACGAGCGCAGCAAGCTGTACGACCCCGCCTTTACCACCGAATTCCGCAAAGGAGAACCGGTATGACCCGCGCTTACCTTGCCTTTACGGAAACTGGCCTTGCGCTTGCAAAGCGTCTTTCCGCCGCCTTGCCAGGCAGCGTTGCCCGGTGCGGGCAGGATGGTGTTTCTCTTGCAGAATGGACAAGCGTGCAGTTTGTGCAGTCGGATGCGCTGATATTTGTAGGCGCAGCGGGCATTGCGGTGCGGGCCATCGCGCCCCACTGCAAGAGCAAGACTACCGACCCGGCTGTGGTAGTGGTGGACGAATGCGGGCGGTTTGCCGTACCCATTCTGTCCGGACATCTGGGCGGTGCGAATGATCTGGCGCGGGCCATTTCCACCGTATGCGGTGCGGTGCCGGTGATCACCACCGCCACCGATGCCCACGGCATTTTTGCGGTGGACGAGTGGGCAAAGCACCAGAACTGCATGGTGCTGGAGCCGGAGCGCATCAAGCTGGTCAGCGGCAAATTACTGGCCGGGCAACCGGTATATTACCGGACTGATTTCCCGGTAACAGGCACCGTGCCCACAGGATTATTCCCCGCTGATACCCCGGAAAAAGCCGACTTTGCACTCACCCTTTGCCCCACCGGACAGGCACTGCATCTTGTGCCGCGCATCGGGGTGCTGGGCATCGGCTGCAAGCGGGGCACAAGCGCCGACACGCTGGAGGCTGCCTTTGCCGCCTTCTGCACCCGACACAGCCTTGCTGCGCAGGCAGTCACCGCCGCCGCAAGCATCGACCTGAAGCAAAACGAGCCGGGCTTGCTGGCCTTTTGTCAGGCGCACGGCTGGCCGGTGCGGTTTTACTCTGCCGCACAGCTGCGCAGCGTGCCCGGACAGTTCACCCCCTCCCCTTTTGTACAGAGCGTGACCGGGGTAGACAATGTCTGCGAGCGAGCGGCTGTGCTGGACGCAGACGGCAGCCTGTTTTACCCGAAATTTGCCTGCAGCGGCGTGACCTTTGCGCTGGCGTACAGGCCCTTTGCCCCGGACTGGAGGTGGCAGAATGCTTGACGTGATGGAAATCGATATTGACCGTCCCGAGAAGATAGTCTATGTCGTGGGGCTTGGCCCCGGCGAGCCTTTTTATATGACCCAGCAGGCCGCGAATACGCTGGAAAGCGTTGACGCGATTTGTGGATATAAGGTCTATCTTGACCTCATCCGCGATGAATTCCCCTGCGAGGAATACTATGCCACCGGCATGACACAGGAGCTTGACCGCTGCCGCTGGGCGCTGGAAAAAGCACGCACCGGCAAGCGGGTGGCTCTGGTCTGCTCCGGCGATGCCGGGGTGTATGGCATGGCAAGCCCCCTGCTGGAACTTGCCCCGGATTATCCGGACGTTGCCGTGGAGATCGTGCCCGGACTGACCGCTGCTCTCAGCGGCGGAGCGGTGCTGGGTGCACCGCTGGCGCACGATTTTTGCGTCATTTCCCTTTCCGACCGGCTGACCCCGTGGGAGGTCATCGAGAAGCGGCTGGCTTGCGCCGCCATGGGAGATTTCTGCGTTGCGCTGTACAATCCCTCCTCCAAGGGCAGGCCGGACTATCTGGCAAGGGCGGTGTGCATCCTGCTGGAAAGTGGCAAAAGCGCCGATACCGTCTGCGGCATTGTGCGCAATATCGGCCGGGAGGGTCAGACTGCCCGCATCCTGACCCTTGCCCAGCTGGAAAGCACCACGGTGGATATGTTTACCACCGTGTACATCGGCAACGCTGCCACAAAGCAGCTTGGCGGTAAAATGGTCACCCCGCGGGGGTACCGCAGATGAAGGCAGTGGTTTTCAGCGGCACTACCGAGGGGCGGGTGTTCTCCCGGCAGCTGGCGGCGCTGGGAGCGGAGGTTCTGGTCAGTGTTGCCACCCCGCTGGGTGCAGAGGAACAGGGCAAAGCAGACGGCATCTCCGTGCACTGCGGTCGGCTGACTACCGAGGAAATGACCACCCTTTTGCAGGGCGCCGCCCTGTGCGTGGACGCCACCCACCCCTATGCGGTGGACGCCACAAAAAACATCCGGACGGCGTGTGCCGTGGCCGGGGTGGAGTATCACCGACTGCTGCGGGAAGAAAGCCCCTTGCCTGCCGGGAGCATGGTGTTTGCCACCGCCGCCCACGCGGCTGCATTTCTGGCCGGGTGCAGCGGCAATGTGCTGCTGGCTACCGGCGCAAAAGAGCTTGCCGCTTTTGCGGCGCTCAGCCCGGAGCGGCTGTTCCCCCGGGTGCTGCCCACGCGGGAGGGCATTGCCGCCTGCGAGGCCGCCGGTATCCCGCATAAAAACATCATTGCCATGCAGGGGCCATTCAGCTATGCGCTGAACTGCGCCTTGATGGAACAATTCTCCATCCGGTATCTGGTCACCAAGGACGGCGGTGCTGTGGGCGGCTTTGCCGAAAAAGCACAGGCCGCACAGGATGCCGGTGCACAGCTGATCGTGGTGCGTCGCCCGGCTGAAAACGGACAAACTGCTGCACAAATTCTGGCACGCTGCAAGGAGGTTCTGGCATGATTTCTCTGATCGGAATGGGCTCCGGCTGCCCGGAAAGCCTGACCGCGCAAGGGTTGGCTGCACTGCAAAGCGCAGGGCTGATTCTTGGGGCAAAGCGCCTGTTGGAGCATTTACCGGCGGGGTGCACTGACAACTGCAAAGCCGTGTATAAACCGGAGGAAATCCTTGCGTGTCTTGCCGCACAGCCGGATACAGACACCGCTGTTTTGTACAGCGGCGACACCGGGTTTTACTCCGGCGCGGCAAAGCTGCTGCCCCTGCTGCGGGTCATGGGATACTCTGTCCGGGTGCTGCCCGGGCTTTCCAGCGTGCAGCTTTTAGCCGCAGCAGTGGGACGCCCTTGGCAGGACTGGAGGCTGGTATCTGCCCATGGCCGCGCCTGCGACCCCGTAGCCGAGGTTTTGGCGCATCCACAGGTGTTTTTCCTCACCGGCGGCGGGGACACCCCTGCCTCTCTGTGTGCCAAGCTGACCGCCGCCGGGCTGGGCGCTGCTCACGCCCTTGTGGGCGAAAACCTTGGCACCCCTGCAGAAGCCATCCGCTTTGGCCTTGCCCGGGAACTGGCAGAGCAAAGCTTTGCACCGCTGAGCGTATTGCTCATCGAACGGGAGGCTTTGCCGTCCCGCCGCACCCCCGGCCTGCCGGACGATGCTTTTATCCGGGGCGCTGTGCCCATGACAAAGCAGGAGGTGCGCGCCGCCGCGCTGGCAAAGCTGGCAGTTACCCCCACGGATACCCTATGGGACGTGGGCGCGGGCACCGGTAGCGTGAGCGTGGAGCTGGCACTTGCCGCCCCTGCCGGGCAGGTATACGCCGTGGAGTGTGACCCGGAGGCCTGTGCACTGATCCAGCAAAACCGGGAGAAATTTTCCGCTTACAATCTAACCCTGATCGAAGGCAAAGCGCCTGAAGCTTTGGACATGCTGCCCGCCCCGGATGCTGTATTTATCGGCGGCACAAAGGGCAATATGGACGCTGTTATAGACGCCGTGCTGCACAAAAATTCAGTTGCCCGGCTGTGCGTTGCCGCCATTGCGCTGGAAACGCTCAGTGCTGCCGTGGCTGCCCTGACCGCCCACGGCCTTGCCGCCGAGGTGACACAGATCGCCGTCAGCCGCACAAAAACGGCGGGCAGTCTGCATTTGCTGATGGCTAACAACCCGGTGTTTCTCATTATGGGGGCACGGACATGATGCAGTTTCTCATCGCCGCGCCGCGCTCCGGCAGCGGCAAGACCACCGTTACCTGTGCCGTGCTGACCGCCTTGCAGCGGCGCGGGACTGACCCTTGCGCCTTCAAATGCGGGCCGGACTACATCGACCCTATGTTTCACCGCAGCGCGCTTGGGGTTGAAAGCCACAATTTAGACCTCTACCTCTCTGCCCCGGATACGGTGCGCACGCTTTACGCCCGGTATGCCGCCGGGCACGGCGCTGCCGTATGCGAGGGTGCCATGGGCTTTTACGACGGGCAGGGACTGACAACCCGCGCAAGCGCTTGGGAGCTGGCCGATACGCTGGCGCTGCCGGTGCTGCTGGTAGTGCAGCCAAAAGGGGCAAGCATCACCCTTGCCGCCGAGCTGCGGGGGCTTTTGCAGTTCCGCACGCCCAGCCATATCGTGGGCATTCTGCTCAATGATTGCTCTGAGTCCTTGTACAAAACGCTGCGCCCGATGCTGGAAGCCGAGACCGGTCTGCCGGTGGTGGGGTATCTGCCCCATCTGCCGGGGTGCGTCATCGAAAGCCGCCACCTCGGGCTGAAAACCGCCGGAGAGATATCGGACTTACAGCAAAAGCTGGGTCAACTTGCCGATGCCCTTGTGCTGGACTGGGCACAGCTGGCAGTGTTGACCGACCGTCCTGCCCCGGCTGCGCCGCCGCTTGCCGCGCCGTGCACGCCCTCCGTTCGCATTGCCGTAGCGCGGGATGAAGCCTTCTGCTTTGCCTACGCTGAAACGTTGGACGCCTTGCGGGATGCGGGTGCAGAGCTTGCATTTTTCAGCCCGCTGCGGGATGCCGCCCTGCCGGAAAATATCGGCGGGTTGTACCTGCCCGGGGGTTACCCGGAGCTGTACGCCCGGCAGCTGAGTGAGAACATCGCCCTGCGTGCTGCTATCCGGGACGCAGGGCAAGAGGGGCTGCCCACCGCTGCCGAGTGCGGCGGCTTTCTGTACTTAGGGCAGACGCTGGAGGGCACAGACAGCAAGGTTTACCCCATGACGGGTGTGCTGCCGGGCAGCGGGCACAACACCGGGCGGCTGGTGCGCTTTGGCTATGCCGCCATGACGGCAAAGGCCGACAGTATGCTTTTCCACGCTGGAGAAACGCTGCCCGTCCATGAATTCCACCACTGGGATTCCTCCGAGAATGGCGCAGACTTTTCTGTGTGCAAAGCTAAAAAAAGGCAGTGGGAATGCGGCTTTGCAAGCGCAAATTTGTACGCCGGTTTCCCGCATCTTTACTGGGCTGGCACTGCCCTGCCCCGCCGCTTTGTGCAGGCGGCGCAGCACTTTTTGAAACACAAAGGATGACGAAAATGACCGAAGCTGACCTGATGCAGCTGCTTGCTGCCATCACCCCGCCGGACGAAGCCGCCCGCGCCGCCGCCCACGCCCACTGGGCAAGCCTTGCCAAGCCCTTAGGCGGGCTGGGTGCGCTGGAGACGATGCTGGAGGATGCCGCCGCGCTGACCGGCACGGCGCAGTTTGATTTTTCCCGCCGGGCGGTGGCGGTGCTCTGTGCGGACAACGGCGTGGTGGCGCAGGGCATAAGCCAGACCGACCAGAGCGTGACCCGCGCCGTAGCCGAGAACCTTGCTGCGCGGCGCACCAGCGTATGCAGGATGGCACAGGCGGCGCACTGCGATGTGCTGCCGGTGGATTTGGGCATTGCCGGTGCGCCCGTACCCGGCGTGCGGGACTGCCGCATTGCCGCCGGGACTGCGGACTTTACCAAAGGCCCTGCCATGACCCGCGCCGAGGCAGTGGAGGCCATTGGCCGGGGCATCGCCCTGACCCGGCAGCTTGCCGCCGAGGGCTACGGGCTGGTGG
>ENA-UOJC01004255-UOJC01004255.1-human-gut-metagenome-genome-assembly--contig:-C104-NODE-4255-length-12347-cov-4.640498_pt1 | contig 12347 bp, 5 predicted proteins | sample MGYA00242339_ERZ723886 | MGnify/ENA metagenome assembly ERZ723886 | reverse complement strand
AGGCAACATTTCCACTGCTTATTAATGTGGGTGGACAGCCGACATATTTTATGGCATTAAAGGACAGCTCGGGACTGGTAAAATCCTATGCCATGCTCAATATCGAGAAGTATCAGACCGTTGCAATCGGCGATTCAGTCAATGAGTGTGAGAAAAATTACCGTCAGCTGATGGTAGACAGCGGCATTGTAGATGAAACAGCGGCAGAAACGCCAAAGGAAAGCAGGCAGATAACCGGCAGAATCGATAAAATGGTGCAGACGGTATTGGACGGCAATTCGCATTTTTATATACTCTTAGAGGGTCAGTCCCGTATCTTTGATGTGCCGTTATCGGATAATGCGGATATTGTACGGTACAATACAGGCGATACTGTTACATTTTCATATCATGAAAACGAGTCATTAAATGAAGTGACGAAGGTGGAAGCCGCACAGCAGACCGCGCAGTAAAGAGGAAAAATCAAAAAATTAGTGGAAAAGTGTCTTTTGTATACAGGAGAGTGTGTATAAAAGGCACTTTTTTTGACATTTTTATGGGTTCATCTGTTTAATATCCCTTAAAATCCAAAAAGATTTAGAAAATTCATGAAAATCCTTATTTTATCTGAAACAAAAAAGCCGCCCAACTCTTAAATCTCTTTTTCCTAGTATCAAAGTAGGGATTTCGCAAAAACAGTCTGAAAAAATCTCATTTTAAACAATAAAATTTATCAATAAGACTTTTTTGTTGCACTTGCGCAACAAATTGGGAAAGCAGGAAATCAAATGGATTGTTAAAGAAAACAGGTAAAAAATACCGTTGTTTGTTGCAGGTTTGCAACAAAAATGTCTGCTTGCCAAAAACAAATGTCTGTGGTACACTGCCACTGCAAACGAAAGATAGGCTTTGAAGCCTATTTTTTTAAGTGCCACGGTTAGATAAGACTAATGGAAGTTATCAAAATAAAACTATGCCATAAAACAAAAAACAAAACAAAGCATTAGTACATTCGTAAAATCAACAAGGCACGATAGAAACAAGTAAACAGGGACAAAGCAGAAAGGAAAGAAAAATGAGAAAGACCAGCTTTAAGTTATTATCTGCTTCATTAGCAGTCGCAATGACAATGAGCAGTATGCCGTACAATGTATTGGCGGCAAGTCCGGAGCAGACATTTGCACAGGCAGTACAGCAGGCACAGACAACAGAAGCGGACGGTTTTGAAACAGCCGCACCGGCAGAGGAAAATCTCGTAACAGCAGATGCAGAAAGCACAGAAAAAGTAACCTACACAGTTACACCGGGTGTTTCATACGGAAAGGGAAGTATCAAATTAATCTCAGGTGTGACAGAAAGCACCGGTGATGACGGTGAAAAAGTATACACGGCTGAAAAAGACAGCACAATTACATTTGAAGCTGTACCGGAGGACGGCTGGGCATTAGATTCTGTTATGTACATGTCATCAAGCTTTACGACACCGGACTTAAAGATTACAAAGGTAGACGGCAAAGAGAACCAGTATACATGCACAATTCCTGACGATGCATATGCTTACGGCTCAGTAGGAACATTTATGATATATGTGCAGTTTGCACCGGTTCTGGAAGAAGGACAGTATGAGATAAAATCAACAGGCGAATATTTAAGTGTAGATAAGTATGGTGCAAAGCCGGGTGAAACCGTAAAGATTACATCAACAAGTGACAGTTCAACAAGAAATTATGTGCCGACTGTTGCAGATGAAGACGGAACCGGTATTGATACAACACTTGAAAGTACAGTGATTGATGAAGATAAGATTGTACAGGTACACACCTTTGTAATGCCGGAGAAAAAGGTTACAATCACAGAAAAGAGTAACCGTTATTGTGCAATTACATTAGAAACCAATGACGACAGTAAATTTGCAAGCCATGTAAGTTACAGCAGCCGACAGATGATGAGTGGTAATATGAATGTTGTAGCAGACAGCATTATCGACGGCAAGTATTATAAGCATACAGTAACCGTAACCGGTACACAGGGAAATACAACAGTAAAGCCGGGAGAATTATCATCACTTGCAAGCGGAAAAGCAACATATACCGTAGCAAAGAAATTCCCGGTAGCCGTTACTTTAAGAGTAGACTTCGTTGAAACAGATGCGTATAACATTACAAACCAGTCTGCAAATATTGAAGGTGCCGATTTTACCGTATCAAACGGTGAACTTGCGGCAGAAGGCGATACCGTAACATTACTGCTTTCCACAAATACAGAAGACGGATATTACTATGACGGTACAACACTGCCAAAGGTAACAGACGCAGACGGCAACGAAGTAACCGTAACAGCAGATGCAGGAAACACAACATCTTCTGCAAAATTTACATTCACAATGCCTGCAAAGGGTGTCACAACAAGTTTTGATGGTTCTGCAATTACACAGAAAGAATTAAAGGCTGTTACCGTTGCAGATGAAGCAAAGTCTTATATTGCACTGGATAAAACAGAGGCAAGAGAAGGTGAGAATGTCACCATTACTTTGACAGACGAAGCAAAAAAGGTTTTATTTATCAAAGTGATTAAGGAAGACGGCAGTGTCGAATATATAAGAAACTCTGCAACGAGCTTTACAATGCCGGCAGGCGCAGTGACAGTATCGGTAATTGCACCGGACAATTGGTTTGAAGAAGGACATTATGATACAGATGTATATGCGGCAACATCAAGCACACTGATTGTTTCCGATGCGGCAGACCTTGCGGCTGTCGGTAAATTAATGCGTGATAATCCAAGCGCACTTACGGATAAAACCATTAATATTGTAAAAGATATTGATATGAGCGCATATACATGGGTGCCGATGACATATACAAATTACAATAATACAGTAACCTTTAACGGAAACGGACATACCATTAAGGGACTGAATGTAGAAGGCATGACAGGAACAACATCAAGTTCATGGGTATATTCAAGTGCATTTATCGCACAGATAGGCAGTTTCACAGATGTCACTATCAACGACCTGACATTTGAAGGAACACAAAAAGTCCATACCGTTGCAGGCACATTCTGCTATTTAGGCGGTATTGCTTATGGCGGCGGTTCTTACAACAAGGTCGTAAACAATATGAATGTGACCATTGACGGTGCGACAGGCGGTACGGTATTGCATTACCCTATTACAAATAGTGCAACACAAATTGTAAACAGTGCGGTAACCGGCAAGACAACACTGGAAAATGTAAATTTAACCGGATATTATTCATATTATGGACTTTCAGACAGAGCAGTCAACAGCTATGATATTTCAGAGATTACCATGGGTGAAAATGCAAATCCGGCAAATGTATCTTATTACGGTGTGGACGCTACTTTACAGGCAAAAGATAAGACTGCAAACTGCTACACAGGTACAACATTAAATAATTTCCCTGAAAATGCCCAAATTTACGGAATTGCAAAGACTGTTACAGGAGAGAATCTGGATTCTCTTAATCAGAACTTTACATACATCACACCGGTAACAGCCGAGGGTTATGAAAATGACAACTTAATGTCTGTTGACAGCACAACCAACAAGGTCGGCAGGATTGCACTGGTTACATACTTAAACAGCTGGGTTGATGAGAACCAGACAGAGGATAACAAGTATTGCAAGTGGGAAACAGACAAGACAACAGGCAGACCGGTATTAAAGGCAGCCGAAGAAACGGTTGTTTCACAGAAATATGCAATCACTTCAAACGTAACAGGCAGTGAATACGGCGAAACAACCGTTGACGAAGAAGCCGCAGAAGGCAGTAAGGTAACTGTATACACAGCACCGAAGTCATTCTGCAAAGTAAAGAGCATTTCCGTAGAAACAGCAGACGGAAAGAAAGTTGACGTGACAGACAACGGTGACGGAAGCTACAGCTTCACAATGCCGAAGTCCGCAGTAACCGTAAGCACAGAGTATGCACAAGACTCTTATGCAATTACAACAGAAACCAACGGCGAAGGTACAGTCAGCGTATTAACGGCTGAAACAAAGTCTTCCGATAAGGCAAAATCAGGCGAAACCGTAACCGTTACCGTAACACCGGACCGCTTAAAGTATTACACAATGGACAGTGTAACCGTGACAACAGCAAGCGGCAAGACGGTTGAAGCCACAACAACAGAGGCAATTAACGGAACAAATGCCCATGAGTATACATTTACCATGCCGGAAGAAGCTGTAACAGTTATGGTAAACTTCAAAGACGTCAGCAGCTATTACAACGAAGACGGTTCTTTAAAAGAGGGTACATACAAAATGCAGGCAGTATTCGGCAGTACCTATTACATTGACACCGACAAAATCGAAGGTGCAATGGGCTATGAAGAACAGTACACAGACATTACCGTAAGCGTTGATGCAGAAGGCAATGTAACCGTAGACGATTATGAAATGCCGGGTGTAAAAAGCCCGATTGGATACGCAGGCGGCGGTGAACTCTGGATTAAGTCCACACCGACACCGGATGCCAACGACAACGGAAAGATTAAGGGTGCAGATGATGCAGGCGTTGCAGAATCCAGCGACTATGCCGAAAAGTATGAAAACTATACAAAGGTATACACCATTTCACCAACCGTTACAAAGACCGGTAAGATTAATCCGTCAACCAACGTAAAGACAGAAAACCCAGGCGATTTCTACTTTACAAAGGTTATGCAGGGAAGTAAGCAGGTCGGCGGCTTCTATAACAGTGAAAATGTAGAATCCGTTACATTGGATAAACTCGCTTCATCAACAAGCAGTAAGGTAGCACCGTTTAACCTGACATTCTCCGGTATCAATTACATTAAAAACGATGCGGACTATGCAAACCAGAATGTGTTATTTACAACATACATCACAGAAATGGCTTACATTTCAGAAGTATTGTTCCGTATGGACTTCTCAACGATTGAAAAAGTCGGTGATACAGACCAGGGAGAAGAAACAACACAGGCATTAGATGTATCTGTTTATACAGCGTGCGAACCGGGTGCCACAAAGACACCGCCTGCAAACATTGATGCAATCAAGAGTGCAACACTGGTAACAAAGGCAGACGGAAGCAGACAGCTCGTATTTGACTTAGGCGAAACAATCGTATTCGGCTTACACGGACATATGGGAAGCCTTCGTGTATACAATGCAGACAGCATGGAAAATGCATTTAAGGCAATCTCGAAGAATGATACAAGCGGCTTAAAGTCAGCAATTTACAGCGACTGGTATACAGACAAGATTAATTCCGAAGCAGACAGCGTGGCATATGATAAGACACCTGTAGAAGTAACAGACAGCAGAGGATATGTATACTACACAACAGACGGAACAGAATTTAGCGCAACGTCCACAACAACAGACCTTGAAAATGCACTCGTATATCCGGGTAAGGCAGTTGTAGATGTACCGGACTATTTCGACCTGACAGACAACAATGAAATTTATCTGACAGGCTTTATCGACGGTATGTCAAAGGATACGAACTTAAAGTTAAAGCTGACAGCAAAAAATGAAGACAACACACCGGTTGTAAAGACAGGTACAGCCCATATTTCACAGTTCGGTGAATATGATGTTACTGTCAACGTAACAGTTACAGATGATGTTATCACAGACATTGAAGTAACAGGTGCAAATTTTGCGGGAACTTATGCTGAAACCAATAAGATGATGCTTGAAAAGGCAGTCAACGGCTTAAAGGGCAGCTACATCAATAAGTCCGCAACTGATGTAAAGGAAATCACAGGTGTTGATGCGGTTTCAGGCGCAACGTATTCATCCAATGCAATCCGCGATGCGATTTTAAATGCACTCGAACTAAAGCAGGAAGAAGAAGTCATTAACCTTCCGACAGAAAAGCTTGCAGAAGGCGAATACAGCGTAGACATTGCATACTACACAGATAAAGTAAAGCACAGTCTTGTGGAAAATGACAAGACAAAGGCAAAGATTGTTGTTGACAAAGATGGCAGCATGACACTCGTAACAGACATTATTAACGGAACATCAAAAGAACCGTTATATATCTATGGCTTCAACGGCTACTATGAAGGCAATGATACTTCTAAGAGCTTAAAGGAAGCTGCGGTCGAAATGAATGACATTCAGTACAGCGATGATGTATTCGGTGAAGATGAAAAGGTTGTAACAAAGGTTTCCTTTCCGTTAGAAGGTGATTTTGCGGCAATCTACAACACCAATGCAGATATCTATGTACCGGCAATGAAGAATTTAAACGGCTTCGTTTCAGGCATTAACTTCAAGCAGGGACGTTTCAGCGCAGACTGCTTCGTAAAGGTTTACTGGGACAGCTTAACAAAGACATCATCTGATAATAATAAGTCCGATGATACAACAAAGGAAACAACTTTCGGTTCAGCAAAGACCACTCTGACAGCAGGTACTTATTCAATCCCTGCAAGCTTAAAGAATGCCGGAAATGTTTCACAGGATTCTATGGCGGCAGGCTGCATTAAGAGTGCACAGATGACTGTTGCGGCAGACAGAACAGCAGCTGTAACCGTAGATTTACAGTCCGTATCCTTTGCGGGACTGACAGCTTACGCAAGCAACTGGAAGATTTATCAGGGAACGTCAGCAGATGGTAAGACTGTAGATGCACAGTACACAACAGACGAAGAAGGCAGAGTGACACAGATTACATTTACACTGCCGGACAACAGCTATGACGGTGTTTATGTCAACATGTTTGTCGATGCGATGAATTACAGCCCGGATGCTTATCTGGCACTGGATTATGCAAATGCGGTAAAGACAGCAGAACCGGACCCGGCACCAACACCAGACCCGACACCGGAACCGACTCCGACTCCTGACCCGACACCGGATCCGGAACCGACACCAACTCCGACACCGGACCCTTCTGACAATAAAATTGCTGACGGTAACTACTATGTACCGATTGCATTGTGGAATGCGGTATCCGATAAGGCTTCTATGGGTAATGCGGCATTTGAAAAGAACAGCAGTGCTTTAATCACTGTAAAGGATGGCAAGGTTGTAAAAGTTCAGATTGCCATGAATCCGGTAACCGTAACATCAATCTACAGCGCCGTTACGGCATTTGAGGTAGAGGGCGTAACTGTTACAATCGACAAGACAGAAAAGATTACAACTTCCGCAGGAAATGAAGTCGATGCAATCAGACTGGTAACATTTAAACTTCCTGAAGGTGCACAGCCATCTGTTGCAGATATTACTTATGCAGATGTAAGCTTTAAAGTACCGGATACACCAATGGGCGACACCATGATGAGTGCGAGATTAAGATTCGACTGGTCAGCACTGACAGCAACAAGCGATACTTCTCTTGTACCGGCAGAAGACCAGACAGAAGAAAAGTCACCGGCAGTTGATGTGACGGATGAAAAGACAGGCGTTCATGTATCAGCCGCAGAGGGCGTGCTTCCGGCAGGCTCTGAGTTAAAGGTAACAAAGGTCGGCGCAGGAACAGAATATACAAAGGCGGCAAATGCACTTGCAGACGTCGGCAGCAATTTTGAACTGTATGAAGTTCATTTTGAAAAGGACGGACAGGAAGTTGAGCCAAACGGCAGTGTTGTTGTGAAGTATCTCATTCCGGCAGGCATGAATGCAGACAACGTTGTTTTATACCGTATCAATGATGACGGTTCAAAGACTCTCATAAAGGGCAGTGTGGAAAACGGCTATTATGTTGTGACAACAAAGGGCTTCAGTTATTACGCACTTGTTGAAAAGACAACAACAGATAACAGTTCGGCAGCAGGCGGTAATTCAAATACGGCAGGTGGCTCAGCCAATACGGCAGACAACAGCAACAGCGGCGTAAAGACAGCGGATGCTTCCGCAATGGGCATGTGGACAGCAGCATTCTTTGCTTCTTTAAGTGCCGCAGGTCTTGCAATCTTTAGAAGAAAGAAAAGACCGGAAGAAAAAGAAGACTAAGCTGTAAAAAAAGACAAAACAACGGCATCCGTTCCAAAAAGGGGCGGGTGCCTGTTTGTCACATATAAAAAGGAAGCAGGAGTACAGATATGGAACAGAAATTTAAAATGCAGATTCAGCGGCTTGCAAAGCAGGCGGCGGCAGTATTGATGGCAGTCACCGTGGGCATTTTATCGGCGGCGGCAGTATTTTCACAAAACAGTAATCCGGTATATGCGGCAGAAAACGGCATTTATCTTGCCAATGCCAATCCAAGCTACCGAAATCCGTCCACCGGTGCGATTGAAGATTCCGGCGGAGAGGGTTCGGCGGTTTTAGGACAGTCCATGACAGAGAGTGCGACATATGGTAAGGCACTTATCGAAGCAGACCCGGCGGGAAACACTTATGCCACAATCCGTATGCAGTTAATGGACAATATCGAAAATCCGCAGTTTCAGGTAGATGGAAGTCCAGTATCCGCAACGTTAATGCAGGAGGATTACTCAAGCAATACCGCAGATTACAGATTCCGCATCAACAGTGAAAATTCGGTTGTACGTGTAAATATGTACGTAACTGCCATGGGTCGTGATATTATTTACTACATTACATTTTCGGGACTGAGTGAAGGCGCAGGCGACTTTATTACCAGTGTGACCGTTGAAGAAAAGGGCGGCAGTGCTGGTTCGGACAGCGCAGAGAGTGGCAGTGAAGAAAGCAACCCGGGAGAAAGCAGTTCAGGAGAGCGCGGTGTAAGTGCGCAGGCTGAAAATACCGCATCAGGCACGGACAGCTTATCGGGTGAAACCGGTGTGTCAGCCGGAACAGACGGCAGTCAGGAAAATGCCGGAACACAGAGCATAGAGCAGGCAGAAGGTGAAAGTGCAGAAAGTACGACAGAAGCCGGACAGACTACATCAGCAGAAGCAAGTGCCGCACAGGCAAAGACCGCAGAAAACACACAGACGAAAAATGCCGGAATTCAGGAATATGATGCGGCAGGAAAACAGGTCAATGCAGAAGTGCAGGAGAGCAAAAAAAACACCAGCACCGGCATTTTTATCGGAATGGGTGTTGTAATTGCCATTGTTGTGACAGGTGCGGCATGGTACATGCTTGTATATCGTAAAAAGAAAAATTAAAGGAGCAGACAAATGAAACGACAGGTAAAAAAGATTGCTCAAAAAGGACTTTGTATGCTGCTTGCAGGCATCGCCGTACTAACCGCATCAGTTTCACTGACAGCCTGTGTAGACCAGCACCAGGACGGACAGGGCAGCAGTACGGGAAATACCAGCAACAGCGCAGAGGTGCGCCTTGTTGCCACTTCTCCTGCTGTTGCACAGATTTGTGACAAATTGGAATTAGATTTAGTGGGCGTATGCCAGACCTCCGGTACACTGCCGGAGCGGTATAAGGACGTTACACAGGTCGGAACGGCAATGTCGCCGGATATGGAGATTTTAAAATCTTTATCGCCGGATTATGTGCTGTCCCCGAACAGCCTGCAAAGCGATTTACAGCCGAAATATGCGGCAATCCAGGTGAAATCCCTGTTTTTAAATTTAAAAAGTGTATCCGGCATGTATGCTTCAATTGCAGATCTCGGTGAAAAATTTAACAGACAACAGCAGGCACAGGCAATGGTAGACGAATTTAACACATTTATGCAGGAATACAAAGATAAAAATGCAGGAAAAGAAGCCCCGAAGGTTCTGATTCTGATGGGACTGCCGGGTTCTTATATCGTGGCAACCGAAAACAGCTATGTTGGCAGCCTTGTGGAAATGGCAGGCGGACAGAATGTATACGCAGGCACTGATGAAGAATTTTTAAGTGCTAACACAGAGGATATCAAAACGAAAGAACCCGATGTGATTTTACGGGCATCCCATGCAATGCCCGAACAGGTACAGCAGATGTTTGCCGATGAATTTGAAAAAAACGACATCTGGAAGCATTTTGCGGCAGTACAAAACGGCAGGGTGTACGATCTGGATTCATCCCTGTTCGGCATGAGTGCAAATTTTTCATATCAGCAGGCACTCGAAGCATTACAGCCGATGTTGTATAACAGCTAAAATTCTGTAGTTTTTCATAAAATAAAAAATAATCGGTTGCTTATCTTTTTTTTGTAGTGTACAATAATAAAGACACAGTACATATTTAATAAGGAGAAAAGCCGTGGATATTATAGTAAAGTATATTGATGAATTGTTGGAAAAAAGCACGCCGGAAGCGCCGATGTGGAATATTGAAAAGCTCAAGCAGGGCTTAAAGTCTAAGTGGAATTACATTGACGGTTGTATGATTAAAGCCGTACTTGAGATGTATGCTATTTCAAAGGACGAGAAATATTTAAAGTTTGCAGACGATTTCATTGATTATCGTGTAGCAGAAGACGGAACAATTGACGGATACAGCATTGGTGAAAAGAATATTGACAATGTCAATGCCGGCAAGACTTTATTTGAATTATATGATATCACCGGAAAAGAAAAATATAGAAAAGCAATCGACCTTGTATATTCTCAGATTGCTATTATGCCTCGCTGTGAATCCGGCAACTTCTGGCACAAGGATATTTATCCGAATCAGGTATGGCTGGACGGAATGTATATGGGACAGCCGTTTTACATGGAGTACGAAACAAGATTTAACGACCGAAAGAATTATGATGATATTTTCTCACAGTTTAAATTCGTTATTGAAAATATGAAAAATCCGCTCAACGGTCTGTACTATCATGCAATTGACACATCAAAGCAGATGTTCTGGTGTGACAAGGTCACAGGTCTTTCACAGAATATCTGGCTGAGAGCAATCGGCTGGTACTCAATGGCATTGTTAGATACACTTGATAAGGTGGACAACTCTGACCACAAGTATGACAAAGAGTGCAGGATGTTACAGGATGCATATGTAGATTTAATGAATGCGATGATCCGTTATCAGGACGAAAGCGGTATGTGGTATCAGGTTGTCAACTTCGGCGGCATGGAACGCAACTATCTTGAAACAAGCGGAAGTTCTATCATGGCATATTCGCTGTTAAAGGGTGTACGTCTTGGCTTCCTGCCTGAAAGCTACCGTGTATACGGTGAGAAAGCCATTGACGGTATCTGCAAGCGCTATTTAAAAGAAAAGGACGGAGAAATGTCACTTGGCGGTATTTGTCTGGTTGCCGGACTGGGCGGTAAAGACAATCGTCCGGGTACATATGATTATTATATGTCAGAACCGGTTGTAGAAGATGATGCAAAGGGTGTCGGACCATTTTTACTTGCCTATACAGAATTATTACGTTACAAGAAAAATTAGTAAAAAGATACGAGGGAGTCTGACAAAAGCAGGCTTCCTTGTTTTTTCATGCCGTAGAGCCAAATCTGACATTTGGCTCGCGGTTCCTCTGGCATTAAAATGCCTGCGGAATGGAGAATAGTGCGAGAAATCACACGGATGTGCTGATTTTTCACATAGATGTTTGCTTTGGAGCGAAAGCAAACACCTATGATGATGGCAGATGAGAAATCGCCTGCGCGAATTTCTCATCGCCGCTTCGCAACACAGTCGCTCAGAAACGAGGAATAAAATGAAGCCGTATATTACGAAAAAAGAAGTAGAAGAAACACAAGGTAAGGATGCACGGACACAGCGCTTTTTGACGGCAGAAAACGGCTGCCTTGGCGGTTGTACTTCCGGGACAACGGTTTATGCCGGCTATGAGTTTAGTGCGCATCCGGGCGTGCATGAAGACCAGGAGGGCTTTTATGTGCTTGAGGGCGAGGGCTATGCCAGACTTGGTGATCTGGAGTTTCCAATTGAAGCAGGTGATTCATTTATTGCACTTCCGGGTGTGCCGCATACGATTAAGACAAAACCGGGCTGTCAGCCTGTCAAGGTATTTTGGTTTCATAGTGCAGTCTGATGCGGACTGCTGCTGATAAAGGAGTGTGTTTGTTTGAACAATGAGGAATTGGAAGAAAAAAAGAAATGGTTTTTTAAAGAAAATATCCGACTGGAAGAACTACGGAAAAATCTGGAGCAGCAGCAGGGAAAGCTAGAGAAAGAAGAGCAGGTTGTGGAGATTCAGAAGCAGATGCTGGAAAAGCAGAAACGCAGTCTGGATTTGCTAAGAAAGCAGTTAGATAATCAGAAGCATCTGTTTGACCAGCAGTGGCAGATTCTGGAACGGGAAACCAGACAGCTTGCTATTGACCGCGAAAAATTTAAGCGCGACAAGCTGATGTACCGCGATGAGGTGTACCGTGAGGCCAGAAGAAAGTTTGCCCTGGTACAGAATATCAGTCATAGCGGTGTAAATCTCTTCTTTAAAGGTGTTGACAGCAGTGCAGCATTAAAAAAGCGCTATAAGGCATTGTTAAAAATTTATCACCCGGACAATGCGGGCGGTGATAAAGAA
>ENA-UOJC01004252-UOJC01004252.1-human-gut-metagenome-genome-assembly--contig:-C104-NODE-4252-length-12348-cov-33.843325_pt1 | contig 12348 bp, 9 predicted proteins | sample MGYA00242339_ERZ723886 | MGnify/ENA metagenome assembly ERZ723886 | reverse complement strand
CCACCAGCCCGTAGCCCTCGGCGGCAAGCTGCCGGGTCAGGGCGATGCCCCGGCCTATGGCCTCCACCGCTTCGGCGCGGGTCATGGCAGAGCCTTTGGTAAAGTCCGCAGTTCCGGCAGCAACGCGGCAGTCCCGCACGCCGGGCACCGGTGCACCGGATATGCCCATATCCACCGGCAGCACATCGCAGTGCGCCGCCTGCGCCATCCGGCAGACGCTGGTGCGCCGTGCGGCAAGGTTCTCGGCTACGGTGCGGGTCACGCTCTGGTCGGTCTGGCTTACACCCTGCGCCACCACACCGTTGTCCGCGCAGAGCACCGCCACCGCCCGGCGGGAAAAATCAAACTGCGCCGTGCCGGTCAGCGCGGCGGCATCCTCCAGCATCGTCTCCAGCGCACCCAGCCCGCCTAAGGGCTTGGCAAGGCTTGCCCAGTGGGCGTGGGCGGCGGCGCGGGCGGCTTCGTCCGGCGGGGTGATGGCAGCAAGCAGCTGCATCAGGTCAGCTTCGGTCATTTTCGTCATCCTTTGTGTTTCAAAAAGTGCTGCGCCGCCTGCACAAAGCGGCGGGGCAGGGCAGTGCCCGCCCAGTAAAGATGCGGGAAACCGGCATACAAATGCGCGTTTGCAAAGCCGCATTCCCACTGCCTTTTTTCGGTTTTGCACACAGAAAAGTCTGTACCATTCTCAGAGGAATCCCAGTGGTGGAATTCATGGATGGGAAACGTTTCTCCGGCGCGGAAAAGCATACTGTCGGCCTTTGCCGTCATGGCGGCATAGCCAAAGCGTACCAGCCGCCCGGCGTTGTGCCCGCTGCCCGGCAGCACACCCGCCATGGGGTAAACCTTGCCGTCCACACCCTCCAGCGCCTGCCCTAGGTACAGAAAACCGCCGCACTCGGCAGCAGTGGGCAGACCCTCTTGCACGGCGTCCCGGATAGCAGCACGCAGGGCGCAGTTTTCGCTCAGCTGCCGGGCGTACAGCTCTGGGTAACCTCCGGGCAGATACAGCCCGCCGATGTTTTCCGGCAGAGCGGCGTCCCGCAGCGGACTGAAAAACACAAGTTCCGCACCCGCATCCCGCAAGGCGTCCAGCGTTTCGGCGTAGGCAAAGCAGAAGGCTTCGTCCCGCGCTACAGCAATGCGGACGGCGGGTGCGCACGGTGCGGCAAGCAGCGGCGCAGCCGGGGCGGGGCGGTCGGTCAGTGCCGCCAGCTGTGCCCAGTCCAGTACAAGGGCATCAGCCAGCTGCTCTAACTTTTGTTGTAAGTCCATGATCTCCCCGGCGGTTTTCAGCCCAAGGTGACGGCTCTCAATGGCGCATCCCGGCAGATGGGGCAGATACCCCACCACCGGCAGACCGGTCTCGGCTTCCAGCATCGGGCGCAGCGTTTTGTACAAGGCTTCAGAGCAATCATTGAGCAGAATGCCCACGATATGGCTGGGTGTGCGGAACTGCAAAAGCCCCCGCAGCTCAGCGGCAAGGGTGATGCTTGACCCCTTTGGCTGCACCACCAGCAGCACCGGCAGTGCCAGCGTGTCGGCCAGTTCCCATGCGCTTGCGCGGGTGGTCAGCCCCTGCCCATCGTAAAAGCCCATGGCACCCTCGCATACGGCAGCGCCGTGCCCAGCGGCATACCGGGCATAAAGTGTGCGCACCGTATCCGGGGCAGAGAGGTAGAGGTCTAAATTGTGGCTTTCCACCCCAAGCGCGCTGCGGTGAAACATAGGGTCGATGTAGTCCGGTCCGCATTTGAAGGCGCAAGGGTCAGTCCCGCGCCGCTGCAATGCGGTAAGCACGGCACAGGTAACGGTGGTCTTGCCGCTGCCGGAGCGCGGTGCGGCGATGAGAAACTGCATCATGTCCGTGCCCCCGTAATGAGAAACACAGGGTTGTTGGCCATCAGCAAATGCAGACTGCCTGCCGTTTTTGTGCGGCTGACGGCAATCTGTGTCACCTCCGCAGAAAGGCCGTGGGCGGTCAGGGCAGCTACGGCAGCACTGAGCGTTTCCAGCGCAATGGCGGTAATGCACAACCGGGCGACTGGATTTTTGTGCAGTACGGCGTCTATAACAGCGTCCATATTGCCCTTTGTGCCGCCGATAAATACAGCATCCGGGGCGGGCAGCATGTCCAAAGCTTCAGGCGCTTTGCCTTCGATCAGGGTTAGATTGTAAGCGGAAAATTTCTCCCGGTTTTGCTGGATCAGTGCACAGGCCTCCGGGTCACACTCCACGGCGTATACCTGCCCGGCAGGGGCGGCAAGTGCCAGCTCCACGCTCACGCTACCGGTGCCCGCGCCCACGTCCCATAGGGTATCCGTGGGGGTAACTGCCAGCTTTGCCAGCGCGGCGGCGCGCACCTCCTGCTTTGTCATGGGCACAGCGCCCCGGATAAAAGCATCGTCCGGCAGGCCGGGGGTGCGGCGGGACGGCAAAGCCTCCCGTTCGATGAGCAATACGCTCAGCGGTGCAAAGCTTTGCTCTGCCAGTTCCCGGGCAAGGCCAAAGCGGATGGCTTCTGCAGGGGTGCCAAGGTTTTCGCCCACAAGGGCGTGAGCAGCGCCCAGCCCGGCGGCGGTCAGCTTGGCACACAGAGAGGCAGGGGTGTCCCCGCCGCCGGTGAGGAAAAACACCTGTGGATGCGCCAAAACCTCGGCTACGGGGTCGCAGGCGCGGCCATGGGCAGATACCAGCCTCCAGTCCTGCCAAGGGCGTCCCACTGCTGCGGCTAAAAGCTGCACGCTGGAAAGCCCGGGCAGCACCCGGACAGAGTGGCCCATAGCCCGCAGCAGGGGCAGTAGCTTTGCAGCACCGGAGTAAAACCCGGTGTCGCCGCTGTACAAAACAGCGGTGTCGGTGTCCGGCTGCGCAGCAAGACACGCAAGGATTTCATCAGGTTTATATACAGCTTTGCAGTTATCAGTGCAGCCGACCGGCAGATGCTCCAGTAAGCGCTTTGCTCCAAGAATCAGCCCTGCGCTTTGCAGTGCAGCCAGTCCTTGCGCGGTCAGGCTTTCCGGGCAGCCGGAGCCCATTCCGATCAGAGAAATCATGCCAGAACCTCCTTGCAGCGTGCCAGAATTTGTGCAGCAGTTTGTCCGTTTTCAGCCGGGCGACGCACCACGATCAGCTGTGCACCGGCATCCTGTGCGGCCTGTGCTTTTTCGGCAAAGCCGCCCACAGCACCGCCGTCCTTGGTGACCAGATACCGGATGGAGAATTGTTCCATCAAGGCGCAGTTCAGCGCATAGCTGAATGGCCCCTGCATGGCAATGATGTTTTTATGCGGGATACCGGCGGCCTCGCAGGCGGCAATGCCCTCCCGTGTGGGCAGCACCCGGGGGAACAGCCGCTCTGGGCCGAGCGCCGCAAAAGCGGCAAGCTCTTTCGCGCCTGTGGCCAGCAGCACATTGCCGCTGCACCCGGCCAGAAATGCAGCGGCGTGGGCGGCGGTGGCAAATACCATGCTCCCGGCAGGCAAGGGGCTTTCTTCCCGCAGCAGCCGGTGATACTCCACCCCGGCCACGGCACACGCAGCCCGGATGTTTTTTGTGGCGTCCACCGCATAGGGGTGGGTGGCGTCCACGCAGAGGGCAGCACCCTGTAAAAGAGCGGTCATTTCCTCGGTAGTCAGCCGCCCGCAGTGCACGGAGATGCCGTCTGCTTTGCCCTGTTCCTCTGCACCCAGCGGGGTGGCAACACTGACCAGAACCTCCGCTCCCAGCGCCGCCAGCTGCCGGGAGAACACCCGCCCCTCGGTAGTGCCGCTGAAAACCACTGCCTTCATCTGCGGTACCCCCGCGGGGTGACCATTTTACCGCCAAGCTGCTTTGTGGCAGCGTTGCCGATGTACACGGTGGTAAACATATCCACCGTGGTGCTTTCCAGCTGGGCAAGGGTCAGGATGCGGGCAGTCTGACCCTCCCGGCCGATATTGCGCACAATGCCGCAGACGGTATCGGCGCTTTTGCCACTTTCCAGCAGGATGCACACCGCCCTTGCCAGATAGTCCGGCCTGCCCTTGGAGGAGGGATTGTACAGCGCAACGCAGAAATCTCCCATGGCGGCGCAAGCCAGCCGCTTCTCGATGACCTCCCACGGGGTCAGCCGGTCGGAAAGGGAAATGACGCAAAAATCGTGCGCCAGCGGTGCACCCAGCACCGCTCCGCCGCTGAGAGCAGCGGTCAGTCCGGGCACGATCTCCACGGCAACGTCCGGATAATCCGGGGCAAGTTCCAGCAGGGGGCTTGCCATGCCATACACCCCGGCATCGCCGGAGCAGACCAGAGCCACCCGCTTGCCGGTGCGTGCTTTTTCCAGCGCCCAGCGGCAGCGGTCAAGCTCCTGTGTCATGCCGGTGGCATAGTATTCCTCGCAGGGGAATTCATCGCGGATGAGGTCAAGATAGACCTTATATCCACAAATCGCGTCAACGCTTTCCAGCGTATTCGCGGCCTGCTGGGTCATATAAAAAGGCTCGCCGGGGCCAAGCCCCACGACATAGACTATCTTCTCGGGACGGTCAATATCGATTTCCATCACGTCAAGCATTCTGCCACCTCCAGTCCGGGGCAAAGGGCCTGTACGCCAGCGCAAAGGTCACGCCGCTGCAGGCAAATTTCGGGTAAAACAGGCTGCCGTCTGCGTCCAGCACAGCCGCTCGCTCGCAGACATTGTCTACCCCGGTCACGCTCTGTACAAAAGGGGAGGGGGTGAACTGTCCGGGCACGCTGCGCAGCTGTGCGGCAGAGTAAAACCGCACCGGCCAGCCGTGCGCCTGACAAAAGGCCAGCAAGCCCGGCTCGTTTTGCTTCAGGTCGATGCTTGCGGCGGCGGTGACTGCCTGCGCAGCAAGGCTGTGTCGGGTGCAGAAGGCGGCAAAGGCAGCCTCCAGCGTGTCGGCGCTTGTGCCCCGCTTGCAGCCGATGCCCAGCACCCCGATGCGCGGCACAAGATGCAGTGCCTGTCCGGTGGGGCAAAGGGTGAGTGCAAAGTCGGCTTTTTCCGGGGTATCAGCGGGGAATAATCCTGTGGGCACGGTGCCTGTTACCGGGAAATCAGTCCGGTAATATACCGGTTGCCCGGCCAGTAATTTGCCGCTGACCAGCTTGATGCGCTCCGGCTCCAGCACCATGCAGTTCTGGTGCTTTGCCCACTCGTCCACCGCAAAAATGCCGTGGGCATCGGTGGCGGTGGTGATCACCGGCACCGCACCGCATACGGTGGAAATGGCCCGCGCCAGATCATTCGCACCGCCCAGATGTCCGGACAGAATGGGTACGGCAAACCGCCCGCATTCGTCCACCACTACCACAGCCGGGTCGGTAGTCTTGCTCTTGCAGTGGGGCGCGATGGCCCGCACCGCAATGCCCGCTGCGCCTACAAATATCAGCGCATCCGACTGCACAAACTGCACGCTTGTCCATTCTGCAAGAGAAACACCATCCTGCCCGCACCGGGCAACGCTGCCTGGCAAGGCGGCGGAAAGACGCTTTGCAAGCGCAAGGCCAGTTTCCGTAAAGGCAAGGTAAGCGCGGGTCATACCGGTTCTCCTTTGCGGAATTCGGTGGTAAAGGCGGGGTCGTACAGCTTGCTGCGCTCGTACTGCGTGCCGAGAAAATCTCCCACTACGATAAGTGCCGTCTTGGTAATGCCCGCTGCACGGGTGCTCTCAGCCAAAGAACCAACTGTGCACCGCACGATTTTTTCTTCCGGCCAGCTGGCCTTGTACACCACGGCGGCGGGGGTGTCCGGTGTATACGCGCCCTGCAAAAGCGCAGTCTGCACCTTATCAATCAGCCCGATAGACAGGAAGATCACCATGGTCGCGCCGTGTGAGGCAAGGCTTGCCAGCTTTTCTCGCTCCGGCACAGGGGTACGCCCTTCCATGCGGGTGATAATGACCGTCTGGCTGACCGTGGGTAAGGTATACTCGGCGTTCAGCGCAGCGGCAGCGCCGCAAAAGCTGGAAACACCGGGGGTATCATCGTAACAAATGCCGTCTGCGTCCAGTGCATCCATCTGCTCCCGGATGGCACCGTACAGGCAGGGGTCGCCGGTGTGCAGACGCACGGTGGTTTTGCCTGCGTTCTCCATCCGATGCATCACGTCCAGTACCTGCTCCAGCGTCATCTCGGCGCTGTTATAGATAGCACATCCCGGCTTTGCCAGTCCCAGCAGCGCCGGGTTGACAAGACTACCTGCGTAAATAATGCAGTCAGCAGCCTGTAAAAATGCTGCACCGCGCTGGGTGATCAGATCCGGTGCGCCGGGCCCGGCGCCCACAAAATGTACCATGTGCGTTACTCCTTCCATTCGTTCAGCAGGCGGGCGGCAGTTTCGGTCTGTCCCAGCGGGCCGTGCTGGTTTGAAAACAGCACCGCACCCACCCGGAACGCCCCGCCCGCGCGGCGGTCGAGATGCAGCTGGATGGCGGCAAGCAGGCTTTGCAGCACCGGTTTCCGCAGGCCGGCTGTATCCAGAATCTCCAGACAGGCATCCGTGGTGGCGGCATTGTACAGCGCGGTGCACACTTCCCGGTCAGCACCGCACAGGGCGGCGTGGGTGCAGAACAACTCCGTGCGGCAGTCTGCCGTGTGGGAGTGGGTGTTCATAATGCCGCCCGCCAGCTTGCACAGCTTGCCGATATGCCCCACCAACAGCACCTGTTCAAAGTGTGCCGCTGCTGCCATATCCAGCGTATCACCGATAAAGTTGGACGTTTTGACCACCGGGATGGCGGCAAACTGCGGATACGTTTCGTGCAGATAGTCCAGCCCGTAGTTGCCCGGGGCAAGGATGAGCCGTCGGTGGCTTTTTGCCCGCAGTGCCGCCTGATTCATCTCCAGCTGGATGGTGTCCAGAATGGCTTGCTGGCTCATGGGTTCTACAATGCCGCTGGTGCCCAGCACCGACAGCCCGCCCTCCACCCCGATATGGGGGTTAAAGGTGCGCCGGGCTACCTCCTCGCCGCCGGGGATGGAGATAGTCACGGCAAAGCCGCCGGGGTAACAGGCGGCTTCCGCCTCCCGGCGCAGCGCCTCGGTGATCATCTGCCGGGGCACATGGTTGATGGCGGCTTGCCCGACCGGCTGGTCCAGCCCGGGCTTTGTCACCCGGCCAACCCCTGCGCCACCTGTAATGCGCACCTCGGGTGTGCCGGGGAGCAGCGTCACCGTGGCAGCCACCGGCAGACCGGTGGTCACGTCCACGTCGTCACCGCCGTCCTTTTCAATGGCGCATTCCGCGCCCTCGGCAGCAGCGCGGCAGAACAGGGGGGCAACCTCCACCACAATGCCTTTCGGCGTGCGCAGGGCGACGGTTTCCGGCGCTGTGCCGGTCAGCAGCAGACGAGCGGCCCCGGCAGCAGCCAGCGCCGCACAGGTGCCGGTGGTGTAGCCGCAGCGCAGCAGCTTTTGCCCGCTGCGCACATAGTGCTCGAATTGAGGCTTTTCCGGCTTTGGTGGGCCAAAAACAGCGCTGTACTGTTCCTCGGTCAGGCCGTAGAGTGCTTTGATATTTTCCCGGGCAAAGGCCTGCTCCGGGGACATGGGGGCAGAGACGCCATGCGGCGAAACGCAGACCACCGCGTCCGCGATCTTCTGCGCCATGTCCAGCTCGTGCAGGGTGACAATGACCGCAAGCTGTTGCGTATGCGCCAGTTTTTGTAGAATGGTCAGCAGCTCTATCTTGCCTTTTACATCTAAAAATGACGTGGGCTCGTCCAGCAGAAGTACCTGCGGCTGCTGACAGACTGCCCGCGCCAGCAAAATGCGCTGCCGCTGCCCATCGCTGACGCAGTTGAAGTCCCGGTCAGCCAGATGCGCCGCGCCCACCAGTTCCAGCGCGCTCTGTACCTGTTTTTTGTCCTCGGCGGAAAGAATGCCCAGCCGCCCGGTGTAGGGGATGCGTCCCGCCGCTGCAAACTCAAAGCAGGTGGTCAACTCGGTACGGCGGGTGTGGGGCAGCATCAGCGCCAGCTTTTGCGCACGGGCATTGCCGGGGATGCGGGCTAATTCCTGCCCGTCCAGCAGCACTGCGCCGCCTAAAGGGGCCAGCTGCCCGGCCAAGGTTTTGAGCAGGGTGGATTTGCCCGCGCCATTCGGGCCGATGAGCGCCAGCACCTGCCCCTTGGCAGCGCCCAGCGCGATATCTCGGGCAAGGGCAGCCTTGCCGTAGCCGATGGCAAGGGCGTTGGTTTCAACGGAGTTTTTCATCGCACATCCTCCCGGTTGCGGCGCAGCAGCAGCCCAATGACCACCGGTGCACCGAATACAGCGGTGACCGCGCTGATGGAAAGCTCCATGGGCGCAAACAGGCTGCGGGCAATTAAATCACACAGCAGGCAGAACGCCGCCCCGCCCAGACAGCAACCCGGCAGCACATACAGCGGGCGGGCGCTGCCCAGCAGCTGCTTGACAAGGTGCGGCACCGCGATGCCCACAAAGGAGATGGGCCCCGCAAAGGCGGTAACGCAGGCGGCCAGCAGGCTGGAAAGCAGCACCAAAAGCCGGGAGAACCGCCGCACATCCACGCCCACGCTCCGGGCGTAGGCTTCACCCATCTGGTAAGCGGCCATGGGCTTTGCAAGGCAGAAAGCCGCCGCCAGCGCGGGCAGCACCACCAGCGCTGCCGTGCGCACGTTGCCCCACGTCATGCCGGAAAAGCTGCCCTGCGACCAGTTGTGCAGGTTAACGATGCTGCTGTCCTGTGCAAAGGCCACCACAAACTCTGTGATGGCAGAGCAGATGTAACCGATCATCACGCCGCAGATTACAAGGATGCTCATGCGCTGCACCCGGCGGGCAGCGGCCAGCACAAAGGCCATAGCCGCCATAGCGCCCGCAAAGGCTGCCAGAATGAGCACGGCAGAGCTTGTCAGCAGGCCGTAGTTCAAAAACAGCACCATTACCAGCGCCACTGCCAGCTTAGCCCCGCTGGAAATGCCCATCACAAAGGGGCCGGCAATGGGGTTTGCAAAAAAGGTCTGCAACAGATAGCCCGCTGCCGAGAGCGCAGCGCCCAGCAATGCGGCCATCACCGCGCGGGGCAGGCGCAACTGTGTGATAATGCCTACGCTCAGCGCGTCCTGTCCGCGTCCGGTCAGGGCTGCAAGCACAGCCTGCGGGGTAAGCGCAACGCTGCCCCAGAACAGGCTCACGGCAAACAGCACCGCCAGCAGCAGGGCAAGGCAGCAATAGGAAAAAACAAGGCGTTTGCGGCTGGTCATAAGCGGCTCCTTAGATGATCCTGGTCAAAAAATGCAGGGTGTCGGGGCTGGCAGTTTCCCCGGTAAAAACAGCGTGGAGGTCCAGCATAAAATCCGCCAGCGCCATGCTCTGCTGGAAAAAGCTGGGTGTCGTGCACCAGATATTCCCGCTTTGCACCGCCTTACACTCTGCCAGCAGCGCGCAGCGGGCAAGCAACTCTTCCTTGGTGGAGATGGTGCCCTCGATGGTGCCGTTATAAATAAGCACATCGGCATCCTTGACCCCGGCGTAAAGATCCTCCAGCGGGATATTCATGGTGGAAAGGCTGTTGCCGCTGTCGGTAAGGTGGGCAAAAACATATTCGCCACCGGCCATGCCGATCATCTGCGCCACATAGTCTCCGCTTTTTCGCACAGTGGCAAGGCCGCTGGATGTAATAGAGAAGAACGCGCAGCGTTTGCCGGTGGAGGGCTGCTTTAGCAGCGGTGCAATGCGCTGTGCCTGCCGGGCGAACACCTCCTCGGCAAGGGCTTCTTTGCCCAGCAAAATGCCATACAACTTGATCCATTCCATTCGCGCCAGCGGGCTGCTCTCGTAGCTGGAACGCTCTACCAGCACCGGAATGCCGAACCGCTCCAGCTGCTCCTTCACCTCCGGGGTGTGGTAGATCATGGTGTTTTCCACCGCAAGGCCGCATTCTGCGGTCAGGATGCGTTCGTAGTCCGGGGCGCTGTACTTGCCCGCGTAGGCAATGCGCCCGGACTGCATGGCCTGCTTTGCCTCGTCCAGATACCAGCCCTCGGCGCGGGTGCCGGAAAGGGCAATGCTGTCCAGCGCGTCCAGATGGAGAAATAAGTCCATGGCAGAGGTGGACACCAGATAGATGTTCTGCACCGGCTGCTGTAAAACAGTCACGCCCTCGGGTACGGTGCGCAGAGTGGCAGCGCCCTCCGGCCGGATAAGGAACTTTGCCTGTGCGTCCGGGATGGTCAGCAGGGTAGAGCCGTCCGCGTAGCAGTCGGCGGTAAACTGGGTGGCGTAGTCCAGCGGGTAGGCGTGGTCAAAAACCAGCGCGTCCGTATCGGCGGGTGCGGTGGGCGCGGCCGTGCAGCCTGCAAGCACCAGCGCGGCGGCAGGCAGAACCTTTAAAAATTGTGCGCGGGTCAGCTTCATGGAAGGTTACTCCAAGGTAAAGGTCAGGGTGTATTCGATCTCGTGGGGCTTGCTCATGGCAACGGTGTCGGCAGTAACAGTCAGCGGGGTGCCCAGTGCAGCCACGGGAATCTCAAAGGTAGAGTTGCCCTCGGTGTTGGTAGGCAGATACTTCTCACCATCCACGATCATGTAGTCGTAGTTGGGGCTGCTCCACACGATGGTAGCGGTCATCTTGCCATCTGCCACGGTCAGGGCAGCGGGGCTTTCCACGGTGGCGCGGCCGGAGCCGCCCTCCAGCACTACGGCAGCGGTGTATGCGCCGTCTGCGGGGGCCTCGGCGGCCTGCTCGGTCTTGGGCTCGGCGTTGCGCACGCTGACGATATGGTCGTACCACTTGCCCTTAGTGCCCAGCAATGCCAGCTGGAAGTCGGTGTCCAGTGCTTCCACCGGGATGTCGTATCCGTACACTTCTTCGGTGGTGCCATCCGCGTAGGTAACGGTGTCCACGGTGGGGATGAGCCAAGCGGTCTTGTTGGCCTCGGCATCGGCGGCAAGACCGGGGTAGAGGTTCACGATCTTTTTGGACGCCAGACTGACATGGAAGGTCATCACGCCGTTTTCCACAGTCAGGGTACCCTTGCCGTTGCAGGCTTCGCTTGTGTGGAACATACTGCTGTCGGTCTCGAAATCAGCGGTGTACACGCCGTCCGGCAGAGCGGTTTCGGCCACAGCAGAGGAAGCTGCCACGGAGGAAGCGACCTCAGAGCTTGCGGCAGCGGAAGAAGCGGGAGCAGCAGTCCCGCCGCAGCCTGCCAGAGAAGCAGCCAGCACCACGCCGGCCAGAGAAACGATGATAAACTGTTTGCAGCGCATAAATAAATACCTCAGTATCCTAAATTTTGACCCGGAATTTGGCTTTCCGGGGTAGGGGGCACGTTCTCCTCGTGCGGGGAATGCACCCATAAAAGAAGCCCTCTCCGTGTGCAGGGCAGCGCCGGAGAGGGCTTCTGAATCCATTAGCCGTTCAGAAGATCCATAGCGGCCTTGGTATGTGCAATGTACAGCTGCTGGATATCCGCAATGCGGCCCAGACCCGAGATCTGGCAGTCCACATTCTCAAAGCAGCCTGCGGCGGTAAACTGGCTCAGCCAGCTGTCGGCGTCCTCACCGGCCATGTCGTTGTTGGCGTGGTCGCCTGCCACCACCATCAGCGGGCGCAGGATGACTTTGGTGTAGCCGGCAGCTTTCACAGCCTCGATGATGGCCTCACAGGAGGTCTCCTCAGGCTCGCCCTCCACCGTGCCGATGAACACATTGTCGTAGCCCAAGGTCTGCATGGTGGTCTGCATCTGGCTGTAACTCACCTTGGCGGTGTGGCTAGTGCCGTGACCCATAAAGACGAAAGCGGTCTTATCGGCAGCGGCAGCGGCGGCGCTGTCGTAACCGGCTTCCTTCACAGCGGCAGCGGTAACGGCCTTGGCAACAGCTTCCTTATCTGCGTTGATGACGGAAGCGTCTGCGCCCACCTCGCCCAGCAGGGGCTCGGCCACAGCAACGCTCTCAAACTTGTCGCGGTACTGGTCCAGCATCTCGTTCATCTCGTCGTACTCGGCACCGTGCATCAGATGGGTGGGCTGCACGATCAGGTTCTTCACGCCGTTTGCCACAGCGCGGTCCAGTGCCTGCTGCATGTTGTCGATCTTCTCGCCGTCGCGTGCCTGTACATGGTTGATGATGATCTGCGCGGTAAAGGCGCGGCGCACGCTCCAGTCGGGGTATGCGGCCTGCAAGGCATCCTCAATGCCCTTGATGTCGGCGGCGCGGCTGTCATTGAAGGAGGTGCCGAAAGACACCACCAGCAGCTCGTTTTCGCCAATGTCATCGGCGTTGCGGGCATCGTCCTTGGAGGCATCGCCGGTGTCGCGGCCGAAGTAGTCGGGGTCGGCATTTTCGCCCTCCACCAGCTCCTTCTGGGCATCGGTCA
>ENA-UOJC01004248-UOJC01004248.1-human-gut-metagenome-genome-assembly--contig:-C104-NODE-4248-length-12361-cov-24.069641_pt1 | contig 12361 bp, 10 predicted proteins | sample MGYA00242339_ERZ723886 | MGnify/ENA metagenome assembly ERZ723886 | reverse complement strand
ATTTCTTCTATTATAGCAGAAACGGGGGCGTTTGGGTAGTTCTTTGACAGACTGACTATTTCCTGATTAAAATTAAGATTTTAATCAGGAAATAGTATTAGACAACCAAAAGAAAAATAACTGACAAAACCCCCGACCTACTGATTCGTAGCCAGTAGGTCGGGGGTTGTCATTTGTACAGATGAACTTACTCTTCCCAGTTATGCCAGACGTTCTGGACGTCGTCGTCGTCCTCCATGATGTCCAGCAGCTTCTCCATCTGGGAGATCTGCTCCTCGGACTCCAGCTTCTGATAGTTCTGGGGAACCATCTCGATCTGGGCGGAGACGAAGGTGTAGCCCTTGGCGCTGAGGGCATCGGCCACGGCGTTGAAGTCGTCGGGGTCGGTGTAGACGGTGAACATATCGTCCTCGGCCTCAAAGTCGTCGGCACCGCAGTCCATGGCATCCATCATCACGGCATCCTCTTCCAGCTCCCCTTCGGAGTTGTCGATGACCAGCACACCCTTCTTGTCAAAGGACCAGCTGACGCAGCCGGTGGCACCCAGGTTGCCGCCGAACTTGTCGAAGTGATGACGCATGGAACCGGCGGTCCGGTTCCGGTTGTCGGTCATGGTCTCCACAATGACGGCCACGCCGCCGGGGCCGTAGCCTTCGTAGGTGATGGTCTCATAGTTGTCCCCGCCGGCACCGGCCGCCTTCTCCAGGCACCGCTTGATGTTGTCGTTGGGCATGTTGGCGGCCTTGGCCTTGGTGATGACGGTAGCCAGCCGGGAGTTGTAGGCGGGATCGGCGCTGCCGCCCTCCTTCACCGCAACGATCAGCTCCTTGGCGATCTTGGTGAAGGCAGCCGCGCGCTTGGCATCCTGCGCACCCTTGGTTTTCTGAATGTTATGCCATTTGGAATGTCCGGACATTGTATCTCTACCCTTTCTGGTTAATTTATGAAAATAGCTTACCTATTTTAACAGAAGAAAAGTAAAAAATCAACCCACTTCAGAAGAATTTCATGCAGTCGGCGTGGGTTTCGGAGATTTTTACGGTGACAGTGGGAAAAGCCGCTCGGATTTTCTCCGCCAGCAGGGAAACCACCGGATTTTCCGTGGGGAAATGCCCGGCATCGATGAGGGTCAGACCGGCATCCCGGGCATCCCAGAACTGATTGTATTTGGCGTCGGCGGTGACGAGCGTGTCGCATCCGGCGTGCAATGCGTCCTGCCACTCGGAAGCGCAGGCTCCGCCGCCCACAGCCACCCGATGTACGGGCTTGCCGCCGTCTGCATAGCGAAGGCCCTGGCAGTGCAGGGCGTTTTTTACCCGTGGCAGAAATTCGGAAAGGGGCTGGCACTCCACAGTGCCCATCCGCAGAAGCCCCCATTCCCGGCTCAGTTCGTCGGTGCCTATGGGGTCAATGACCCGGACATCCCGCAAACCCAAAGCGGCGGCCAGACAGTCGTTGACCCCGCCGGGGGCGCAGTCCAGGTTGGTGTGGGCATTGACGGCACTGATGCCTGCGGCGCACAGAAGCTGGATGGAGCGGCCCAGGGCGGTTTCGTCGGTGACGGCCTTGAGAGGATTGAAAATCAAGGGATGATGGGTGACAATCAGCTCCGCACCCCACTGCTTTGCCTCCCGGCAAACGCCCTCGAAGGGGTCGAGAGCCAGAAGCACCTTCGTCACCGGGCGGCTTTTTCCGCCGCACAGCAGCCCTACGTTGTCCCAGTCCATCTTCATGGAGCGGGGAGCCAGGGTTTCCAGATAGTCCAGAATATCGCCAACGGTTGTCATGTGTTTTCCTCCAATTCCGTAAGAGCCTGACAGATTTCGTCCTTCGGTCGGTGCTCAGCCGCAAGCCGCAGCAAATCCAGCACCCACCGGCGGTATTCCGCCGCCTCCGGGGCGGTGCAGCGGGCCAGAGCCGGGGAGAAATGACACTGCCCAGGGGTGAGCTTTGCCGCCGCCGGGTTCCAAAGAACCTCCATCACCGTGTAAAGAAACCGACCGTCCCGGAGGGCGGTTTCATTGACGATTTCCCAGCCGGTGCGGCTCAAGTACTGCCGAAGGCTTGGGGTTTTGCTCTGGCATTGGAGGATCAGCCGGTAGGCACCGCCCCGAAGCCAGGGGGCGGCTTCCAGGATGGAAATCATGGTGTCCGCTCCCATACCCGCGCAGATGAGCACGTCAAAATCCCGGGGCAGCCCCTGAACTCCGTCGCACAGGAAAAAGTCGATTTTTTCGGACACACCGAAGTGGACAGCGTTCCGCCGGGCACTGCTGAGCGGCCCCTCCCGGACATCGGAGGCGTAGACGTGTCCGGCGACACCGGATTGGAGCAGATGGAGGCTCAGATAGCCGTGGTCACAGCCTACGTCCGCCACCCGCTCGCCGGGTCGGACGAAGGCGGCGCAGGCCAAAAGCCGGGAAGATAAGGGAACGTTTGTCATAGATTCCTCCGAAAAAACGGGAGCGGCTCAGCCGCTCCCGTCCAAGAATTCACTTAAACCTTTTTCTCGGCCTCGGCAGCCTCGTAGGCCTCCAGGAACTGGTTCAGCTGGGCCAGGAAGGGCTCGCAGTCCACGCCGTGCACCATGCAGGCTTCCTCAACGGTCTCGCCCCGGGAAGAGGGGCAGCCCAGGCAGTGCATACCGATGGCAAAGAACAGGGGAGCGGCCTGGGGCGCAATGTCCAGAATATCGCCGATAATGGTATTTTTCTCAATCTTAACAGCCATGAAAATGACCTCCTTTTATTTCTGCGCATATTATAACCGTTCATGCCGAAAAAAACAAGAGGCAATTGCGGATTTTCCCGTGCCGGTGAGATTCCTTGACTTTCCACTTCTTTTTGCGTATAATATACTCGATTTATTATGGAATGCTTAGGCAGGTTATGAAATTATGGCAAAAAAACAGGAACAGTACGGAAATTCCAGCATCTCCATGCTCAAGGGCGAGGATCGGGTGCGCAAGCGTCCCGCGGTTATCTTCGGCTCCGATGACCTGGAGGGCTGCAAGCACGCGGTGTTTGAAATTCTCTCCAATGCCATCGACGAGGCCAGGGAAGGCCACGGCGATACCATCATCGTCACCCGCTATGAGGATCTGAGCGTGGAGGTGGAGGACTTCGGCCGGGGCTGCCCGGTGGACTACAACGAGAAGGAAAAGCGGTATAACTGGGAGCTGGTGTTCTGCGAAATGTACGCCGGCGGCAAGTACGGCGAAAACGGAGAAAACTACGAGTATTCCTTAGGGCTGAACGGCCTGGGCTCCTGTGCTACCCAGTATGCTTCGGAATATTTCGATGCCACCATCCGCAGAGACGGCTTCCGCTACGATCTGCATTTTGAAAAGGGCAGAAACATCGGCGGCCTGAAAAAAAGCCCTGTCGACCGGAAGAAAACCGGCTCCTGCTTCCGCTGGAAGCCGGATAGGGAAGTCTTCACGGACATCAACATCCCCGTGGAATACTACCGGGATGTGCTCCGCCGTCAGGCGGTGGTGAACCAGGGGGTTCGCTTCAAATTCCGCAACCAGGTGGGCAAGACCTTTGAGGAAGAGGAATACTGCTACATGGGCGGCATCCGGGAGTATATCGAGGAGCTGGTGGGGGACAATGCCTTCACCATGCCCGTATACTGGGAGACCGAGCGCCGGGGTCGGGACGCGGAAAACCGGCCGGAAATGAAGCTGAAAATCACCGCCTCCTTCTGCTTCAGCAAGCAGTTGAGCCACATTGAGTACTACCACAATTCCTCCTGGCTGGAGTACGGCGGCAGCCCGGACAAGGCGGTGCGCAGCGGCTTTACCGCGGCCTTTGACAAGTACCTCCGGGACAACAATAAGTACACGAAAAGCGAAAACAAGATCATTTTCCAGGACATCCAGGATTCTCTGGTGCTGGTGACCAACTGCTTTTCTACCATCGGCTGCTTTGAAAACCAGACGAAAAAGAGCGTCAACTCCAAGTTTACCCAGGAGGCCATGACGGCGTTTTTCAAGGAGCAGCTCCAGGTCTGGTTCCTCGAGAACGCCCAGGAGGCAGCCAAGGCCGCGGAGCAGATTTTGGTCAACAAGCGAGCCCGGGAATCCGCGGAAAAGACCAAGACCAGCGTCAAGAAAAAGCTGTCCGGCTCCATCGATATTTCCAATCGGGTGCAGAAGTTCGTGGACTGCCGCAGCAAGGACGCGGCTGCGCGGGAGCTGTATATCGTGGAGGGCGATTCTGCTCTGGGCAGCGTGAAAATGAGCCGGGACGCGGAGTTCCAGGGCATCATGCCCGTCCGGGGCAAGATTCTCAACTGCCTGAAGGCGGATTACGGCAAAATCTTCGGAAGCCCCATTATCACAGACCTGATGAAGGTTCTGGGCTGCGGCGTGGAGGTTCAGGGCAAGAAGGCCAAGGAGCTTTCGAGCTTTGACCTGTCCGCCCTGCGCTGGAACAAGGTGGTCATCTGCACCGATGCGGACGTGGACGGCTTCCAGATCCGCACCCTGATTCTGACCATGCTCTACCGGCTGTGCCCCACCTTAATCCGGGACGGCTATGTGTATATCGCGGAATCCCCGCTGTTTGAAATCACCTGCAAGGACAAGACCTGGTTTGCCTACAACGAGCAGGAGAAAGTGAAAATTCTCAAGGACTTGGAGGGCAAGAAGGTGACCATCCAGCGCTCCAAGGGTCTGGGCGAAAACGACCCGGAGATGATGTGGATGACCACCATGAACCCGGAAACCCGGCGGCTCATCAAGGTCATGCCAGAGGATGCCGAGCGCACCGCCCACTACTTTGACGTGCTGTTGGGGGACGCGCTCCAGGAGCGGAAGAACTTCATCGCGGAAAACGGTGCCCGTTACCTGGAACTGGCGGATATTTCCTAATACTATTTCTTAATAAAATGATTTCATCCTTTTATTCTGCCGTTTCACGGGCAGACCGCCTGGGCGGCGGCAAGAAATGTATTGACTTCGTTTTTTAGCGGCAGTGGCCGCTGGCCGCAGTCCTGCGGCCTAATAAAACGCTTTTAAGCGTTTTATTAAAAACTCGTATAAAAGGAGCGGAATATGGCAAGAAAAAACAAGGAACCCGAAAAGAAAAAAGTGAATACCGACGGAATTATGGGGCTTCACGGCTCCACCGTCGAGCAGGCGATTTCCGAGACGCTGGAAATCAACTATATGCCCTATGCCATGTCCGTCATCGTTTCCCGGGCCATTCCGGAAATCGACGGCTTCAAGCCCTCCCATCGGAAGCTTCTGTATACCATGTATAAAATGGGGCTTTTGAACGGCGGCAGAACCAAATCGGCAAATATTGTGGGTCAGACCATGCGGCTGAACCCCCACGGCGACGCCGCCATTTATGAGACCATGGTGCGTCTTGCCCGGGGCAACGAGACGCTGCTGCACCCCTTTGTGGACTCCAAGGGCAACTTCGGTAAGGTCTATTCCCGGGATATGGCCTACGCCGCCTCCCGGTACACGGAGGCCAAGCTGGACGGCATCTGCGGGGAAATTTTCAAGGACATCGACAGCGACACCGTGGACATGGTGGATAACTACGATGCTACCATGAAAGAGCCCAGCCTGCTTCCCACCACCTTCCCCAATGTGCTGGTGTCTGCCAATCAGGGCATCGCCGTGGGCATGGCCTCCAACATCTGCTCCTTCAATCTGAAGGAGGTCTGCGACACCGCCATTGCCCTGATGAAAAACCCCGACCACGACATTCTGGAAACCCTGCCCGGCCCGGATTTTTCCACCGGCGCGGAACTGCTCTTTGACGAGGCGGCCACCCGGGAAATTTATTCCACCGGCCGGGGCAGCTTCAGGCTCCGGGCCAAGTGGCGCTACGTCAAGGAGGGCAACCTCATTGAAATCACGGAGATTCCCTACACCACAGCCACCGAGGTCATTATGGACAAGGTGGCGGAGCTGATTAAGGCGGGAAAAATCCGGGAAATCGCCGACATGCGGGACGAGACTGACCTGGGCGGTCTGAAGCTGACCATTGACTTAAAACGGGGCGTTGACCCGGACAAGCTCATGCAAAAGCTCTTCCGGATGACCACTCTTCAGGATTCCTTCCCCTGCAACTTCAATATCCTGATTGCGGGAATGCCCCGGGTCATGGGCGTGGGAGAAATTCTCGACGAGTGGACGGCCTGGCGCACCGACTGCATCAAGCGGCGGCTCTTCTTCCAGATCGGCAAGAAGGAGGAAAAGCTCCACCTGCTCAAGGGTCTGGAGCGGATTCTTCTGGACATCGACAAGGCCATCCGGGTCATCCGGGAGACGGAAATGGACAGCGAGGTGGTGCCGAACCTGATGATTGAGTTCGGCATCGACGAGATTCAGGCCAATTTCGTGGCGGAAATCAAGCTGCGCAACATCAACAAGGAATACATTCTCAAGCAGACCAAGGCCATTTCTCAGCTGGAGCAGGAGATTGCCGACATGCGCGCCACGCTGGACAGCCCCCGGAAGCTGAAAAACGTGATTATTTCCGAGCTTCAGGAGGTTTCCAAGAAGTACGGCCAGCCGAGAAAAACGGAGATTCTCTACAACGTTTCCGAGGCGGCCGCCGAGGACGAGGAGGAGCCGGTGCCGGATTACCCGGTGACGGTGTTCCTGTCCAAGGAAGGCTACCTGAAAAAAATCACCGCTCAGTCCCTGCGGATGAGCGGCGAGCAGAAGTTCAAGGAAGGCGACAGCCTGTCCTTCACCCGGGAGACTACCAACCGGGCGGAGTTTTTGGTATTTACCGATCAGTTCCAGTGCTATAAGTCAAGGCTGTCTGACTTTGACGACGGCAAGGCATCGCTCCTGGGTGACTACCTGCCCCAGAAGCTGGGCTTTGAGCCGGGAGAGAACCTGGTGTCCCTGCAATTCTGCGGGGATTACAAGGGCTTCGTCCTCTTCTTCTTCGAAAACGGCAAGGCGGCCAAGGTGCCTCTGTCCGCCTATGAGACGAAAACCAACCGGAAGAAGCTCACCGGCGCTTACTCGGACAAGAGCCCTCTGGTTGCGGCCATGGTGCTGGAGGAGGATGCCCAGATTGCCCTGTATTCCTCCGACGGCAGAGCCGCCGTCTTCTCCACCGCCCAGCTGCTGCCCAAGACTACCCGCAACACCCAGGGTGTGGCGGTGATGACCCTGAAAAAGAAGGCGGTTTTGCGGGATGCCCGGCTGCTGGAGGAAAGCGGCATTGCAAACCCCGGCCGCTACCGGACGAAGACCATCCCTTCCGCGGGAATGCTCCTGAAAGAAGAGGACTCTGCGGATAAGCAGCAGTCCTTTGAGGTTTAAGCTATGAAAGCATTGCGAAGCAGCGCAAATCTGATTGCGGGAACCGTGCTGGGCAGCGCCCTGTTCGCCCTGGGCTTTTCCTGCTTTTTGCTCCCCAACGAAATCAGCACCGGCGGCATTTCCGGTGTGGCGCTGATCTTAGTGGAGCTTCTGGGCTTCGGCAGCGTGGGCGCCGTGTCCATTTTTATCAACCTGCCTCTGTTTGCTCTGGCTGGATTGAAGGTAGGGCGGCGGTTTTTCCTGGGGTCGCTCCTGGGAATGCTGGTCAGCTCTGCCCTCATTGACCTGTTTGCCGGAGTGCCCATGCCCCATATGGAAACCCTGGTGGGGGCCCTGTACGGCGGCACGTTGTGCGGCCTGGGACTGGGAATGGTTTTTTCCGCCGGTGCTTCCACCGGCGGCTCGGACATTGTGGTGCGGCTTTTGAAGCTGCGCTGGCGGGACATTCCCATCGGCCAGATTTCCATGTGCTTTGACTCGCTGGTGGCGGTGATTACGGGCCTGGTATTCCGGGATCTGAATAAGGCTCTGTACACCGGCATTACGGTGTTCCTGTGCGGCAAGGTCATGGACGCGGTGATCTATCGCTTCGACTACTCCAAGGTGGCTCTGATTGTCACCAAGGAGCACCAGCGGATTGCGGAGGCCATTTCCGCCCGGCTGGACAGGGGAGCCACCTTCCTGAACGGAGAGGGCAGCTTTACCCATCGGGAAATGAAGGTGGTGCTCACCGCCGTCAAGCGGCAGCAGATCACTGAGCTGAAGGAGCTGGTTATGGAGATTGACCCGGATGCCTTCGTGATTGTGCAGGAGGCCCACCAGGTGCTGGGCGACGGCTTCCGCCGGTATCGGCGGGACGCACTGTAAAGGGGGAGAAACCGTGAAAGCAAAGCTTCTGACACTGGTGTTGACGCTGAGCGTTCTTTTAAGCGGCTGCGGCTGGATGAACGGCGGCTTTGTTTCCGTGGAGCCCCATCAGGTGCCCCGGCAGAGCGGCCACACCGACACGGTGACGGCTTCCAATTATCGGGAGTTTCTGGCGGCGCTGAAGCAGATCATTGCCTCCGGCACGGAGGTGGCAGCCATCCATGTGGAGGAATATCCTGCCAAGAACCTGGAGGCCGGCGTAGCCCGGGCGGTGCGCAGCGCCATGCTCAATGACCCCGTCGGAGCCTACGCCGTGGAGTCCATCGATTACGAGATTGGCGCCAGCAGCGGCCTGCCGGCGGTGTCCGTGGCCATTACCTATAAGCGCAATACCACGGAGCTTCAGCGGATTCGCCGGGCGGCGGACACGGAACAGGCCAAGCGAATCATTGCCAATGCTCTGGAGGGCTATGAGGCGGGAATCGTGATTCTCATCGGGGAATATACCAAGGCGGACTTTATCCAGTATGTCCAGGACTACGCCAGCGACCACCCGGAAAGCGTGATGGAAACCCCACAAGTCACCGAGGCGGTTTACGGCAACGGTACCGGCCGACTGGTGGAGCTGATTTTCGCCTATCAGACCAGCCGGGATTCTCTGCGTCGGATGCAGGCTCAGGTGAAGCCGATTTTCGAGTCGGCCAAGCTGTACGTCAGCGGTGACGGGGACGACTATCAGAAGTTTTCCCAGCTCTACGCCTTCCTGATGGAACGCTTTGACTATAAGCAGGAGACCTCCATCACCCCTGCTTACAGCCTGCTGCGCCATGGCATCGGAGACAGCCGGGCCTTTGCCCAGGTTTATGCCGCCATGTGCCGGGACGCGGAGCTGACCTGCCTGTGCGTCACGGGCACCCGGGCGGGAGAACCCTGGACCTGGAACCTGGTGCTGGACGGAGATACCTACTACCATGTGGATCTTCTGCGGTGCAGCGAGGAGGGCAGATACTGCCAGCGCACCGAGGAGGAAATGGAGGGCTACGTCTGGGATTATTCCGCCTATCCCGGCAAGGGGGAGGCAGAAAGTCTGGCTCCCGCAAAAAAATGAAAAATTAGGGCTTGACAAATCGAGAAAACTCGCTATAATAAGCCATGTCCGTTGCGGGCGTAGCTCATCTGGTAGAGCGCCACCTTGCCAAGGTGGAGGTAGCGAGTTCGAGCCTCGTCGCCCGCTCCATAGAGCAGATACGAAAGTATCTGCTCTTTTTTTGCGCATTTTCCCAGGCTCGAAGGATGGAATCTGACAGTCCGGTGGACTGTCAATCCCCGCCGTTTCCGGCGGGGACACCTTATGATTTGCTTTGCAAATCAGCAGCGAGCCTCGTCGCCCGCTCCATCGAGCAGATACGAAAGTATCTGCTCTTTTTTGCGCTTATTTCAAAAGAACCGTTGTCCTTGCGAACCGATGAATATCGCGCAGACAGGTGTGGCTCCTTTCGGAGATTCCCTCCGGTCGTGATCCGTTCTCCAAGGCCTTCCCCCATGGGAAGGGTGGCTCCCGCATCCTTCGCATGCGTGAGACGGATGAGGGCTGTGCCGCTTTCTATGGAAGAAATGCTCCTGAAACGGTATCATTTGAACACCTTAATTCTTAAGATTTTTCTGATTGTTAACAAAACGGTAAACATTTACAAACGAAAAACAAGGAAAAATCGGTCAAAAACGGTTGAAACCTGTAAAATATTGCAAAATAGCGTTTTGATATGTTAAGAAATGTAAATAATTTTGTAATTTATTGTAATTTTCCTATTGACTTCTTTTCCCGGTTATGGTATCATCTGGGTAAGAAAAGAAATGCCGGACGGAGACATACCCGCCGATCTCCCGAAAGGGGATTTCCCGGCACCTGTTTCTGAACGACAAATCATTAGGAGGTTTGAACAATGAAGAACGCTATGAAAAAGCTGCTGAGCCTTACGCTTGCGGTTATGCTGCTGCTTTCCGTAGCACCTTTCCAGGCGTTTGCCGCAACCAATGAGTACGGCGAGATGGTTTTCAGCGAGGAGATTGAGGCTCCCGCGACCAACAAGAATACATCCACTTCCCAGACTGCCGAGGAGCCGCAGCCCGTAGTCGGTAACGACGGCGGTATTTCCACCTTTGCGCTGCCCTCGGATGATTATGTGATCGGCAAGACCGTTGTCAATATCTACTTCAATGTAGACGGCAGCGTCATGAAGACCGTCGCCAAGAAGGTCGGCGATGATTTCCCCGGTCTGCCCTCCGGTAAGGACGCTCTGGCTTTCTACGCCAAGGTCAATGAGAATTCCAACGGCAAGGCATTCAAGTGCTGGAGCTTTGAAGAGGATGGCGCGGCCATCTCCGCTTCCGGACTGAAGGTCGGCGGCAGCGATCACCTGACGGAGGATGATCATCAGGATTCTAAGGGCAATCCTGTATCTCCCGACGCCAAGGGCAACCTGGTCGGCAAGATGGAAGTTTACGCCGTCTTTGAGGACGTGGTTTCCACTACCAATGTGAAGTTGGATCCCAAGAGCGGCAAGTTTGCCCCCGGCGACAGCGATACCATTGCTGTCTCCCTGAATACCGATTACCCCGTGGCGGATTTCCCCACGCCCACTCGCAGCGGTTACGTCTTTGACGGCTGGTACGTCAAGGAGGATGCTTCCCATTCCGAGCGCTGCCTGGTGGATGCCGAGGGCAATCCCGGCGCTGATCTGACTGTTCTGTCCACCTCTGCCAAGCCCTATGCCAAGTGGAAGAAGACCGGCATGACCGTCTCCGTCAAGTGGTACGACTTTGATAACGGTGACTGGACTGCCTTCACCGTTAACGGTGCCGCGAAATACGACGGCATGGCTGTCCCTGCTGACAGCAAGCTGAGTGCTTCCACCGGTTCCTTCCCCACCGATTCCGAGATCAACTGGCTGAGCTCCGAACTGCCCGATGGCTGCACGCTGAAGGGCTGGAAGTTCCTGGAGACCGGTAAGGAATTCAAGGCCGGTTCCTCCGCCATCACCTCCGCCAACGCCAACTCCAGCAACGAGGTCGTCATCGTCCCCAAGCTGCAGTGCAAGGTCTGGCTGATTGCCCAGCATCCCACCAAGAACACCATGGCCAGACAGAGTATCACCGCGGAGATCGGCTCCCGGATCGGCGAGCTGCCCGCACCCGCTTCCTGGGCGGAGGACAGCGATGAGACCGACGGCTATACCTTCACCCAGTGGGTTGCCGATGATACCGTCGTCTCCACCCGTGAGGATCTGAAGAACACCTCCAAGCACCCTGTGTACTATCCCGGTCTGACCAACAACGATGATTGGACTGAAAAATATCCGTTCCACTTCGTTGCTCAGTGGGAAGTGGCTAAGGTTGTCCAGCTGTACTTCCACGTGGACGGCAAGACCAGCACCTACGCCAAGAAGGTCAGCTGCTACGACATCCCTGCCTCCGGCTCCTTCAATATGCACAGCCTGAACCTGTACAAGTACTTCCCCGATTACTCCAAGTATGACGACGGCGTGGATGTGGCCTATGGCTGGTACACCGACGCCCAGTGGAAGAACTATTGCACCGGCAAGCCCGCTGCCACCGTCTGCGACGAGCTGTGGAACGTGTCCGATACCAAGGATCTGCAGGAGCTGCACATCATGCTCATCGACAAGGGTACCGATTCCAACAAGTACAACAACAACAACAAGACCGCCGACAAGACCAACCCCAAGACCGGTGATATCATCATGGCCGCTGTGGCAATCCTGGTGGTCTCCGGAGCCGCCCTGGCCGGTATCTACTACCTGACCAAGAAGAAGCGCGGTACCAAGTAATTCGGTTGGTTCTGAACGAAAACGCATCAAAACCCAATCCCCGGCAGCACCCGCTGCCGGGGATTTCCTTTGTCTTTCGATAGAAGCATGTCATTGCGAACCAGTGACCGATGTCACTGGTGTGACCCCCCTCCGGTCACAATCCGCTTCCCCCTTGGCTCCCACTCTGGGGGAGCTGTCACGCAGTGACTGAGAGGGTAAAAACGCCCTCTCCGCCCCTTTGGGGCACCTCTCCCATAGGGAGAGGCAAGGCTCTCATCCGTCACGGCTTTGCCGTGACGGATGAGGCAGTCTGTCAAAGAACTACCCAAACGCCCCCGTTTCTGCTATAATAGAAGAAATG
>ENA-UOJC01004245-UOJC01004245.1-human-gut-metagenome-genome-assembly--contig:-C104-NODE-4245-length-12366-cov-11.234587_pt1 | contig 12366 bp, 12 predicted proteins | sample MGYA00242339_ERZ723886 | MGnify/ENA metagenome assembly ERZ723886 | reverse complement strand
CGGCGGGTGCAAGTGCCTTTCGAAACATCTGAATCCCACCTCGGGGCGAGTACGGCAGGATGCGTTTATCAAAAATCAAAGCAGCAAAGCAATTAGACTTTTCGAAATCCGTAAGTGACAAGACAATTTTTCAGTCACAGCTCACGGATTTTCCAGTGCTTTGGCAGGCAAAATGCCATTGAGGATAATGAGACATAAGAAATATTATGGGGAAATTTATGTTTTGGTGGTGGGGGAAGCCTATCATTTCTGCGTTGAGATTATACGGGATGGGGTGACCATTCTGATTTCATTTTAGGAAGGATGACGGAAGAACAAAAAAAGAAGCCTTATCTCTAAGACTTCTCTGATCCGCAATGCGGAAGAAGGGACTTGAACCCTCACGTCGTTGCCAACACTAGATCCTTAGTCTAGCCTGTCTGCCAATTCCAGCACTTCCGCATGTTTCGCTTTGCACTTTTGTGCCGCGAACAAATAAGATAATATCATCTGTATTTCTATTTGTCAACAGTTTTTTTCAAATTATGAAATATTTTTCAAAAAAATATCATTTTCGCGCTTCATCTGTTAAAATATGATGCAGGGTTCAAAAGCAGATAGCGATGTATGTATACATACAAATTGCTATCCGGTGGCTTGCCCCAACATCACTATATATAATAAGGAGAATTTCCATGAAGAAAGACGGCTACTACTCTTCCGGACAGTTTGCCCGGCTTGCCGGCGTCTCTGTACGCACGATCCGGTACTACGATAAGCAGAATATCCTGAAGCCTTCCTATGTGAATGAGAATGGTGCCCGTTTCTATACCGACCATGATCTGGCAAGACTGCAGCAGATCCTTCTTTTAAAATATCTTGGTTTCTCGCTGGACGATATCCGCGAGATGACGGTCGATACTGCCGACTATCATATGATGAAAAATTCTCTCGAGCAGCAGCACAAGCTGATCCAGGATCGCATCGAACAGATGCAGCTTGTGGAGACGGCGATCCGTGATACCGCCGATGCCATAGAAAAGGATCACGAGCTGGACTGGAGCCAGATGCTGCGCCTGATCCACCTGACCGGTATGGAGACAAGCCTGAAACGGCAGTATCAGGATTCCACCAACATCACTGCACGGATCAATCTTCATCAGAAGTATTCTGTCAATAAGCAGGGCTGGTTTCCCTGGATCTATGAGCAGGCAGACATCCGTCCGGGCATGCATATCCTTGAGGTCGGTTGCGGCAATGGCGCACTCTGGACAGAGAATCTTGCACAGCTTCCGGAACAGATCTCCATTCTGCTTTCCGACATATCCGAGGGTATGCTGCGTGATGTCCGTCGTACCATCGGTGCTGAGGATTCCCGTTTCTCCTACCGGACGATCGACTGTGCGAATATTCCCTGCGAGGATCATTCCTTCGATCTGATCTTTGCCAACCATGTCCTTTTCTACTGCGATGACATTCCGCAGGTCTGCAGTGAGATCCGCCGTGTTCTTAAAAAGGACGGCTGCTTCATCTGCAGCACCTACGGTTCCCGTCACATGAAGGAGATCAGTAAACTGGTGCAGGATTTTGATCCGCATATCCAGCTTGCAGCAGACAATCTTTATGACCGCTTCGGTCTGGAAAACGGAGCCTCTATTTTGCAGCCGCATTTCCGTCAGGTAACTCTGTCCCGTTATGTAGACAGTATTTATCTGAAGGAACCCGAACCGCTGATCGATTATATTTTATCCTGCCATGGCAATCAGAACCAGTATCTGTTAAACCGCTATAAGGACTTCCGTCATTTCGTCCAAAAGGCAGCGAAGGACGGCTTTACGATCACGAAGGACGCCGGAATTTTCCTGTGCCGTCCCTCATAGACAGGCGAAACTGCCCGGAAACGTATTCATTTTTCACAATAAACCAACATTTTCATTATCGGATTTACAGCAAAGTGACAATTTTACAAAAAAAGCTTGAAGATGACGTTACGTTACCTTTTATACTGTGTACAGAAACTGAAAAATGAACATACTTCTATTGGGACTTACACAAACAGATCAAAGAAAGGAGATTCCTTATGAAAGGTATTATCTTAGCCGGCGGTTCCGGCACAAGACTTTATCCATTAACAATGGTCACATCAAAACAGCTTCTGCCAATCTACGACAAGCCGATGATCTACTATCCGCTTTCCGTACTGATGAACGCAGGGATCCGCGAGATACTGATCATCTCAACACCACAGGACACACCTCGTTTTAAAGAGTTGCTCGGAGACGGTCATCATTTCGGTATCGATCTGACCTACGCTGTTCAGCCAAGCCCGGACGGACTGGCACAGGCATTTATCATTGGCGAGGAATTCATCGGAAACGACACCGTTGCCATGGTACTCGGTGACAACATCTTCGCCGGCCACGGACTGAAAAAACGGCTGAAAGCCGCTGTCGAGAATGCAGAGACCGGAAAGGGAGCTACCGTATTCGGTTATTACGTCGATGATCCGGAGCGTTTCGGTATCGTTGAGTTCGATCAGGACGGAAAGGCTGTTTCCATCGAAGAGAAACCGGAGAAGCCAAAGAGCAATTACTGTGTAACCGGTCTTTATTTCTATGACAACCGCGTTGTCAAATATGCGAAGGAGTTAAAGCCAAGTCCACGAGGCGAGCTTGAGATCACCGATCTGAACCGCGTCTATCTGGAAAACGGCGAGCTGAACGTAGAACTTCTCGGACAGGGCTTTACCTGGCTGGATACCGGAACACATGAGAGCCTTGTCGAGGCAACCAACTTCGTAAAGACCATCGAGTCTCACCAGCACCGCAAGATCGCATGTCTGGAGGAGATTGCTTACTTAAACGGCTGGATCACCCGTGAGGATGTGCTGAAGGAATATGAGCCGCTCAAGAAGAACCAGTACGGTCAGTATCTGATGGACGTTCTGAACGGCAAGTACATGGATGTTCTTCACTAATTAATGTTTTGCGATGCCAGACACCGAATAACAATTTATATTACAGATTAAGGAGAAAAATTATGACTATTATCGTAACCGGCGGTGCCGGATTTATTGGAAGTAACTTTGTATTTCACATGCTGAACAAGTACCCGGACTACCGTATCGTCTGTCTGGACTGCCTGACTTATGCCGGAAACCTCTCTACTCTGGCTCCTGTTATGGACAATCCGAATTTCCGTTTTGTTAAGGAAGATATCACAGACCGCGAAGCTGTTTACAAATTATTTGAGGAGGAGCATCCGGACATCGTTGTCAACTTCGCTGCAGAAAGCCACGTTGACCGTTCCATTGAGACACCGGAGGTATTCCTTCAGACAAATATCATGGGTACTGCCGTATTGATGGATGCATGCCGTAAATATGGCATCACCCGTTATCATCAGGTATCTACCGATGAGGTTTACGGTGATCTTCCACTCGACAGACCGGACCTGTTCTTCACAGAGGAAACTCCGATCCATACAAGCAGCCCTTACAGTTCATCCAAGGCCGGCGCTGATCTTCTGGTACTGGCATATCACAGAACCTACGGTCTGCCTGTAACGATCAGCCGCTGCTCAAACAACTACGGACCATATCACTTCCCTGAGAAGCTGATTCCTCTTATGATCGCCAACGCACTGAATGACAAGCCGCTTCCTGTATACGGTACCGGCGAAAACGTTCGTGACTGGCTGTACGTCGAGGATCACTGCAAGGCGATCGATCTGATCATCCACAAGGGACGTGTCGGCGAGGTTTACAACATCGGTGGTCACAACGAGATGACCAACATTGATATCGTTAAGATCATCTGCAAGGAGCTTGGCAAGCCGGAAAGCCTGATCACATATGTATCCGACCGTAAGGGTCACGATATGCGTTATGCGATCGATCCGACCAAGATCCACAACGAGCTTGGCTGGCTTCCTGAGACGAAGTTTGCTGACGGTATCAAGAAGACCATTCAGTGGTATCTCGACAACAAGGAGTGGTGGGAGACAATCATCTCCGGCGAGTACCAGAATTACTACGAGAAGATGTACGGTAACCGCTAATCCATAACCATAGAATGATACCCGGAAAGAGGAACAGTGTTTTATGAAAATATTAGTAACCGGCGTCGCCGGACAATTAGGACATGATGTCATGAATGAGCTTGCGTCCAGAGGACATGAGGGCATCGGAAGTGACCTTGCTCCGGAATACAACGGCATTGCAGACGAAACCTATGTAACAAAAGCAGCCTATGTATCCATGGATATCACAAACCGTGCCTCTGTCGCTGAAACGCTTTTAAAGATCAACCCGGATGCTGTCATCCACTGTGCCGCATGGACTGCCGTGGATGCCGCTGAGGACGATGCCAACAAAGATAAGGTCTATAACGTCAACGCAACTGGCACGGAGAACATCGCCGCTGTCTGCAAGGATCTTGACTGCAAGATGATGTATATCAGTACCGATTATGTATTTGACGGTCAGGGAACCACACCGTGGGATCCAGACTGCAAGGATTACAAGCCGTTAAATGTATACGGTGCATCCAAGCTCGACGGCGAGCTTGCTGTGTCCGAAATATTGGACAAGTATTTTATCGTGCGTATTGCATGGGTATTCGGTACCAACGGAAAGAACTTTATCCGTACCATGCTCAATGTCGGAAAGACACATGATAAGCTGACTGTTGTAAATGACCAGATCGGTACGCCGACTTATACCTTCGATCTTGCAAGACTTCTTGTTGACATGATCGAGACGGACAAGTATGGATATTACCATGCAACCAATGAAGGCGGCTATATCAGCTGGTATGATTTCACAAAGGAGATCTTCCGCCAGGCAGCAGCCATGGGACACACGGAATATGACGAGTCACACGTCACCGTCACTCCTGTCACAACTGCTGAGTACGGTGTTTCCAAAGCAGCCAGACCATTCAACAGCCGTCTGGACAGATCAAAGCTCACCGCAAACGGCTTTACTCCACTGCCAACCTGGCAGGATGCCGTAGCACGTTATCTGAAAGAGATAGAGTTTTAATTTTTAACTAATGATATAATTTATTTTCAACAATGAAATTCTCGTTGTCTTTTCAGAGAAACGAGGATTTCATGGAAAACAAAGACTGCCGCTTCACGATTTCTATTCGTAAAGCAGCAGTCTTTTTATTGCATTCTATATTGTTGTTTCTTAATATTATTTTTTCAAATAACATTTTGTCTGTCCCATTTTCAGGACATTGATTTCTATGTTCTAGAAACGGAAATCTCTCTTTCCTTCCTTTAACTCCTCAAGATACTGGATGGCTCTTTCTCTGACCTTCTCATTTGGCACCTTCCGGATCTCCTTGGCGATCAGCGATTCACCGATCTCCTTCGTCTCCGGTGATGCATAATCCTCCAGATATTCCTTCAATGTCATGAGGGCGTTCGGCTGGCAGCAGTTTACAATCTGACCGGACTTAAGAAGTGACATAAAACGGTCTCCTGTTCTTCCTGCGCGGTAGCATGCGGTACAGAAACTTGGAATGAAGCCCATCTTCATCAGCCAGTTGACAACCTCATCAAGTGTACGGGTATCGCTGACATCAAACTGTGCAGAGCTGTCATCACGTACCGGCTCGGTGTAACCACCCACGCTGGTACGGGAGCCGCCGCTGATCTGGGAAATACCAAGCTGCAGCACATGCTCTCTTGTCTTCTGGGACTCTCTGGTAGAAATGATCATTCCGGTATACGGAACCGCGATACGGATCACGGCAACGATCTTCTCGAAGATCTCATCCGGTACGGCGTTGCTGAAATCACCGGTATCAATATCGTCTGCCGGGCAGATTCTCGGTACACTGATCGTGTGTGGTCCAACGCCCTGTGCTGCCTCCAGATGCTCTGCATGCATCAGGATACCAACAAGCTCATAGCGGTAGCCCTCCAGCCCAAACAAAACGCCAAGACCAACATCATCGATGCCGCCCTCCATCGCACGATCCATTGCCTCGGTATGATATGCATAATCATGCTTTGGTCCTGTTGGATGTAGCTGCTCATAGGATTCTTTATTGTAGGTCTCCTGGAACAGAATATAAGTACCGATTCCGGCATTCTTCAGGCGGGTATAATTCTCCACAGTTGTTGCTGCAATATTGACATTGACACGGCGGATCGCACCATTCTTATGCTTGATGCTGTAGATCGTGTCGATACTTTCCAGAATATACTCAAGCGGATTGTTGACCGGATCCTCGCCTGCCTCGATCGCCAGGCGCTTATGACCCATATCCTGCAGGGCAATGACCTCATCACGGATCTGATCCTGTGTCAGCTTGATTCGAGGAATATGTTTATTCTTATGATGATATGGACAATAAGTGCATCCATTCACACAGTAATTGGAGAGATACAGCGGTGCAAACATAACGATACGATGCCCGTAAAACTTCTCCTTGATCTCCATGGCAAGCTCCCTGATCTCACGGTTGATCTCCGGATCATCGCACTCCATCAAAACGGCTGCCTCTTTGTGGGAAATTCCCTTTGCCTTCTTCGCTTTCTCAAGAATCTCGCGGATCAAAGAAAGATTATCTTTGTTCTTTTTCGCATAATCAAGAGATTCCAGAATCTCCTCATGATTGATAAATTCTTCTGCCTTTAATGACTTCGGATCATACTTATAACTGCTCATTTCTATTCCTCCATATATAAAATCTTGTGTATTTCTGACAGGAGTGATCCTGTCTTTTCTGTGTAACCATGTCTACATAACAAATCTCACCGGTAGCTTAGATTTTCCGGTAATACCGGCTGATCTATTATGCCTTGGAATAAACTGCCTTGGCACTGACACCCGGTGTCATTCCCAGCTTGCCGGACAGAGCGCTGACCGTATTGGTATCCGCATCCATCACCACGCTGATCACCGATATCCCACGCTCTCTGTAGGGCATCCCCATCCTTCCGACAATAAACTCCCGGTACTCGTGAAGCAGCTCATTCACCCGCTCCACACTATCTGTGTTCTCCACAATAATTCCAAGGATTGCAATCCGTCGATCCATGAAACACTTCCTCCTTTGCCGATCACGGGATACGTCTGCCAAAACGCTGGTTTTGCCCTTGCTTCCCACCACATTACGAGCATTTTCCTATATATGAACAAAGTGGACTTGCCCACTTTGCGCATCACCGCACAATTGCTTATGCAATCTTCCTCTGTGCGGTGATCGCATCCTCGCGGAGCGTTTTTACATTATAGGAAACGACAAGTTTCCTATAATGTAAAAGCGCCTCCGCCGGATGGCATGAGACGCTTCTTCCCCTATAAAACCGCAGACCTTCCCTGCGGACCATATTCAAGAACATATCATCATGCCTTCGCGTTGGGACGAACCCTTCGTGTCGGAACATGAGAATATTTTATCATTTAATGTACCGGATGGCAAGATGCAATATGCCGGATGCCAAAATGCTTTTATCAATCTATTACTTTGATCGAATCCGTTTCTGTACCGGCATTTCAAATTCCAATTCAGCTACTGTCCTTACTGCTTTGTCCAGCTTATGGCACAACCCACGGCACGCTTCCAGCCATCGAGTCTCTCCCTGCACTCCTGCTGTGTGATCTCCGGAACAAAGGCACGGCTGACACCCACATTGCGCCGGATATCCTCAAAATCCTTCCAGTAGCCGACGGCAAGCCCGGCAAGATATGCCGCACCGAGTGCTGTCGTCTCCAGACAGATCGGACGGTTGACCGGTGTCTGGATAATATCTGCCTGCGTCTGCATCAGAAAATCATTGGCACTTGCGCCGCCATCCACCTTCAGGGCAGAAAGCGTGATGCCGGAATCGGCTTTCATCGCCCGCAAGACATCACTGACCTGATAAGCAATGGACTCCAGTGTTGCCCGGATAATATGATATTTGTTGACACCGCGTGTCAGACCGACGATCGTGCCTCTGGCATACTGATTCCAATACGGTGCACCAAGCCCGGTAAATGCCGGCACAACATAACACCCATTGGTGTCCTTTACCTTTCTTGCCATGTACTCGGAATCCTCCGCGGAATCGATCAGACGGAGTTCATCACGAAGCCACTGCACCGATGCACCTCCAATAAAGATTGATCCCTCCAACGCATAATTGACCTTTCCGTCAATCCCCCATGCCAGAGTTGTGACAAGTCCGTTATCCGAAAATACCGGCTTCGTGCCAGTATTCATCAACAGGAAACAGCCTGTGCCGTATGTATTTTTCGCCTCGCCCGGCAGAAAACAGGTCTGCCCAAACAATGCCGCCTGCTGATCTCCTGCCACACCGGCGATCGGAATCTCTCCACCCAAAAATGAACTGTCCGTTTTTCCGTACAGACCACTCGACGGCATCACCTTCGGCAGCATGCACTCCGGAATATCCAATATATCGAGAATCTCCTTATCCCAGCAGAGTTCATTGATGTTATACATCATCGTGCGGGATGCATTGGAGTAATCGGTCGCGTGAACACGCCCCTTCGTCAGCTTCCACATCAGCCAGGTGTCCACGGTTCCAAATAACAACTCGCCCTTCTTCGCACGCTCCCTTGCTCCCGGTACCTGATCCAGGATCCATTTTAGCTTGGTTGCCGAAAAATACGCATCGATCACAAGACCCGTTTTGTCCCGGAACAATTTCGTAAGTCCCCGTTCCTTTAACTCATCGCAGAACTCAGAGGTTCGTCTGCACTGCCAGACAACCGCATGATAGACAGGCTCTCCTGTCGTCTTGTCCCATACGATCGTCGTCTCTCTCTGATTGGCGATTCCAATTGCATGAATCTCATTTGCACTGACCCCTATTTTGGACATTGCTTCCACGGCAACGCCAAGCTGTGTGGACCAGATTTCACTGGCATCCTGCTCCACCCAGCCGGGCTGCGGAAAGATCTGTGTAAATTCCTTCTGTGCCACAGAAACGATCTCGCCCTTCTCGTTAAATAAAATACACCGGTTACTTGTCGTTCCGGCATCTAACGCCATAATATACCCCATAATCTCTGCCCCCTGTCATTATTTTGCCAAAGCATTGTCTATCCCGAAAACCGGACAGCAACACATTCTCCATACGCAAATGCTTTCTCACAACCTTCCCTGTTCCTACAACTTCACACGCAACTCCTTCTCACCATCCTGTCCCTGATATCGGACAATCGTATATTTGCCTTTGCGTTCCACGCTCCGCGGTGCCTCCCGCAAGGCAGATAGGCTCTGCTGCAGCGCTCTTTTCTCCTCATCGTAAGTCCCCACATCGTCCGAGGTAAAAAGCAGTCCGCCAAAAAGACCATTGACCTGCGCCAGCATTTCTTTCTGTTTCGCCGACAACCTGATATTATCATCCCGCAGCAGATACACATCCGGATCGTTCCAGAAAGCACGTCCGTTTAACTGTCTGCGATAAATCGTGTTGCCGATCGTATTCTTTGTCGATACTCTCTCCCGGTGAAGCAGCTTCTCCTTCGGAGCGCCATCCCAGTTCAGTCCCACATCCGGTCCGATCCGACAGTAATCAACCTTGCCAAACGCCGGTCCGAGCGGTACACCGCAGCCAAGGATCAGCTTATCACCGATAACCTCGCGCAGGAAATCCATCGCCTCGCACATGATCTGCCCTCTCGTCTTATACTCTGTCGGCAGCATGCAGACCGCATACAGAAAATCCAGTTTAACCAGATCAAAGCCCCACACATCAAGCACCTGATGAAAGACCTCGCGAAGATATTCCCGCACCTCTTCGTTAGACAGATCCAGCGCATAAAAGGTACTCCAGTTGCTTCCACCGCAAAACGGCTCTCCTTTCGCATCCCGTACCAGCCAGTCCGGATGCCTGCGGAAGCAGCGCGACTCCTTCTCACACACAAACGGAGACAGCCACAGTCCCGCTTTCATGCCGTATTCATGGATCTTATCGACGATCGGTTCAAGACCGTCCGGGAACTTATCCTTCTGCACATCAAGCCAGTCACCCACATACGTCTGATATCCATCATCGATCTGAAACACATCAAAGATCTGTCCCATTTCATGGACATGTTCCAAATTATCCGATATGATCTGTGCCGAAATATTCTGATAATGATTGTACCAGCTTGTATACCCTGTCATCGGTCTGCCCTTCGGCTTAGCAATGTTCATTTTCTCAAAATAGGTATCAAATACCTGATCCTCACTTCCGGTAATTTCTACGAGATCAAACGCATTCCATTCCCCGGAGATCTTCACGCCCGCACAGTCCTTTTCAATTGACATCTGTCCGGCATCTGCATTGTAATAAAATACCGTAAAGCCGGAGCGTTCGCTGAGAGAACCCACAAAACGATACGTCACTCCATCCCTGAAATAACAATATGTAAATCCATGAAACTGTCCTGCTGCCGTTCCCTTCATCGTAAAAAGCGAATCACCATACCGGTCCAGATAATACTTCTCCACCATTCCGGAGGCAAACGGCGATATCGCCGGCTCCTTCTCTCCAACTGTATGCTCATGGGAATCCGTCCATGACTGATACCCGTTCATAAAGATCTGCTCCGGCTGCTTTCCTCCACGGCACTCCCATGGAAAGGTCAGTGTCACCGATTCCAATGTAAGATCCCCGACCGGCTCTCCGTATTCGTCGAACTCCTTCGGGATAATGCGTATATGCAGTTCTCCCTCATCCTCCTGCCAGCGCAGTGTAAAATACGGCTGTTCGCCGCCCTGATACATCTCTGCCGCAAAAGGCTCTCCGTTCCTGTTTCCTTTGATCAGAAAAATAATATCGTCCATTCCAAACTTCCTCCTCTACCGTATCAGTATATCCAGCGTATGTGCTCCGGCACCGATCAGATCCTGTCTCTCACAGACCGATAAATGATACTGCACAAACAGGTCAAACGTTTCCTCATCCATCGCATTTAAAACCGGTCTCATGTAATTTGCCGGACCGTCCGGTGAAATGATCTTATATCGTTCCAGACCCGATGCCGCATTCAGTGCATCAATATCCTCAAGTCTCATGTAATCATACAGATCCTCGGGATGCGGCACACACTTAAAATTCTTCGACAATCTGCCATCCTCCAGACACTGTTTTACATTGCCGTCCCTGAAACCGTACAGAAGCACTCCGTACTCATTCATACAGTATGCCACAAGTATCCTGCCACCCGGTCTCGTCACCCGCTTCGCTTCCTCCAGTGCCTGATGCTTGTCCTCAAATGTGTACAGATGATACATCGGTCCAAACAGCAAAGTGATGTCAAAACTACTGTCCGCAAAACGGGACAGATTTAAAGCATTGCCCTGAAACGCTTTGACACTGCTTTTCTTAGATTTTAAAATGCCAAGATTATATTTGACCAGTTCTACCGCAGTAACGTCATAGCCCTCCCCGGCAAGTGCCACGCTGTAACGCCCGGTGCCGGCACCGACATCCAGGATACGAATATCCGCCGGAGTAAATGTGCCGGTATGCCCGGATCCATCTCCCGCTTCGTTCTTCTCCTTCATAACCACATCAATGCACGCATGAATATACTTCATTGACGTAATATATTCCACCCGTCCATGACGTCTGGTAAGTCTTTTATCTTCATTAAATTTATTATAATATTCCTCTAATTCTGTCATTTATTTTCTCCTGAAATATGCGAAAAAATATGTAAGGTGCGCATAGACTATATCATATTACGCCATACATGAAAGCGCAGTATCCGCTTCCGCTGCGCGATATCACATCTGATGTCGCACCACCTGATATTCATCACCGTTCCGATAATACGGACAACTGTTTCTGTGATCCGTCATAAAACGTACCATATCATCTTCATCCATATTCACATCACAGAAATACTCCTCATATTCCTCATCGTAACTGTAATTTGCACAAGTATCACATTCGTTTGACATTTCTCTCCCCTGTTCCATCTAAAACATTCTTTTCAAAAACATAACAAAAAAATTATAACCCCCACCACAAACCCCTGTCAATTTGAACTTATCATTTCCCAACAGAAAATGACCAGCTAAGACTCTCCCTTTTTCAAAATCGAAATCTGCCCATAATATTTCTTATGTACGATTGCTTACAATAGCATTTTGCCAGCCAATACATCGAAAATCCGCGAGCTGTGACTAAAAAAATTGTCTTGTCACCTACGGATTTCGAAAAGACTAATTGCTTTGCTGCTTTGATTTTTGATAAACACATCCTTCCGTATTCGCCCCAAGGTGGGATTCGGATGTTTCGAGAGGCACTTGCACCCGCCGGTACTTACGCCCCAGGTTTTAGAAATATATATAGTCTTTTTAGTACTTGGGGCGTTATGTACCGCTGCGTGGTGCAGTTGTAGCGGGAGCGTGCCGTCCG
>ENA-UOJC01004236-UOJC01004236.1-human-gut-metagenome-genome-assembly--contig:-C104-NODE-4236-length-12384-cov-12.616514_pt1 | contig 12384 bp, 10 predicted proteins | sample MGYA00242339_ERZ723886 | MGnify/ENA metagenome assembly ERZ723886 | reverse complement strand
TTTGGACTTTTTTGACGGGCTGAGCGGCGCCCGATATGGGCGCCGCTTTTCAGTTCGTCAAAGGACCTCGTAAAAGGTGGTTTTTCAGCGGTTTAGGTAAGCCGCGATGTCAAAGTCCAGCAGCTTCGTGTCCCCTTTCAGATACAGCGGATGGTGGGGCTGGCCGGATTTCAGCAGCGGCCCGGCGGTATACCAGCTGGCCCCTGCGGCCTGGCCGTCGGCGGCAAAGTCCCGCATGCAGTCCATGAGGTAGTCCCGCTTCAGGATGATATTGCCCCAGGCGGCCCACACGGCGGGCCGCTTCGACAGGGACAGCAGATACCGGAACGCCTTCCGGTTCTCCGTGTGGAGCAGGGGATTGAGAGACGGCTCCATGTCGTCGGGCCGGGTGGCCCGCTGGGCGTAGACGTTGAACATCAGAAAGCTGTCGTATCCGTTGGCCAGGGCGATGCGCTGGGCGGACTGGAGGGTGGGATCCAGGGCGTCCGGCGCGGCGGTGGAGGGGTTGATGCCCACGCAGATCAGGGGCTTTTTGCCCCGTGTGCCCAGGATATAGCGGTATTCCGAGTATGTATTGGGGACGTACAGCCAGCGGGATACATCATAGTCCGCTGAGGGCCGCAGGGCGGCCTCCAGCGCGGGCTCGAACAGCTCCAGCCGGACGGTATCGGTGGTTCCCTGGGGAATGTGGGGCATGGGCGGTCCCTCCTGTTTCGACATTTTTCTCAGGATAACACAGACCCGAAAAAAAGGCAACCCGCCCGCCGGGGTTCATTTCAATTCGAACAGGGCCTGCTCGAAGTCCGCCACGAACCAACGGAGATTTGTGCGGCCCCGCTGCATGATCCGGTGCCCCTCCGCCTCCAGTTTCGCCTTTTGCGCCTCTGCGCCGCCGGGGTATTTGGGATTCAGCTCGCCGTCCGCCTTCAGGGTCCGCCAATAGGGCGTCGGATTCTCCGTCCGCTGCTCGCTGGCCCAGGCCGCGATGGACACGAAGATGCCTGTGGTGATGGGGTCGGTGAAGTCGGCGTGGTTTAATTTCGCCAAATACGCCCGCAGGGCGCCGACGGTGACCACCTTCCCGCAGGGCACGGTCTTCATCAGGGCGTCATAGGCGGCGGGCGGCGCGAAGAACATCTTCGTCCCGCCGTATTTTGCAATGGTTTTCGGGTCGGTGACGGTCTGGATCTTGGGCATGTCCTTGCTGTCCAGCAGCATCGCGTTGAAGTCCTTTTTCGATTCGTTGGCCATGGCTGACACCTCCTGCCATGAGTATAGCGCCGAAATCCCCTCCGTGCAATGAGGCGGTTTTGAAAATTTGCTGAAACAGAGGCGGTCTTGAAAAAAAGAGGGTGTTTTGGGCAGACGGATATGGTATGATAGGAGGCAATGACGGAGAGGAGGCGGCGCTGTGCTGAAAATTCTGATGGGCCGGGCCAAAACGGGAAAATCGCATACAGTCCTGCGCCGCATCGCGGAGCTGGGGGATGACGGCCGGCAGATCCTGCTGGTGCCGGAGCACGCCTCCCACCAGGCGGAGGTGGACCTGTGCCGCTTCTGCGGCCCCACCGCCAGCCGTCATGCGGAGGTATTGAGCTTCCGGCGGCTCAGCGACCGGGTGTTGAGCATCACCGGCGGCATCGCCCAGGTGACGCTGGACGCCGGCGGCAAGCTGCTGACGCTGCAAAAGGCGCTGCTGGAGATCGCGCCGGAGCTGACAGTGTACCGCCGCCCCTCCCAGAAGTCCGCCTTTTTGCGGCAGCTGCTGGATCTGTTTGACGAGCTGCGGTGCTACGAGGTGACGCCGGAGGTGCTCTATGCCCAGGCCCAGGACATCACCGGCGCCACCCACGACAAGCTCCGGGACCTGAGTTTGCTGTACGGCGCCTATGAGGCCCGGCTCAAGCGTCCGGGGCTGGACGCCCGGGACCGGATGACCAGGCTGTGCGACAGCCTGGAGGGCTCCGGCTATGCCTGCGGCAAGGACATTTTTATTGACGGCTTTACCTACTTCAACGCCCAGGAGCGGCGGGCGCTGGGCATTTTGCTGCGGCAGGCCAGGTCTGTCACCGTCACGCTGCTGGGAGAGCCGGACAGCCGGGAGGAGATCTTTGAGGCCAGCCTCAGGACCCTGGGCCAGCTGCGCCGCCTGGCGGAGGAGAACGGCTGTCCGGTGAAGCTGCAAACGCTGAAAACGGAGGACACCACGGCGCTGGGCCATGTGGAGCGGTGCTTTTTTGGGAAAAACGTGCCCTTTGCGGGCAGCGGCTCCGCCGTCCGTATCCGGGAGGCGGATACGGTGTTCTCCGAGGTGGAGCAGGCCGCGGCGGACATCCTGCGCCTTGCGGCGGCGGGAAAGTGCCGCTATCGGGACATCACCGTGGCGGCCCGGAACATGGGGGACTACGAGGGCGTCATCGAGACCGTGTTCGAGCGCTACGGCATCCCAGCCTATCTCAGCCGCCGCAGCGACATTCTGGAAAAGCCGGCGCTGAGCCTGCTGACCGGCGTGCTGTCCGCCATCGGCAATGGCTATGAATACGAAGATATGTTCCGCTGGCTGAAGACCGGCCTTGGGGGGCTGACGGCGGAGGAGTGCGACCGTCTGGAAAACTACGTCATCCGCTGGGAGATCCACGGCCAGATGTGGCTGCGGGACGTGGATTGGGCGGAGAACCCGGACGGCTACGGCGCTCCCTGGAACGACGAGCGCCAGTCCCGGCTGGAGGAGGTCAACGCCCTGCGCAGACGTGTCCGTGAACCGCTGCTGCGCCTGGCAGAAGGCCTGAAAGCAGGTGAGAGCGCTGGGGAGAAAGTGGATGCGCTTTACAGCTTTATGGAGGAGCTGCGCCTGCAAAGCGCGCTGGAGAGCCAGATGCGGGCCCAGGCGGACGCGGGCCGCCTCCAGGACGCGGAGGAGACCGCCCAGCTGTGGGACATCCTCTGCGGCGTGCTGGATCAGTTTGTGGAGATCCTGGGGGACGAGCCCATGGGCCTGGATGAGTTTACCCGGCTGTTCCGCCAGGTGCTGACAGAGTACAGCGTGGGCACCATCCCCGTTTCCCTGGATCAGGTGTCCGTCAGCGAGATCACCCGAAATGACCGCCACACGGCGAAATACCTGTTTCTGCTGGGGGCCAACGACCATGTGCTGCCGGACCCCGGCCAGAGCGGCGGCATTTTGAACGACGACGACCGGGACGAACTGGCCCAGCGGGGCATTGAGCTGGCCCCCACCGGCATGGACCGGATGAGCATTGAATTGCAGAACCTCTACGCCGCCCTGACCCAGCCCACCCAGGGACTGACCGTCAGCTATCCGGTGACGGACGTTTCCGGCGCGGAACTGCGGCCCGCTTTTGTGATCGACCGGCTGCGGACGCTGTTCCCGGAGCTGAAAGTTGAAAAAGAGAACAATGACAAGGAATACCGCTTAACAGCGGCGCTGCCCGCCCTGGAGATGGCGGGACAGACTCCCGGCGGGGGGCTGTGGCACTGGTTTGCCGGAAACCCCGCGTTTCAGGAGCGCCTGTCCGCCATGGAGCGGGCGGCGGAGCTAAAGCGGGGCTCGCTGTCCCGGGCGGCGGTGCGGGCGCTGTACGGCGACCGGATCACCATGTCCGCCTCCCGGCTGGAGCGCCTGCGGTCCTGCCACTTTTCCTATTTCATGGAGTACGGCCTTCGGGCAAAGCCCCGGGAGCCGGCGGCCTTTGACGCCCCCCAGATCGGCACGTTTCTGCACTTCCTGCTGGAAAACGTCACCCGGGACGTGCTGGCCCAGGGCGGCTTTGCCCAGGTGGACGACGAATCCATCCACGCCCTAGTGCGGCGGTACATCGACGCGTATGCGGCCCGGGAGCTGCACAATTTCCAGGAGAAAAACGCCCGCTTCCGCTACCTCTTCGCCCGCCTGCGGAACACGGCCTACGCCGTCATCGACCAGGTGGCGGAGGAGCTGCGGCACTCGGACTTCGTGCCGCTGGAATTTGAGCTGTCCTTCGGCGATCACGGCGCGCTGCCGGCGGTGGTCATCTCGGAGCCGGACGCCGAGCTGCGCATCGGCGGCAAGGTGGACCGGGTGGACGGCTGGGTGAAGGACAACAAGCTGTATCTGCGGGTGGTGGACTACAAGTCCGGCAGGAAGAAGTTCGACCTGGCGTCTGTGCGGATGGGCCTGGACATCCAGATGCTGCTGTATCTGTTCACCCTGCAAAAAGAGGGAAAGGCCTATTTTGGAAAGGACATCGAGCCCGCCGGCGTGCTGTATCTGCCCGCCCGGGACGAGATCCTGCCGGCGGAGCGGAATATCCCGGCGGACAGGCTGCAAAGCGAGCGGGAAAAGCAGCTGAAGCGCTCCGGCCTGCTGCTGGCGGAGCCGGCGGTTCTGCAGGCCATGGAGCACGAGGCCCTGCGGGAGCCCCACTACCTGCCGGTGCGGGTGGGGCGGGACGGCAGCCTTTCCGGCAGCATCGCCTCGGCGGAGCGCCTTGGCAAGCTGGGGGAGTACGTGGACACGCTGCTGCACCGGATCGCGGACGAGGTGCGCCAGGGCAACATCGACGCGGACCCCTGCTGCCACAGCGAGGACGACAGCTTCTGCAAATACTGCGACTGGGCCGACGCCTGCCACTTCCAGGACGGGCGGGACGGCGACCACCTGCACTACATCCTGCCGGTGAAGGCGGATGAATTCTGGAAGATGCTGGAGGAAGGAGGAGACTGACATGGCAAAACTGACCCTGACAGCCCAGCAGCAAGCCGTGGTGGAAAACCGGGGCGGCAGCCTGCTGGTCTCCGCCGCCGCCGGCTCCGGCAAGACGAAGGTCTTGGTGGAGCGGCTCTTCCGGTATGTGACGGAGGAGCACCGCAATGTGGACGATTTCCTTATCATTACCTACACCAAGGCCGCCGCGGCGGAGCTGCGGAGCAAGATCGCCTCGGAGCTCTCCAAGCGTCTGGCGGAGACGCCCAACGACCAGCATTTGAAGCGCCAGCTGCTGCGGGTGTACCAGGCGGATATCAAGACGGTGGACGCCTTCTGCACGGCGCTGCTGCGGGAGAATACCCATCTGCTGGCCCGGGAGGAAGACCGCCACGCCCTGACGCCGGACTTCCGGGTGCTGGACGAGGGCGACGCCGCTCTGGTGCGCCAGCGGGTGCTGGGCCGGGTGCTGGAGGAATTTTACGACGCGCTGGACGAGGGCCGGGAACAGCTGGCGGATACCCTGGGCGCGGGCCGGGACGACAGCGCCCTGGCGGAGCTGGTGCTGGAGCTGTATGACAAGCTGCAGAGCCACGCCTACCCGGACCGCTGGCTGGCGGAAAACCGGGCGGCCTGGGCAAATTTGGAGGTTGCTTTCGACGAAACGGTCTACGCCCGGGAGCTGCTGGCCACGGTGCGGCGGAAGGCCGGGCACTGGGCGGGGCTCCTCCAGCAGGCGGCGGCGCGGACCGAGGGGGACGCGGCGCTGTCCACCGGCTATGGCGAGAAGTTCCTGACCGCCGCCCAGGGCTTTCTGCGCTTGCAGGCGGCGGGGGGCTGGGAGACGGCGCGGCAGGCGGCGGATCTGATCGAATTTCCCCGGCTGAACACCCCTAGGGGGCGGAAGGACGACCCCACCGTGGCCTCCCTGAAAAAAATATGGGAGAGCTGCAAGGAAGAGACGAAAAAGCTGGACAGCCTGCTGGACGTCAGCGGGGAGGAGGCCATGGAGGACCTGCGGGCCGTGGCCCCGGCCATGGAGGCCCTGCTGGGGCTGACGGCGGACTTCGGCGGGGCCTACCGGGCGGAAAAGCTGCGGATGAACGCCGCGGACTTCTCCGACCAGGAGCACCTGGCCCTGCTGCTTCTGGTGGGGGAGAACGGCGCTCCCACGGAGCTGGGGGAGCAGGTGGCGGCCCGGTATGCGGAGGTGCTGGTGGACGAGTATCAGGACACCAACGAGGTCCAGAACGCCATCTTCCGGGCGGTGTCCCGCCACGGTCAGAACATCTTCACCGTGGGCGACGTAAAGCAGAGCATCTACCGCTTCCGGCTGGCGGACCCCACCATTTTCCTGGGAAAATACAACCGCTTCAAATCCTATGAGGAGGCCGCTGACGGCGAGGAGCGGAAGATCCTGCTGTCCAAAAACTTCCGCTCCCGGCGGGAGATCCTGGACGCGGCCAACTTCGTGTTTGAGAACATCCTGTCCGTTGAGATGGGGGAGATGGCCTACGGCGAGGATGAGGCCCTCCACTTCGGGGCGGAGTACTATCCGGAGCGCCAGGACTGCGACACGGAATTTCATCTGATCACCGCCCGGCAGAAGTCGGCGGAGAACGACCATCCGGTGAAAAAGCTGACGGCGGAGGCCCGGTTCGTGGCCCTGCGCATCCGGCAGCTGCTGGACGGGGGCTGCCCCGTCACCGACGGGGACGGCGCCCTGCGGCCCTGCCGGCCGGAGGATATCGTGATTTTGATGCGCTCCCCCGGCAGCCGGACGGCCGCCTTTGCCGAGGCCCTGGCGGAGCGGGATATCCCCTGCTCCTTCGAGGAGAGCGGCGACTTCTTCCACACCATGGAGATCTCCGTGATGCTGGCCCTGCTGGAGCTGGTGGACAACCCCCGGCAGGACGTGCCGCTGATCTCCGTGCTGCGCTCGCCTGTATTTGGGTTCACCCCCAGCCGTCTGGCGGAGATCCGGGCGAAAACGCCGGCGGGGGACTTTTACGACGCGGTGGCGGCGGACGGGGGAGAGGACTGTGTGTCCTTTCTGGAGACGCTGGCCCGGCTGCGGCTGGCGGCCCGGGATATGAGCGTCCACCGCCTGGTGTGGCACATCTATAACACGCTGAACATCCTGGGGATTTTTGGCGCGATGGACCACGGCGGAGAGCGGAAAGAGAACCTGATCGCCCTCAGCCGCCACGCGGAAAAGTTTGAGAGCGGCGGATACCGGGGCCTGTTTGCCTTTGTGACCCAGCTGCGGCGGCTGCTGGATTCCGGCCAGGCGCCTGTCACAAAGGCTGCGGCGGCGGTAAACGGCGTGCGGCTGATGAGCATTCACAAGTCCAAGGGCCTGGAATTTCCCATTGTCATCCTGGCGGACCTGGACCACGCCTTCTCCCGGCAGGACTTTGACACGCCGGTGCTGGTCCATCCCTCCATGGGGCTCGGCCCCCGCCGTGTCGATCTGAAGCGGAAGATCAAGTATCCCACCCTGGCGAGGCTTGCCATCGAGGAGAAGCTGCGGCGGGAAAATCTGGCGGAGGAGCAGCGCATTTTGTATGTTGCCATGACCCGGCCCAAGGAGAAGCTCATTCTGGTGGATTCCATGTACCACGCGGCGGGACGGCTGCAAAAACTGGCGGCGGTGGCATCCTGCCCGGTGCTGCCGGAGACGGTGGCGGGCTGCAGGACCTTTGGCGACTGGCTGCTGCTGCCCCTGCTGTGCCGGAGCGAGGCGGCGCCCCTGCGGGCATATGCCGACGCGGAAGTAGAAGCGCTGTATACAGGGGACACCAGCCCATGGCAAGTATTTTTACATGACAGTGAGGAGTACCGGGAACGGCCTGCCCGGGCCGCGGCCGCGGCGGATGCGGCGTCCGGCGAAGCGGATTTTGACCCCGGCCTGTTGGAATTTGCCTATCCCTACAGCCGGGAGACGGGCCTGCCGGCCAAGGTGACGGCCACTCAGCTGAAGGGGCGGGCCCTGGACGAGGAGATCGCGGAGCACGCCGCCCACACCCCCTATCTCCGGCCTCTGTCCCAGCCGAAGTTCCGGCGGGAGCGCCGGGGCCTGACCCCGGCGGAGCGGGGCACCGCCACCCATCTGGTTTTGCAGTACCTGGATTTTGGGGACGCGGATGTGCCGGGGCAGGCAGCGGTTCTGCGGGACCGCGGCCTGCTGACGCCGGAACAGGCGGAGGCGGTAGACATCCCGGCGCTGGAGCGCTTTTTGGCATCTCCCCTGGCGGAGGAGATCCGCCAAGGTGGAAATGTCCGGCGGGAGTACCGCTTTACGCTGCTGATGGATGCCAGGGAGTATGACCCGTCGGCGTCGGGGGAGGACACCATCCTGCTCCAGGGCGTGGTGGACTGCTGCTTTGAGACGTCGGAGGGCCTGACGGTGGTGGACTTCAAGACCGACCAGGTGCAAACGCCGGAGGAGATCGCCCGGCGGGCGGAGCACTACCGCCCCCAGCTGGCGGCCTACAGCCTGGCGCTGGAAAAGGTGCTGGAGCGGCCGGTGGCCCGGCGGGTGCTGTACTTCCTGGAGCCCGGGAAAACAGTGGATGTGTGAGAGGAGTGAGCCTATGTCAGAGAAAATCGTCAGCACGATGGAGGCGGTGATCCCCCGGCCTGTGGAGAAGGTGTGGGCCGTTGTGACGGACCTGGACCGCTGGCAGTGGCGCGGCGACCTGGAGGGCCTGGAGCGGACCGGCCCGGATACGTTTACCGAATACGCCAAGGGCGGCTTTGCTACCCGATTCACCGTTACCTGCCGACAGGAGGGCGAAAAATGGGCCTTCGAGCTGGAAAACGCCAACATGTCCGGCGAGTGGACAGGGGAGTTCCGCCCGGTGCCGGAGGGGACGCGGGTGGTCTTCACCGAGCGGCTGACGCCGAAGAAACGGTGGATGAAGTTTTTGGCCAAGGGATATCTCCGCAGGCAGCAGGCCCAATATTTGGCGGATCTGCACCGAGAATTGGAAAATACTTGAAACCGACGAAAAATATATAGGAAAAGTGCTTGCATTTCAAAAAAACGCGTGGTATACTAATTAACGCCTTTGCGAGGTGAAAGCTTCAAAAGGGTAGTTTGGATCAGAAAGAGGTGAACGAGAGCAATGAAGGAAGGAATCCATCCCAATTATCAGCAGACTACTATCAAATGCGCCTGCGGTAATGTGATTGAGACAGGTTCTACCAAGAAGGATATCAAGGTGGAAGTCTGCTCGAAGTGTCACCCCTTCTTCACGGGCAAGCAGAAGCTGGTGGATACCGGCGGACGCGTGGCCAAGTTCAACAAGAAGTTCGGCCTGGACAAATAAGTCTGACACATCACAAAAGGGTCTGCCAACGGCAGGCCCTTTTTATTTACTTTTCCCCGGGATGGGCATATACTATGCTTATATGAAGGAAGGAGTGCTGCGCCATGAGACTGCAACCCGTGGACACTAAAACGCTGACGCCGGAGATTTTTCAGGTGTTCGGCACCCAAAACGCCCTGCTGACCGCCGGGGACAGGGGCGGCTGCAACACCATGACCATCGGCTGGTGCCAGCTGGGCCGGCTGTGGAACCTGCCCGTCTGCACGGTTTACGTGCGGCCGGAGCGCTATACCTATCAATTTATGGAATCCCACGACTATTTCACCGTATCCGTCCTGCCCCTCAGCGAAAAGCGGACCATGGCCTTCTGCGGCGCCAAGAGCGGCCGGGACGTGGACAAGATCAAAGAATGCGGCCTGACGGTCCGTTACGGTGCCGGGGACGCCCCCTTCTTTGACGAGGCGGAGTGGGTCCTGGTGTGCAAAAAGGCATACGTCCAAGACATGGACCCCGCCTGCGTGCTGGACCGGGAGCATATTCCACCGTATTACGGTGAGAAGGGCGGCTGGCACCGGATCTACGCCGGGGAGGTCGTGGAGGCCTACAGGAAATAAGGAGAACCATTGACACATGCGGGAAACAGAGGAAATTCGTGATAAAGTGGTACTGGTGGGGCTGAACTCCCCGGTGCTGAAAAAAGAGCAAAACGCCGATGAGGATACCATGGAGGAGCTTTCCGCCCTGGTGGAGACCGCCGGGGGCGAGACTGTGGGCATCGTCCTGCAAAACCGCGCTACCCCGGACCCCCGGACCTTCATCGGCGAGGGCAAGGTGGCGGAGGTGCAGCTCTACTGCGAAAACGTGGGGGCCACCATGGTCATCTTTGACAACGACCTGTCGCCCTCCCAGCAGCGGGTGCTGACGGAGCTGCTGGGCATCCAGGTGCTGGACCGCTGCGGCCTGATCCTGGACATCTTCGCCCAGCGGGCCAAGACAAAAGAAGGCCGGCTCCAGGTGGAGCTGGCCCAGTACAAATATCTGCTGCCCCGGCTGACGGGCATGTGGACCCATCTGGAGCGCCAGGGCGGCACCAGCGGCAAGGGGGCCATCGGCTCCAAGGGCCCCGGCGAGACCCAGCTGGAGACGGACCGCCGCCTGATCCACAAAAAGATCGATAAGCTCCGGGCGGATCTGGAGGACGTGCGCCGGGTGCGGGGCACCCAGCGCCAGCAGCGGCGGAAGAACGAGATCCCGGTGGTGGCCATCGTGGGCTATACCAACGCAGGCAAGTCCACCCTGCTGAACCAGCTGACCGGCGCGGGCATCCCCGCCAACAACCGGCTGTTCGACACGCTGGACACCACCAGCCGCCTGCTGACTGTCAGCGACACCCTGGACGTGGTCATCAGCGACACCGTGGGCTTTATCCGCAAGCTGCCCCACCAGCTGGTGGAGGCGTTTAAAGCCACATTGGAGGAGCTGGAATACGCCGACCTGCTGCTCCACGTCATTGACGTGTCCAACCCGGAGTGGCAGGCCCAGGCCCAGGTGGTGGAGGATCTGATCGTGGAGCTGGGGGCCAGCGAGCTGCCCCGCATCGACGTGTTCAACAAGTCCGACTGCGTCCCGGCAGGGGAGATCATGCCCCACGGCGAGGACATCTGCGCCATCTCCGCCCGCACCGGCGAGGGCGTGGACAGGCTGCTGGAGCTGATCGACAAGCGGCTGGACAAGGGCACCCGGCGGGTGGTGCTGCATCTGCCCTATGACAAGGGCGGACTGCTGGACATGCTGTACCGGGAGGCCAGGGTGGAGAGCGTGGAGTACGGCGAGACCATCGACGTGACGGCGGTCTGCGGCCCCAGGACCCTGGGGCAGGTGGAGGCGTTCATCGCGGAGTGACGGAGAGCCAATGATGCGGACCCGGAAAAATCCAAGGCTGGAGGGCTATGATTACAGCCAAGGCGGCACCTGCTTTGTGACCCTTTGCACGGCGGACAAGCAGTGCCTGTTTGGAACCGTGCGGACCGCTGCTGGCGGTATATTGACGAAAACCCGGCAAAATGGGAGGAACACCATGACGGCTGATAAATTGGAGACCCCGCGCCTGCTCCTGCGCCCCTTCCGGGAGAGCGACGGGGCGGACGTCTACGAATACGCAAAAGACCCCGCCGTGGGCCCCATCGCCGGCTGGCGGCCCCACGGCAGCGAGGCCGAGAGCCGGGAGATCATCCGCACGGTCTTCTCCGCCCCCGGCGTATTTGCCATGGAGCTGAAGGAGACCGGCAGGGTCGTCGGCTCCGTGGGCTTTGTGGGCGGCCATCCCGCCGGAAAGATCCCGGGCTGTCCCGACGACGAGATCGGCTATGCCCTGGGCCGCGCTTACTGGGGGCGGGGACTGGTGCCGGAGGCGGTTAATGCTGTACTGGAATATGGCTTTACAGAGCTTGGGCTATCCCGCATCTGGTGCGGCCACTATGCGGCGAACCGCCGCTCGGCAAAGGTCATCGGCAAATGCGGCTTCCGCTATCAGTTTGCAAAGCCCACGGACGTGGATCTGCTGGGCGAGATCCGGCAGACCTATTTTTACATGCAGACGAAGGAGGACTGGCGTGAGCGAGTATCTGGTGCCCTTTGAGGACGGCGAGAGCGAGTTTACGGAGAAGCGCTCCCGCTTCATCAGCCACCTCTGGCGGGTGGAGAGCGAGGCGGAGGCCCGTGCCCGCATCGAGGAGATGAAAAAGAAATACTACGACGCCCGCCACAACTGCTGGTGCTACTTATTAAAAGAGGGGAACGTGGTCCGCTATTCCGACGACGGCGAGCCCCAGGGCACCGCGGGCCAGCCCATGCTGAACGTGTTCCAGCGGGAGCAGGTGACCAATGCCTGCTGTGTGGTGACCCGGTATTTCGGCGGCGTTCTGCTGGGGGCGGGCGGCCTGACCCGGGCCTATGCCAGGGGCGCGAAGGATGTGCTGGACGCGGTGGGGATCGCCCGCATGAGTCTGTGGACCCTGTGGGACGTCCCCTGCACATATCCGCTGTTCGAGCGGGTAAAGCTGGACATTGCCGCCTGCGGCGGCGTGGTGCGGGACGCGGACTACGGCGCGGGCATCACCCTGCGGGCGGCCTTCCCGGCGGGGGGAGCGGAGGCATTCTCCGGCAAATTGACGGAGCTGTCCGCCGGCGGCCTGGAAATGGCGGCGGCGGGGGAGGAGTTCCTGCCCGGCCCCAGAGAGGCTGCGAAATAAAAACGGCGTGCCGCATCGCGGCGCGCCGTTTCAGCTTGTCGAAGAACCTCTGTTTGGAGAAAAAGCGTTTTGTTTCGCAGGGGGAGTACGAGGGGGC
>ENA-UOJC01004234-UOJC01004234.1-human-gut-metagenome-genome-assembly--contig:-C104-NODE-4234-length-12386-cov-5.211986_pt1 | contig 12386 bp, 8 predicted proteins | sample MGYA00242339_ERZ723886 | MGnify/ENA metagenome assembly ERZ723886 | reverse complement strand
ACCGCCGCCGCCGGTATATTTATAACGGACTGCGCAGTATCGGCATCGAGTCCTTCGAGCCGGAGGGGGCGTTCTATATCTACCCCGACATCCGCCGGTTCGGTCTGCGCTCCGATACCTTCTGCGAGCGCCTGCTCTATGAGAACCGCTGTGCCATTATCCCCGGCTCCGCCTTCGGAGACGGCGGCGAGGGCTTCGCCCTCATCTCCTACGCCTACTCCGTCAAACACATCACCCAGGCGCTGGAACGCATCGAGGCGTTCGTGCGTAAACTGTAAAAAAACACCGGGGGACTCCGAAAGAGTCCTCCGGTGTTTGTGTGTGTGTGCTCGGCACGCATTATTACTTGGTGGTGAGAGTCCACTACAGACTTGGCAGTAGGAACTGTTAGCCGAAGGCAAGGGCGTCCATCGTGAGGTGGAGTCTGAAGGAAGCCGGATTGAGGGATGAAAAATTCCCGATGGGCAAAACCTCGGTCTGACGAACAGAAACTACATACTCCGGCTTGTAACGCAATAATTTCCTGCATATTAAATTGGAGGACCGACTCGCAACCGAAGATAACCTCGGCTGTTTCAAACATGTTCAGCAGTTTACTGACAAATCCGATTCCGGATGAGTATGTAATGGCATGGATCGAATCAAAGCCTTCAAATAGTTCCTGCCACGACATGGTTTCCGCGCTTTCAAAGCGGAGTCGAACTACATCAATACCAGTTCGTGGGCTGGCAGGAACATTCGCTTCCTCCGGGATATCATCGAACATTCCCTGCTGTTGATAATCGCTCATAATATTACAAGCCTCCTATTTATGTTGAATAGCTGGCACTCGGTGCCAATTTGATTGTTTACCCACACGAACAGTATGGAGGGACATGTTTTCTCGACTTATTCACTACACCGCCATCCCCCCATCAACCCCCAGAACCTGTCCGGTGATGAAGCAAGCCTCGGGCGAGGCGAGGAACGCGACTGCGGCGGCAACGTCTGCGGGCGTCCCGATGCGCCCGAGCGGCGTGTCGGCACACAGCGCGCGGCGGGTGTCCGCATCCAGCGCGGCGTTCATTTCGGTATCAATCAGTCCCGGCTCCACGCAGTTGACCGTGATGCCGGACGGTCCCAGCTCCTTGGCAAGCGCCATGGTCAGTCCGCGAAGCCCCGCCTTGGCGGCGGAGTATGCCGCCTCGCAGGACGCGCCGACCTTGCCCCACATGGAGCCTATCTGAATAATCCGTCCGGATTGCCGCCGCACCATGCCGGGAATGACCGCGCGGCAGAGGTAGAAGGCGCCGGACAGGTCGGTGTCGGTCAGGTACCGCCACTCACTGTCCGTCATGTCCTGCAGAAGTCCGATGTGCGCGACGCCCGCGCAGTTGACCAGTACCGCGGGATCACCCAGCACCGCCTGCACCTGCGCGAACGCCTCGCGCACGCAAATCGGGTCGGATACGTCTGCCCGCACAGCCAACGCGCCCGTCGCATCCGCGACCGCCGCCGCATCCTCCTCCCGACTCCGGTACAGGAAGGCGACCCGGTCGCCCGCCGCCGCGAACCGTTCCACGCAGGCGCGCCCGATGCCGCGCGAGCCGCCGGTTATCAATACAGTGCGTCCGCCCGTCATGCCCGCACCTCCTTCCGCATATCCGCAAAGGCACGGGCAATCCGGAAGCCTGCCGCCTCGTAGATATTGCGTGCCGGGTTGTTTTCCCCCGTGTACAGCGACATGAAATCCGCGCCTGCTGCCGCGTGCCGGTGGCACATCTCGCAGAACACCAGCTTGCCGATGCCGCGCCCCCGGTAGTCCGTCCGGGTGCCGATACCGCAGAAATTGCCGCGTCCGGGCGTTCCGTCCACCGACAGCGGACCGGTATAGGACACGACCAGCCGATCCGCGCCGTGATCCACCGCCACGACAATGGGGCGGTCTGTGTGCGCCAGCACCTGCGCCGCCCAGCCGGGGTTGCGGATATTATCAAACAGCTCCGGCAGTCCCCTGTGGATCGCCGGGTCGTACAGCGTCAGCTCGATGCCGTCTGCGAGCAGTGCCGCACGGCGCTGTGCCAGTGCGGGCGGGTCGGTGTAGCCTGCCAGACGGCGGTGATAGGCGTTCTGCACGGCGAAATCCCGCCAGCCGCGCCGCTTGAGCAGAATGTACAGTCCGGAACCCATATCTACCCCCGGCAGGCAGGGATGCCAGTCGCCGCCTGCATCGGGAATCAGCCACGGCAGGTGGACGGGATTGTGGAACACGACCTCCAGCTTTGTCACGCCGGGACAGGCTGTCAGGATATCCTCCAGCTGTTCCAGCAGGTGCGCACCGATGCCGCATCGCCGGTAGTCAGGCTCGACGCACAGGAAGGAAAGGTACCCGCAGGCGCGGGAGGCGTACTCCGCGCCGGATGCAATGCCGACCAATCGGCTGCCGTCCCACGCCGTGACGGTGTGCCGTTCTGAACCCGCAAACCAACCGTCGCTTACCTCACGGCTGACCGGTTCCAAGCAGAGGCTTGCCTGTGCGTAGCCACGGGATATGGTGGGCGCGATGCCGTCCGGCGCTGTGCAGGCGGTATGGTACAGGCGGTGTGCCGCCGCCAGCGTTGCGCTGTCTGTGTCGGTTCTGTATGTGATGCTCATCGGATCGCCTCCTATGCATTTTCTGCCTGCATTATAGCATATCGCAGCGGAAAATGCAAGGGGATTTGCATTCCCGAAACCCGGCGGTAATCAGGCACCGCGAAAATAATCCGCCGCCCACTTGCTTTTTTGCCCACACTGTGGTATACTGGTGCCACCATAATAAAACCACCGTATCACAAGGAGGCTTGCTCATGGATACTGCAACATTCGTTCCCTTCGAACAGACCGAACTGACAGACGGGTTCTGGCTTGACCGGTATGAACTGAACCGGCGCGTGTCAATCGAAAACGTGCGCCGCCGCTTTGAGGACAGCGGGCGCTTTGATGCCATGCGCTTCAATTTCCTGAAGAACGGACGGCGTCCGCATATTTTCTTTGACTCGGATGTCGCCAAATGGATGGAGGCAGTCGCTTATCTGGCTGTCAAGGACCCGGAGGGAATGCAGGAGCATCTTGCCCTCTGCGAGCAGCTGATCGCCTGCATGGAGGCGGCACAGCGCCCGGACGGCTATCTGAACTCCACCCATCAGCAACTGATGCCGGAACAGATCTTCCGGGTGCGGGGAAACCATGAGCTGTACTGCGCCGGTCACCTGATCGAGGCGGCGATTGCCTACCACAGAGCGACCGGGCGGGACAGGTTCCTGAAGATTATGGAGCGCTACTGCGAATGCATCCGCCGGGCGTTCATCACGGAGCGGACAGCCGCCTTCACCACGCCGGGGCATGAGGAAATCGAGCTGGCGCTGATCGCCCTGTACCGTCACACCGGCAACGCAACCTACCTGGACATGGCGCGTGTCTTCCTCACGGAGCGCGGACTGGCTTCCAACGACGCGGATGTGTATGTCGGGAACCGCCCCGGCACGCAGGATGACACCGACATCCGGCATCTGCACGAGGCAAACGGGCACTGCGTGCGGGCGCTGTACTTCTACTGCGGCATTGCGGATCTGGCGGCGGAAACCGGGGATGCTCTGCTTCTGGACAACCTGCGCGATGTGTTTACGGACATCAGCAGGCGGAAAATGTACCTGACAGGCGGCGTCGGCTCGACGTACCGCACCGAGAGCTTCACGGCAGCCTATGACCTGCCCAACCGGACGGCATACAGTGAGAGCTGTGCCGCCATCGCGCTGGTCCTGTTTGCCGCCCGGATGCGTCAGATCGACCGCAACGCACGCTACGGGGACGTGGCGGAGCGCGTCCTGTACAACGCACTGCTGTCCGCCACGTCGCTGGACGGGCGATCCTTCTTCTACGAGAACCCGCTGGAGATCGCGCTCTGCGAGTATGGGCGCGAGGTATCGGTGCCGGAGAACGCAAGGGAGCATCTGCCGATTCCGGAGCGGCTGGAGGTGTTCGGCTGCTCCTGCTGCCCGCCCAACATCAACCGCTTTTTCGGAAAATTCGGCAGCTTCCTCGCCCTGGTAGAGGAGGGGCACCTGACGCTGGAGCAGTACGTGTCGGCGGTATTCCGCACGCCCTTCGGCTCCGTCCGCGTCCGGGAGGCGTATGCCACCGCCGGAACCGTGACGGTGGAAGCGGACGGGTACGCATCCGATGTGCTGGCGGCGCGGATCCCTGCGTGGAGCGGCGCATGGACAGCCGTGCTGAACGGGAAGCCGGTCACGCCCACCGTGCAGGAGGGGTACGCGTATTTCCCGGTGCCGTCCCGGTTCACGCTGGAGCTGGATTTCGGCATCGCGCCGGTCTTTGTGACAGCCGATCCGCGCGTGCGGGCGGATGCCGGTCGCGTAGCACTGACATACGGTCCGGTTGTCTGCTGCCTGGAGGGCGCGGACAACGGGGCGGATATCTGGCAGATGTCGGTCGATCCGGCGGATATCAGCCGGGCAGAGGTCAGCCGGGACGGGCTGACCGGGCTTTGCACCGTCCGGATGCCGGCATACCGGGACGGGGAACCGTCCGGCGATGGGCAGGCATGCCTGTACCGCCCGGCGGAGCCGTCGCAGACGAAGCGCGTGACCGCCACCTTCATTCCTTACTTTGCATTTGCCAACCGGGGAAAATCGGACATGGCGGTGTGGATCCGCAGGCACTGAGCGCGACTGCCGGTCGGACGCACTTTTTACAGAAAATTCAACAAGAATCCACATAATCCGCCGGATAATCAGCCGCCGCCGGTGTATAATAGGTTGTAACGGTGCCCCTCAGGGCACAGCACTTTCCGTCACAAGGGGGACTTTCCGTATGCAGAACCCGAAACTCACTGCCGATCAGGTACGCGACAACCTGGAGGTCAAGCTGGCGCGTTACTTCGGCTGTACCGCCGCCGAGGCGACCAATGACCAGATGTACAAAGCCACCGCCATGACTGTCCGGGACATCCTGACCGAAAAGCGCGGCGCCTTCAAGAAGAAGGTCAATCAGACCGGCTCCAAGCGCGTATACTATATGTGCATGGAGTTCCTGCTGGGGCGCTCGCTCAAGAACAACCTGTGCAATCTCGGGCTGGATGCAACCTACGGCAAGGCGCTGGAAGGCATGGGCTTCTCGCTGGAGAAGCTGTATGACTGCGAGCCGGATGCCGGACTGGGCAACGGCGGTCTGGGGCGGCTTGCCGCCTGCTTCATGGATTCGCTGTCCTCGCTGGATTATCCCGCCACCGGCTTCTCGCTGTGCTACGATTACGGTCTGTTCCGGCAGATGATCGTGGACGGCATCCAGGTCGAACTGCCGGACATCTGGCTGCCCGGCGGCGAGGTCTGGCTGGTGCCGCGTACCGACCGCACCTTCCGCGTCCGTTTCGGCGGGCACGTCCGGGAGGAGTGGCGCGACGGGCACTGCAATATTTCCTATGAGGACGCCGAGGAGATCGAGGCAGTCCCCTACGACATGATGATCTCCGGCGCCGATTCCGAGGCGGTCAGCCGTCTGCGGCTGTGGCGCGCGCGGGATATCCACGATTTCAACATGGGCCTGTTCACGCAGGGGCAGTACGCGCAGGCGATGGAGGAGAATACCAACGCCGAGGCGATCACCAAGGTGTTGTACCCCTCCGACAACCACGCCGAGGGCAAGCTGCTTCGCCTGACACAGCAGTATTTCCTCTGCTCCGCTTCCTGCCAGAGCATCATCCGCGACCACATGGCGGTCTACGGCACGCTTGCCAACCTGCCGGACAAGGTTGCCATCCATCTCAATGACACGCATCCCACACTGGTCATCCCGGAGCTGATGCGCATTCTGGTGGACGAATACTTCTTCCCGTGGGAGGACGCCTGGAGCATTGTCCGGCGCGTCTGCTCCTACACCAACCACACCGTCATGCCGGAGGCGCTGGAGACGTGGAACGAGGATCTGTTCCGGCTCAAGCTGCCCCGCATTTACGCCATCATCAAGGAGATCAACGAGCGGTTCTGCCGCGAGGCATGGCAGGTCTACCCCGGCAACTGGCAGCGCATCGGCAAGATGAGCGTCATCAGCTACGGGCAGGTACACATGGCGAATCTGGCTGTCATCGGCTCACATTCGGTCAACGGCGTGTCCAAACTGCACTCGCAGATCCTGCGGGAGAGCGTCTTCAAGGACTTCTACCGGATGTACCCGGAGCGCTTCGACAACGTGACCACCGGCATCGCGCACCGGCGCTGGCTGTGCTACTCCAACCCGGGGCTGGCGGCACTGCTGGACGAATGCATCGGCACCGGCTACCGGCACCATCCGGAACAGCTTGCGGACTTTGCCAAGTTTGCAGATGACCCGGCGGTGCTGGAGCGCGTGCGGGACATCAAGCACCGGAACAAGGTCACCTTTGCGGCGCACCTGTATGAAAAGACCGGGCAGAAGCTGGACACGCACTCGCTGTTCGACGTGCAGATCAAGCGCCTGCACGAGTACAAGCGGCAGCTGCTCAACGCCCTCAACATCATCGGGCTGTACCTTGACCTGAAGGACGATCCGAACCGGGATGTTCAGCCCATCACATTCCTGTTCGGTGCCAAGGCGGCGCCCGGCTACCAGATGGCAAAGCGCATCATCCAGCTTTTGTGTATGCTGAGCAAGGAGATCGGCTCCCAGCCTGCCATCCGCGAAAAGCTGAACGTGGTGTTCCTGGAGAACTACGACGTGACCACCGCCGAGCGGCTGGTTCCCTCCGCCAACATCAGCGAGCAGATCTCGCTGGCGGGCAAGGAGGCAAGCGGCACGGGTTGTATGAAGCTCATGATGAACGGCGCACTGACCATCGGCACCCTGGACGGCGCTAATGTGGAAATGCTGGATGCCGTCGGTAAGGAGAATATGTTCATCTTCGGACTGACCAGCTCCGAGGTGGAGGAGCTTTGGCTCCGCGGTTACCGTTCGGCGGATTACTACGCCAACAACGAGCGGCTGGGGCGCATCCTGAGTGCGCTGTCCGTCGGCTTCGGCGGGGAGTCCTTCTCGGATATCGCCGGCTACCTGCTCAACGGTCACGGCGTGGCAGACCCGTATATGTGCCTTGCCGATTTTGAATCCTACCGCATGACGCATCAGTCTGCCGTGACGCAGTATCGCGACCGCACCGCCTGGACCCGGATGTCGCTTCTCAACACCGCGCACTCCGGCTTCTTTGCCGCCGACCGCAGCATCCGCGAGTACGCCGACCGCATCTGGAAGCTGAAGCCCGTACAGTGAGGGCGGCGAGCAAACTGCCTGTCTGAAAAACCTTTTTGAAGGATAAAGACGTCGGGGGCTTCCGGAAAGAAGCCCCCGTGCCCTTACATCGGATCCGGCGGGGCTTGCCCCAAAACACTTACCACTCACCGAGGTACACATATACTATGCTACCAAAGAATCCGGCGGAGGCGCTGACCTCCGTCACCTTCGAGAAATACGGAACCGGAGAGCGGGCAGGCGAGAACCTGACCCGCTTCGGTGCGTTCGCGTGGGGGGAGGTCGTGTCCCTGCGGGTCGGTTGCCCGCGGCGGCTGGGCGTCACGGCGGTGGTGCTGCGCATCAATCGTGATGGGCAACCGCCAAAGGATATGCCCTTCACTTTCCTGTCCTCGGATTACGAGCAGGGACAGGACATCTGCGAACTGGAGCTGGATACCGCCGCGCTGTGCGGGCTGGATGCCGGCGGGCGTCGGAGCGGACTGTTCTTCTACCGCCTCCTGCTGGTGCGCGATCAGGACACTCTGTTCACGGACAGCCGCAACAACGTGGATTTCACACTGGGCGCGGACGGCGGACAGGCGTTCCGTCTGCTGGTGTACAACGGGGGCGACCCGGTGCCGGAATGGTTCGGGCAGGGTGTGCTGTACCATGTGTTCGTGGACAGGTTCCGGCGCGGCGCGGGCGCAGTCCGCTACCAGACCGGCGCGCGCGGCGCCGTCATGGAACCTGACTGGGCACACGGAATCCCGCCCTTTGCCGAACGGCAGGGCGACAGCCTTGCCAATAATACCTTCTTCGGCGGCAACCTGTGGGGCGTGGCGGAAGCGCTGGACTATCTGGCAGATCTGGGCGTGCGGGTTCTGTACCTCAGCCCGATTTTCCGCGCCTACTCCAACCACAAGTACGACACGGGAGATTATCTCGCCGTGGACGAGGGCTTCGGCGGCGAGGCGGCGCTGGACGCCCTGCTGGACAAGGCGAAGCGGTACGGCATCGCGGTCATTCTGGACGGCGTGTTCAACCACACCGGGGACGACAGCCGCTACTTCAACCGCTACGGCACCTATCCGGACACGGGTGCCTATCAGTCGCCCGACTCCCCCTACCGCGACTGGTACGAGTTTTCCGAGTGGCCGGATCGGTACGCATCGTGGTGGGGCATTCCCATTCTGCCCAAGCTCAACCACAAAAACGACGTCTGCCGCTCCTTCTTCACGGGCGTGGACGGCGTGGGCGCGCGCTACATCCGCCGGGGCATAGCGGGCTGGCGGCTGGATGTCGCGGATGAGCTTTCGGATGATTTCCTGGACGAATTCCATGCCTCCGTGCGCGCGGCAGGAGAGGAAAGCGCGCGGAAGCCGGTCATTATCGGCGAAGTATGGGAGAATGCCGCCGAAAAGACCGCCTACGGCAGGCGGCGGCGGTACCTGCAGGGCGGGCAGCTGGACAGCGTCATGAATTACCCTGTCCGGAGCGGCATCCTCGCCTTTGTCTGCGACCGGGACGCGGAAATGCTGTACGATGTCCTGACCGAGCTGTATGCTTCCTACCCCCGTCCCGTGTCCGATTCGCTGATGAATCTGATCGGCACGCATGACACCGAGCGCATTCTGACTGTACTGGGCAGTGAACCCGGCGACTATGACCGTTCCAACCGTGCGCTGTCCGTGGCGCGGCTGTCCCCGGAAAAGCGCCGCGCCGCCGCGCATCTGCTCAAGCTGGCATCGCTGCTGCAATACACCGTGTTCGGCATCCCTTCGCTGTACTACGGTGATGAAGTGGGGCTTGAGGGCTATCACGACCCCTTCTGTCGGATGCCGTTCCCTTGGGACGAGCTGGAAGAGCCTGTCCGCGCCGATCTGCTTGCGCATTACCGGGCGCTGGGCGCTCTGCGCGCGCACCCCGCCCTGAATCACGGCGGGTTCCTGCCTGTCGGGCACGGTGCCGATTGGCTCGCCTTCCGCCGCTCCGCCGAGCACGGCTACGCAGGCTCCGGCAACGCCGGGGATCTTTTGATCGCCGTCAGCCGCAGTTCCGAACCGGTTAACCTGGATGTGTCGCAAGGCACGGCGCTCCTTCTGGCTGTTGGCGGTGTCTCGCTCGCCTCCGGGTGCCTCACCCTGTCGCCAGACAGCGGTTGCGCCGTGCGGCTGGGGTAAAAGAGCGGGCGGCAGCCGGCAGGGGATTGCGTTCTTTGTTGCCTGCCGGGCAAATCACCCCGCCGGGTACCACGGCGGTAGGGCAAACCGGTGCCGCAAAAAAGTAACGCCCCCCTTGCCGGATCAAAAATCCGCCGCCGCCTTGACAAGGGCGGCGCAATGTGGTATCATGGTACCGGTGAACCAGAGGCACAGTCACAGTAAGTACAGGGCACCTCTAAAGCAATTAAGGAGAAAACAGTATGCAGCTTCATGAATACAGCTTTCGCATGGCGCAACCGGTCTGGGAGACCGGTACGGCACACACAATGAACCGCACGGTCAGCTTTTGCACCGATATCCCGCTGTCCGACCTGCCCGCCGGGCAACAGATCCGGCTGGCGGCGGCAGCCTCCTGCTCCTTCGTCCTGCTGGTGAACGGGCAGTTTGTCGCGCACGGTCCCGCCCGCTGTGCGCACGGCTTTTTCCGCGTGGACGAGTACGACCTGACCCCGTACCTGACCGCACAGGTCAACCGCGTCTGTCTGCGCACGGCAGGCTATAACGTCAATTCCTTCTCCTACCTCAATCAGCCCTCCTTCCTGTGCGCCGAGATCACGGCGGGCGAACAGGTGCTGGCGGCAACCGGCGCAGGGAACGCACGCGATTTCATCGCCTACGGCGTCGGCGAGCGCATACGGCGCGTCCAGCGCTACTCCTTCCAGCGCACCATGGTGGAGAGCTACGACCTGCGTCCGGGCGCCTTCTCCTACGAGAGCGACCCGCACACAGCCGCGGTACCCGTCGCTACCGGAACGGCGGAGGCAGGACGGTTCCTGTATCGGGATATGCCTTACTCCGACAATGAGATTCTACGTCCGCTGCGTGTGATCCGCACGGGACATATGCGCTACTCCGACAAGGCGTCCTACTACGACAGCCGCGAGATTTCCGCTATCAGCGATCACTTCTTCGGCTACCGCCCGGAGGAGCTGGATTGCGCCTCGCACATCGAGGTCGGGCGGATCGACTACGACGCGGGCGAGGAAACGGCACTGCCCGCCGACGTCATCCCGCTCCCGGCGGACGGCTGGGCGGATCTTGACATGGGACGCAACTATACCGGCGTCTGGGCGCTGGACATAGAGGCGGCAGGCGACGGCATTCTGTACCTGACCTTTGACGAGGTGATACACGGCACGCTCAATCCCTTCCGCATGGGAACCTCCAATATCATCCGGATCGGCGTCAGCGCCGGACGGTACCGCCTGACCACGGCGGAGCCGTACGTCATGCGGTATCTGCGCCTGTCCGCCAAGGGGTGCGCGATCACCGTGCGCGATCTGCGCCTGTACCATATCGCCTTCCCCGCCACACACATCACCGCGCGCTTTGCCGGACAGGATGACGCCATGCACCGTATCTTTGACGCGGCTGTCGAAACCTTCCGTGCCAACACGGTTGACATCTACATGGACTGCCCCTCCCGTGAGCGCGCCGGCTGGCTGTGCGACAGCTTCTTTACCTCGCGCGTTGAGCGCGTCCTGACCGGGCGCTCGGATGTTGAGCGCGCCTTCCTGCAGAACTTCCTCCTGCCGGAGCATTTTGCGTTTCTCCCCGACGGGATGCTGCCCATGTGCTATCCCTCCGACCACAATGACCGCACCTTTATCCCCAACTGGGCGATGTGGTACGGCGTTGAGATGGGAGAGTACCTGACGCGCACGGGCGACCGCGCCTTCACGGACAGTGCGCGGGAGCGTCTGTATGCCCTGCTTGCCTACTTTGCGCCGTTTGAGAACGAGTACGGTCTGCTGGAGGGGCTGAAGTCGTGGGTGTTCGTGGAGTGGTCAAAATCCAACGAACTGGTTCAGGATGTGTCCTTTGCTTCCAATATGCTGTATGCCAGACTGCTGGACACCTGCGGACAGCTGTACGGTGACAGCGACCTGACCGGCAAAGCAGCAAAGCTGCGCGCCACAATCCTGGATATGTCCATGACCGAATCCGGCTTCTTCTGTGACAACGCCCTGCGGCAGGACGGCAAGCTGGTGCTCTCGGGTGAGCGCACCGAATCCTGCCAGTACTATGCCTTCTTCTGCGATATCGTCACGCCGGAGAGCCATCCGTGGCTGTGGGAGACGTTGCTGCATGACTTCGGCTACGACCGTGCTACGCGCGGGCTGTATCCGGAGATCTATCCCGCCAATGCCTTCATCGGCAACTACCTGCGGCTGGATCTGCTGGATCGTTACGGTTGCCGCGAGGCGCTGTACGACAATATCAAGGGCTACTTTACCTACATGGCGGACAAGACCGGCACGCTGTGGGAGAACGTGGGTGACTACGCCTCCTGCAACCACGGGTTCGCCTCGCACGTGCTGTACTGGATGGATCATCTTGGACTGCTGACGCGGGATATGCCCGGCAAGGACACGTCCGCAGGGGGCGCGGTATGAGTGCGCCGGACGGAAAACCGCGCCGCGGAATGCCGCTTCTGGCACGGGGAATCTGCCTGTTCCTTCTGTTTGCCCTGCTGGTTGGCGGACTGCACTGGTTCTGCCTGCACCACTATCGCAACGTAGCCTCGTGGAACGGCACGGGGGAAGCGAAGCGGGACAGCCTGCTGTATGACGGCACGGTATATTTCCTTGCGGCGAAGGTCGGTTCCCCCGGTGTCCCCGGCAGCAGCTTTTCCAAAGACGATCTGCTTGGCGAAGTCAGACCGGCGGGGCGCGATGCGCTCCGGTACAATTACCCTGTCTACGGGGTTAAGGCGAGCGCCGGTAAGCCGCGGGACGGCTACCTGCTCGTCGTGTATGAGGACGGCGACTCCTACCTCTACTACCGGCAGGGTCTGGACAACCCGTACCGCCCGCCCGAAACCGAAACCTCTGTCCTGCCGGACGACGATCCGCCGATCGGATAGTTGTTCATTGGAGGGGGAACGCTGGTTGGAGAGGGAACACCGGGGGACTCTTGCAAGAG
>ENA-UOJC01004230-UOJC01004230.1-human-gut-metagenome-genome-assembly--contig:-C104-NODE-4230-length-12391-cov-4.193742_pt1 | contig 12391 bp, 18 predicted proteins | sample MGYA00242339_ERZ723886 | MGnify/ENA metagenome assembly ERZ723886 | reverse complement strand
TTGTTGCATAGTGACAATGATTTTCCCAGTTTAGTTGCTTTTAATATACTTACAATTCCCAAAGCCCCACCAGCTGTTCCTAAAAACGTTTCCAATAGTGTAAATAAATCTATGTCTCCATCTAATAAGTGTTTTGTTCCTTTATATTGTGCGAATATTCCTGTTACTAATAAAGTTATTCCAAATGCTAATTGGAAGTTTTGTTTTCCTTTTAATATTCCTAAATTTTTTAATAAGTTTGTTATTGTACTAGATATTTTCCAAGTACTTAATGCAATTCCTATCGCTCCAGCAATTTCACCTATTCTTTTTAAGTTTTTATATGTTCCGTCCGTTACCCCTAACCAATCTAGAATTTTATCTCTTATTTCTGTAGCTTTATTACTAATACTATCCATCATGTTGTCATATCCTTTTAAAGCATCTAACAACCTCTGGTCTATTCCTGACCCTCCACCACTAGAACTACCACTTCCTGATGATGAATCATTGTCAAGATTAATATTGTTTATTTCATCAAATCCCATTAATTGAGCTTTTAATTCTTTTGCCTTTTTTCCTGCTGTACCTAAATCGCTCGCTAAATCATCTGCTCCAATATTTGCACTAATATTTACTGGTTGACTAGATACTTCAAAACCAAATAATTTAGCAACCATCTTAAGTAATTCATTGATTACCATCATAACTGCGTTTACGTATGGCAGTATTCCTCCAAGTATTCCTTGCCATAAATTTCCCATATTCCTTTTAAATGCTGTTATTTGTGCATTGAATATTCTTAATTGGTTTGCTGGGCTTTCCATTGTATTTGCAAAATCACCTTGAGCAATTTGAGCTTGTCTTAGTACTGCTATGTATCTTAATGCTGCTTTTTCTGCTTGAGACATATTTCTTATGCTCTCTGTTATTCCTAGACTCTGAGCTATTGGTTTTAATGATTGTTCTGTAATATCTAAACCTAATTCCCTTAATGGTTCTGTTTGTCCTGCTAATCCTGCTCTTAATTTAGTCATAGCACTTTCAGTATCTATATTATATAAAGAAGCTAAATCATAACCTAACTTAGTCATATTTTCAGATAATGTATAAGCATAGTTTGCACTTAATCCCATTGATTTTGTCATAGAATTAAATAGGGCTTGATATCTCATGCTTTCTTCAATATTAACACTTAATTTTTCTTCTAATCTTTCTTGAAAATCTAATGCTTGTTCATAATATTGGTTTAATCCTTCTAATTCTTTTCCAAAAGATACACTGAAAAGATTGGCTGTTTCTGTATAATTTACACTAGCATTAGTCATTTCTGCCAATGTATTTAATGCCTGTCTTGCACCTAAATAAATAGCACTAAAATTAATTGTCTTTTTTAAGGAATCAACAACACTCGTACTTTTTTTTACCTGTTTACTAAAATTAGATAAACCATTATTTTTTGAAAAACTATCTATTTGTGCCTTCAAGCTAGCTATTCCACTTTTTAATTGATTTATTCCTTGCACTGCTTCTGTTGCGTCAACAAGTACTTGGTCTTCTAATGTTTGTACGTTATAATCAGCCCTTCTTTTCACTCCTTTGTTGTTCTAATATTGCTTTTCCTTTTTTTATTTTATTTTTAATTTTTTGTGCTATCTCTAACTTCTTCTCTTTTTCTGTTTTAGGTTTAGAATCTAACTCAATTGGACTATCCAAATATTTAGGTTCGTTACTTAACGCTCCTGCTATTGCATTAAAATTGTATAATCCTTGCAACCAACTTTGAAAGTTTATCTTTCTTCTTTCAGTTTCTATTCTTTGTTTTTCTTTCTCTATATACGCATTTCGGTATGCCCATAGCAAGTCTGGGTCATCGTTCCAAAATTCTTGCAAAGGCATACCGAACTTGAATTGCTAAAGGTATTAAATATTTGTTAAATAATTCTGTTAAGGTTTTAAATTTTTCTTCTTTGTCCCCACTTATATTTTTACTATTTTTGCTTTCTTTTTCTTCTTGCCAGTTGGGGACTGTTGAAAAGCCGAATATTGTTTAATTAAAAATTCATTAATTTCACCAATACTTCCGCCCTCTTCGATATATTGGTTCATTATTTCTTCTGCTTTTTCTTCTGTTATTAGAGGCTGTGCTGCTAATAAACCTGTATAGAACAACTTTCCTGTTACTACTAATGGCTTATTTTCTAATTGTAATAATTGCAAACCTCTATCTTCTGCTATTTTTGCATCTTTTCTCGTTGGATATCCTAGCTTATATGTTTTATCTCTAACTTCTATTTCTAACATTTCCATACTAATTTACCTCCCATTATTTTTGTTATTCTGTAGCTAATAATGCTGTAACTTCTTCACTTGTTTTGTCTACTATATCTGTTGGTGTTATTACTAGTGTTGCTTCAATTGCACTATTTAAAGATATAGCATTTTTTCTAGTTGTAGCACTACCAGTAATTAAAGTTCCTGTTCCGTCAGGATATTTTACTAAGAAATCGTGTATTGTTACACCGTCAGCATATGGTAAAACTTTTGTAAAATAGTTGTCTTCTGTATAATTGTAAGTAAATGATTGTGTTGGGCTATCTTGTCTACCTGCAACATATGCTTTTCTTACTCTTTTTAAAGTAGTTACCTCAATTTGCTCTGGGTCTGAACCTGTATCTGGTGTGTCTTTAATTTCCACTAATTCTTCAAATTTACTTAATTCGTTCTTAACATATAACATTGTACCAATGTCAGCTTGTCCAATTATTTCGTCCCTTAAAATTACCTCCTATAAATAATATTATTTTTTATTTTACCAGTAAACTTAATGCTCTCTCTGGCTACGTTGATATCCGCATTTGGTCTTATTTCTGGCTTTTCGCCTAATAAACCATAATGTTCTTCAAATACATCATAGACTAATTCTTCTAATTCTTGTATAATTGTATTTCTTGAAACTTTTTTAGTTCCTATGCTTTTATCTGTTGAATACAATTCTATTTCAAATATTATTTGATATTTTTTTTCTCCATATTTTAATGTTTCTTCATCTAAAATTATCTTGCATTGTGGAATTATCACTAAAGGAAATATGTCATTTTCAGTAGGAGCATTTTTTAATACTTCTGGACTATATATTGATTTTTGCTTTATATATTGTTTTGCATATTGAAACATATTATTATATATATTTGGTCGCATTTTATCTTCCTACCTCTCTTAACAATTCCTCTCTTGCTATTCCTGGGAAGGCTTCTTCTGCTGTTTGTAGTGCTTGCCAAAATTTTTTACTTGCTGGCAAACCTTTTGTCCACCCAAAAGTTCCATCTCCTTTTGGATAAAACCATCCCTTTTCTCCATGTTGATTGACATCATATTTCCATCCAATGCTAGCTAAAGCTTCTGCAACATGTGGGTTTTGTGAGCCTACAATACCTGTTCCATACTCGTGATAAGTCCATTTTTGTTCTTTGTTTCTTATTCCTGCTACTGCTATATTTCCCTCTAATTTGGCTGATACTTTTTCAGTATCTGGATAGACATCTTTCATCATTTCATTTGCTAGCCTATCAGCTATCCTTAATGCTATCTTTGAATATTGTTTTTTTCTTTTTTCCAAATCTTTTGTCCATTCATTTAAACTAGCCAATGATAATCTTCTTTGTTCTTTATGTACTGCCCTTATATCACCTACTTATTAGGTAATTTTTCAAAGTATATTGCTATTTTTTTATTTTGGTTTCTTACACTATCTATTCTGTAATTTGCATTATCCCCATTTACTTGTTCACCATCTGGCGTCATTCCATCTAAATATGCTAAGTCATTTTCTTTGAATTTTTCCAAATACTTATCATAGTCAAGTAATACTTTTTGCATTTTTGTTACTCTTGTTCCATATTCTGTAACATCACTTTGACCACTTAATGGCTGTATATTTTGCTTTCCTATGTATTCTGGTTTTTCATAAGTGGATATTTTGTTTCCTTCATCATCATATTCATCTTTTAAGAAACTTGCTATGTATAAGTCTTTTTTCTTCCATTTATTTCTCATTTAGGAACACCTGCCTTAGCTGGTGGTAGTTCACTTAATAATCCTTCTGAAAGTCCTGATTTAGCATAAGTTTCATTTAATCCATTTTCTGAATATGATGATAAGTTTTCGTCACCATCTAGTTTGTAAAGTTCAATAGCGCAACTTGTTTGCCATTCTCTTGCTCTATCATCTGGCAATTCTGTTATATCTCTGTCAAATGGATAGACTAGATTAAGATATCTGGTTTTAGCCTTTTTTAACATTCTCTTAAATGTTTCATCTTCGCTAGCATCAGAACTATTCCCTAAAATTTCTATTCTCATTTCTTTTAGTTGTTGTTCTTCATCTATCATAATCTAGTCCTCCTTTCCTCCAATTTCAACTTATGCTCCCGCTCCACCTGATGGAAATTCATCTGCATTCATTACATATACTTTTCTACCTTCTGGTTTAGTAAATGTAGTTGCTATTCCTGTGATTTTAGCATGATATAACTCATCTGCATAATCTAATCCAAATTGTCCAAAGATTTGATATTTTTCTCCAGCACCTGTCTTAGCAAGTAATTCTCTAAAGAAGTTACCTTTTCCTGGTACTATCATTTCAATTGGTCTGATTACATCAAAGTTTACTAATAATGCTGTTCCTGCTGGTAAGAATTGACCTAACATTAAATCAACTTGTCCCACAGGCATAATTAACCTAGTAATTTGTATACCATTTTCGTTCCTTGTTTGTGGTACTATTGTTAATCCATTATCAACTGCACTTGCATTTATTTGGTTTAATGTTACTCCGTCTATTAATAAAGTTAATCTATTAATATCTCCGTTGCTGTTATAAACTTTTTCCATAGCTTCATTTACCATCCAAATATCTAATGGCTTATTTCCAGCTGCAACTGTGTTAGTTGTTATGGCTTCTACCATACCTCTTGTATTATTTTCTTTTTCTTATTTTGTAGCTTTATTATATGAACCTTGAATGCAAGTTTTCTCTATACTTCTTGCTATTTTCTTTAATTTGTTAGATGTTTGGAAATCTAATTCATTCATAGGATTAGCTCTTTGTCCTGCTATATTAGCTCCTGATAAAGTTCCCATATTAGATTGTTTTGCATAAGATATTCCTATACTTTCCATAAATATTTGTGTTACGTTTGTATTTTGACTTCTTGTAATAAATGTTGCATCTGGTGCTGTTAAAGAAGCTTTTTCAGAAATACTTGGTATAGCTCCTTCTTCTGATGTATAGTTTTGTCCTAATACAAACTCTACTGAATTTGAATATGCTGTTTTCCCAGCTATCATACTTAAAAATGGTGTTCTTTCGTTTCCTTTGTTAAATAATGCTCCACTATAATTAGGTGTTGCAAAACTCATTGCTATATTATCTGCCCTTTAAATTCCTCCCCTTAATTACTTTTCTGTTCTTCTTCTGCTATTAATCTTTGATAGTAAACAATATTATTCATATCATTTTTCTTTATAGCTTCATTTAATAATGACTGATATTCTTCTTTTTTGGTTTTTTGTGAATATCCAGCATTTCCTGCTGGTGGTGGTGTTGTACCATTTATAATATCCTCTTTCATTTTGTTTGCTACATCACTTCTTTGTTTTGTAATAGTAGTACATATTTTTTCTGCTAAAGATTTTGTTTTTTCTTCATCAATACTTACTATATCTTCTAAAAACTCTTTGTAATCGTCTTCTTGTAAGCCTGCACTTGCAAAAACGTTCATAGCAGTTGATTTGCTCAATCTCATTAAAGCATTGTTGTATTGCTCATCTTTTTTTCTAATTTCTTCTTGTTTCTTTTCTTCTTCTGTCATTTTTGATTGTTTATATGTATCATATTCAGCTGTTAAATTCGCAAAAGCCTTATCTTTATTTGCTAATGCTTCTTTATTAGCTTTTCTTTCTTCTGCTACTGTAGTAGCTGGTACATATAAGGCATTTACAGCCTTCTGTATTTCTTCTGCTTTTTTTGTATCGTCTAATTCTGTGTTAGACAATATTTTTACTAATTCCTCTTCCATCTTCTTTTCCTTTCTCTACACCTTCCCCATTTGTTTCCGAGTGGGTGCTCGTATTGGTGCGGTCAGTGATACCCTCACTGGCTAAGGTATTTTTATATTGGCTATTATTTTGTTTCCAAAAATCTTCGCCATAATATTCTTTTCCCTTTTGATATACATCGTTAGGGTCCGAGAATAGTCCACATGTCACGAATGCCACTTCTGGTGGTACTTGTGAATCTTTCATATTCATTAATCCTTGTGTCTTTACAAGTAAATTATCTGATTTATTTCTTGTAAACTTAATGTCTATGTCACTTAATTTGAGATTTTCTATTTTCTCATCTTTATCTTTAGTTTTATATTTACAAATATTAATAACTAATTTAAGCATTTTTCTTTCTGACTTTTTAAATGAAAGTTCATCTTGTTTGGCTCTTTCATCTGCCATTGTCCACCCTTCACCTAAAAGCCTTGCTTGCCCAGTATCTCCTCCACTAGCCTTATGGTTTAGCCTTGGAATACCTACTATTGATAACATGCTTTCATATCTGTCATCTGATACTACTTTTGTTTCTGTATGTGTTAATTGATTTGTTAATAATTTTACGTCTGCTGGTTTATTTGGGTCACTAGATGATACTTGTATTGCACCATTTGCAACTAATTTTTTAAATGTTTGTAAATCTATTTCTTGATTTACAAATACTAACAAACTTTGTATGAATTGTTCTATTCCATCTAAATCCGCTGATTTTATTTTATTTATTGCCTCTAAATCAGACATTACAAGTTCTATCAAACCTAATCTTGAATTATTTAATGGGTATTCTATAATTCTTTGACCTGGTATTTCTAATTTATAAGCATTTACTTTTTCATCGCTTATAGGAATAGGTTGTGGTAGTATTTTAAATTCATCTGGTTTTTCTTCTTCTGAAAATACATATTTGTATTCATCTGTGTAAATAGTTACTACTCTATAATTTACTACGAGTGGTATATGTTCATCTGTCATTATATTCTTAGTAAAATAACTTATATATCCTGAAAATAAAGGATATTCTTTAATTCCACTATTATATACAACAAAGGTTCTTCTTGCGTCTGGTACTGACATTTCAAAAGGTGCTTCGTCTTCCTCGTTTTCACTGTCTACTTCTACCCACCTGTAAGCTGTACCACAAATATATTGCCATTCTGATAGTTCTTTGTCTAAACTAGATTTATCTTCACTTTCCATAAATTTATTCAAAAGTGAAATTTCTGGATTTATTTTTTCTCCTTCTTTTTCCCCTTTTTGAACATACTGTATTGGCTCTCCATATACATACGATTTCTTGAACTCTACTATCTCAAAAGCATGATTTTCTAATGTTATGTTGTTTATTTCTGGTCTAACAATTTTGGTTTTATCTAAAATGGGTTGCTTACCTTTATAGTAGTTATAAAGATAATCTATTTCATTAGCATTAAGTTCATGCTCTCTTAATACTTGTGGCAATATTTCTACTAATGTTTTCTCATTTATTTCTGATTTTGTATAAGAAGACAACAATTTTCTTCTTCCAAAGAAATGTATATCAGGTTTCTTTTGTTCTTCTGGATTTTCTAAAGGCTCTGACATTATTTCTTCTTCTACATTTTCTACAATACTTTCGTCTTTTAATTCCCTTCTATCTCCTCCAAAAACAAAAACAGGTTGTGAACTAAATATAGATATACTATATTGTTACACAACCCATTCTTAAAGGTTAATGGAGATGAATTAGTCTAGATACTTAATCCCTCCATAATATTAAATTGTATCTCTTGCCCACTATTTTTAAAATAGTTCTCCTATAATTTACCTTACTAACTTTTCTACATTTTGTCAAGCATTTTTGCATTACTTCCATGTGTTTTTTTCAAATTTTTCACACTTTTTAACATAGATGACTATTTTACCATCATAACTGGGTGTTCTTGTTATTTCTTTCATATATTTTAACCTTATATTTTCATATCTATATTCCATGCATTTAAACTGATATTTGCATTTACTACATATATTCCTTAATGACACCTCTATATATCTTTCATTGTAAATATATGAGGATTATCTATTATTGCCTCATATAAGCCAGTAGCAAGTAATTCAATAGTATGCTCATCTTGATTTATAGATAAATCATATTTACTTGCTATGCAATGCAACAATTCGTGCAAGAATGTTTGGTTTTGTACTTTTTGTGAAAATTTACTAGCAATGGTTATCTTTTCTTCGTCAGTCTCTGTTTTTCCATAATAATCGCCTTTTACTTCTATTATTTCTGGCTGTTTTATTATTTCATATTCTTTGTAACCTATTTTTACTCTATTATTTTTTGCTTCTGTAATACTACTTTTGCAATTAGGTGGTATTGATTCTTCACTTGTAATATTCCCTATTGGTCTATATCCTTGTCTCATATTTCTTTGTAATTCCTCCTATATTCCTAAAATTCTCCTATTTATTGGTTTTGGTTTACTTGGTTTTCCTCTTTCTAGTATAATCTCTGTTACAAATAGTGCTCCACTATCTGGTGCATCATCATTTCTATTTGGATAATCAAAGCTAAATGTTGTTAAGTTTTTCATAAATCTACCATAATCACTATTAGGCTTATATTTTGTTTTAGGCTTGAAATATAACAATTTCCTCATAGTGCCTTGATTATCTTTTATTCTTAATTCCTTTTTCTTTGTGTTATATTTTTCTGTAATAGTACAATAGTATATTCCTCTATCATTTAATATTTTGTCTAACAAAGCCTTTAATGATGTATCTGTATTATTTTCTATTGCTAACCAAGTAATTTGATGCTCTTCTATTTTTGCAATAATTTCATCATAAAGCTCTGTCATAGCTTTTTTCTTAAAGATAACATCTATCATATAGTAATAAGTTCCGTCTGTCTTAAATATAGGCATTGATACATTGTCTTTACCTCGCCTTGTAGTATCTAGTACTGCTAATGAATAATTGCTATATGCTGGAGTTCCATCTTCATTTAATGGTAATTGGTCAAAGTGATTTAATAATTCATCTGCAAAGTTTAATCATTCTGCTGGTATAGGGTCTTGTTGATACACAAAAGCCCATTGACATTCTTCTGTTACATATCTAAATTGTCTTGATTCTTATGTTGTCATCACTGCTTTACAAGTAGTTTCGTCATCTTCGTCTAATAAAGGAACTTTTATAACTATTGTTGTTCCATCTTTACTTTCCCATACATACTTGAATTTATCACTAGGTACTAACTCTGATATTGCCTCTCTGTCTTCTATTATTCTATTTAGTATATCCTCTGGTGACCACATTGTTCCAGCAAATACAAATTTCGTACTATCTCCATCACGTCTATTTATCCAGTTTCCAGTCCATTTATTGTATAAAGATTGGTGCACTGTACTATCTGTTGCTTCCTCTGCTCCTTTTGTCATATCATCAAATATCATTGCTTTATTTGCTCTTTTACCTGTTACTTGTCCATCTCTTGATACTGCAATATGACTAGCTGGCACATTACTATCTTTTAGTTTCCAGTTGTAAACCTCTTTTGTAGCAAATGGATTATCTCCATATTGTTGATAATCTGGGAATACATCTCTGAATCTTTTATCTGTGATAATTTCTCTTACATTCCTACTAAAACCTGCTACTAAGTCATCTGAATAAGACATTCTAATTATTGAATTATTCCTATTTACACCATATAGCCACGCTGTCCAATATGTTAATGTAACTGATTTTCCTGCACTTGGTGGATAAGATGCTATTATATACTTTAATTTCTCTGCGAATGTGATTTTGTTAAGATAAAAAAGGAATGGTTTTAATATTCCTCTTCTGCCTGCTAATACCCTTTTAGAATTGTTCATCTCCATATAATCAAAGAAATACTCTAATGACCTTCTACCTGCAAAAGCCATTGATTTTTCGTATAGTTTATAGTATTGTGGCTGATATTCTAAATCACACTTAACAATTCTATTTTCTGTTGCTGGTACTAGGAATATAATTGCATATCTACAAGCATTTAACTCTATTTTTTGTCTATTTGGTTGTCCTACACCACTATCAAAATATTGTAATAACAGTTGATATAAACTATCACACATTGTATAGTATGTATATTCATCTATTTTCTTTTTAGTTTTTAAAAGATGTATTATTTCTTGTATTGTTTTTTCATATTCTTGCCTTTACATCACACTCTTATTTTCTTTGTTACCTTGATTTTCTATTTTTCTTAATCTGTTGTCTAACTCAATATATTGGTCTGCTAAGCAATTAATCTCTATGTTCATTGGTACAGGTATAAGTCTGTCTAATAATGTTTTTAAATATTGATTTTCATTAAGCAAATTTATATTTTCTTGTTGTAATCTTATATTTTCTTTTTGTAAAGTGATTTTATCCACACTATCTTCCATAAATCCTCCTACACTCTAATTTCTAATAACACATCTTTATCTAATGTATCAGTTCTATTTTCTTCTATCCATATTGTAAATTCTTGTATATCATAATCATTTACAAAAGATGTTATTTTTTCTTTTAATTCTTTTAATCTTTCTTCCATTATTACTCGTCCTCCATTCTTTTTAATAGTTCTTTACACACTTTCTTAATAAAGTCATATTCATTGTCTATATATTTACCAACTTTTTCTCCATTAATGCCATCTTCTACTTTGTACTCGAAAGCATCTGTATTATCAATATACCCTACTCCATTTTCCAAACTTTCAACAAAGCTTTTTAAATCTTCTTTATCTATCATTTGCCTATTTCCTCCAATTCTTTCTTTCCAAACTCTGTTGTTGGAAATCCTACTAATTCTACTAAACTATACTTTGGCAATTCTAATGCTATCTCTATTCTTCTTGCCATTGTATAATGTAGTGGTACTGCTCCATTTAATATATTTGATATGTTATGCTTTGTTATAGTTCCACCTTTTGCTGAAAAATGGAGTTCGTTTAATTTATTTACTAAGTCTTGTTGTGTCATATTCTTTTTTTGTAGTATTAGTTTTATATATTGTCCTATTTGCATTATTTATCTCCTAACTATTTAAAAATGCTAGTCCTTTGTCTGTTTTACATCTTATTTCACTTAATCTAGCACATTTTCTAAATAATCTTTCTGTGTATAATTTATTGTATATTTGACTTCTTTTACCCCAAAAACCTTTTGGATTTTTAATTTCTATTCCTTTCTCTATTTCCCATTCTTTTATAGTTTGTTTTCTTTCAAATTTTTTCATAAATTCATCTCCATTTATATAATGTGCGAGGTGTTTTTATTTTTACCACAACTAGCCTCGCAAAGTTGATATATAGCATATTTTAGGTTTTCTTGGCATTTATATAGGCTAACCTACAACCCATATATAGCTTCGCTCTGTGATATGCAACACAGTTACGAGCGTGGCTACACCTCCAAGTCTCGAACTTGGAACTTCAAGGTTCAAAGCCTTGTGTTCTACCAATTGAACTAAGGTGTAATATTATATAGCATATCTCCATTTATAACCATAAGCTGTTTTTCTTTCACCTTTACAACATTGTCTAATATGTACGTCTCCATTATTTTTTGATAAAAATCTACTTGCTTCTAATGTTGACTTAAATGTGTTTATTATGTTGCCAGATGGTATATCAATTTGATTTACTGCTCTTGAACTTTTATATATTTGCCCTTTTTTAATCTTTTTTAGTTTTTCTCTTGTTTCGTTAGAATGTTTCATTCCTATATGATGCACTTTACTATGTTCTGATAACTTCATAACTTTTAGATTTTCTAATCTATTATCTTTTTTATTTCCGTTTATATGATGAACTATTTCATCTTTTGCAAGTTTTCTGCCTAAATGTTTGTCCATAATTAACCTGTGTTCATCAATAAGTTTATTACCAATTCTTATTCTTTTATATTCATACATAATTATTCACCCCTGTGATACCATTTCACTATTCTCCAATATTGGTCTGAATAGCTGGACTTGAACCAACTCTAAATGCTCCCAAAGCACTCGTGCTACCATTAAACACTATATTCAGATATGACGAGGGTGTAATACATTACTCCCTCACATTGAATAGGTAATTACCTATTCAATATATTCTACTGGTTGCGAGGGATGGAGTCGAACCATCTTCCCAAGCTAAGGAGACTTGTCAGATACCGTTTCTAGCACCTCGCGATATATAAGTAAATATATTATTAGACCTTCGCCTTACAAATAGTTATCTTTTTAATTATTCGACCACCGAGAGAACAAGTCTGAGCATAAAGTTGCGACCTCTATACTTCTTGCCCCTT
>ENA-UOJC01004228-UOJC01004228.1-human-gut-metagenome-genome-assembly--contig:-C104-NODE-4228-length-12393-cov-10.000892_pt1 | contig 12393 bp, 18 predicted proteins | sample MGYA00242339_ERZ723886 | MGnify/ENA metagenome assembly ERZ723886 | reverse complement strand
GGGAACCAGCTCATTGAGCCGGATATACCGCTGCACCTGCTTGACCGCCATCTTAGGCCCATACAAATCTTCCGTAGTCATTCACGCCGCCGTCATGCAGGGTGATATCTTTGTTCCATAAGCACCCAGGATCGCTTTTCCGGGGCTCCGGATAGTCCAGCGGCCCCTTGATCTCGCCAAGGACTTTTTCAAAGAGGATATAGCACTCGATTTCTTTTGTAATACGCCCTGTTCCCTTTTCCTCTTCCTTGCGCTGAAAAATGATGCTGTATTTCCTACCATCGACACGTCCATCATTGTGGCGGTTCAAGAGCAGGGCGTAGTAGCCGATGACTCCATTGTCGATTAAGTTATTGGGATAGATCGGTTTCCAAACAAGATCCTCCGGTTTGATGTCATAAGCGTGTTCCACTGTCTTTTTGATGTCATTGATATTATTTGCCATGGTATGATTCCTCCCGTTCAAATAATGGCTCCAACAGATCATGTTCTTGTAAATGCCGGAGCATATCTTTCTTCCCTTTAAATGCCTTCAGCAGATCCGCATCGTCTCGCTGGACGCTCTTCCGCCCCCGCTTATTCGCATACAGCCGGGGCACTTCCTGCGGCTCTTCTTCCATGGCCTGATCCGGGATGCGTACTGTCTCAGCCACCTCAAAATCGGAAATGTAGGTGCCGCCCGCATACACTTTCGGCACACGGATCGCCAAAATGTCAATGGCCCGCTGCATGATCTTCTCATCAATACAGCTGCGGCCCTGCAGCAGCGCCTGTGCCTGGGACTCCTGGAATATTTTCATCACATAGGCCGGGATCCCTCCTGAATAGTCGTAGAGCTTATTCGCCAGTTTATCCGTTAAGGGAGCTGCCTCCACGGTGAATTGATACCTCCAAAGGCGTTCCAGAAACTCCCGATAAGCACTATCCGGCTTCATAGGGAGCAGCCGGATCCCTCTTGTGCGCCGCTTCAGATGCTCTTCGCTGAGAAATAACTCCTCTGCCAGCGGCGTCCCTACGAAATAGATCCCTGTACTGGTGTCGTTGGTAAGCTCCACCAGGAACCTGATCAGCGGCTTCATCTGCTTATTCTTTCTGGCCGTCACAACGGCGTTCTGGATCTCGTCGATCAAGATCAAGCCAACGTGGTGCGTCATGCAGAGGATCTTGACCTGGGTTGCAATGGCGCTTGTGGCTACGGAACGGAGACAGCTCAGCGTGTTTAAATAGTTGGAGCCGATGGCTTGATCCAATGCGCTTATCAGATTAAAGGCCAGGGTCTTGACGGAACAATCGCTGGGGCATTCCACAGGCAGATACAAGACCTGCTTGCAGTAAAACGGCTTGCCTTGATACTCAAAATGCTCAATGACCTGCGGCATCGTATCCAGGCAGCGCCGGATCGTGGATGTCTTTCCGATCCACGGCACACCCAAAATGGATCCGCTCTCCGGCTGCGTGGAATATGCTTCTATTTCCCTGCCGTTAAACAGGGCGTTGATATTTCGGATAGACTGTAAAACCGTGCGGGATGTATAGGTGGCCTGGATCGTCCGGTAAAGCGTATCGTAAATATGATACATGTAAGCCATTGGAATGAATAGCGTGGACAGTCTGGGGATACAGCGTCTGCGTTCCTCCGCTGTCATACCCGGCAGATCATGTGGCAGGGCCGGTGCGCTGGAGATGACTTTCATAAAGCCGCTGGGATCCAGCATATCCGGCATAGCCGCCAAAAAAGGGTTTCCGGCCGGAGCGTTGTCATAGATCGCAGAGGCCGCTTTCTCCTGTAAATACTTTGGCATTTTATGTTTCCCGCCTCCCCCTCTTTATGTCCCCGGCGCCGACATCGGATGAAAGGTATTAACGGCTAAAAGAAAGCGTCTTCTTTTGGGCTGCGGAGCGATGGAAGCCTTTCTTTAGCCGCTAATCCTCTTCCCTCCGGCACATCGGCACTTCGGCACTTCCGGCACATGTTTTTCATCCTTATCTATGAGTTGCTATTTTTTTATTCTTCAAAGTCTGTAAATGAAGTGCCGGAGTGCCGGAACTTATAAATGGTTATATATTTATCTATTTTTAAGAAAAAGAGAAAGAATATGCCTATAAAAAGTTTGATTTCTCCGTTTCTCCATCTGCCGGAGAGGTGCCGGCCGGTGCCGGTGTCGGTGACGGCGGGGGAAGGGGCGGCGGAGATCAAGGATTCTCCCATCCGCTTTCATGCCTCCCCCGCTCAGCCTCCCGGTTTTTCCCGATGTTCTCCAACGCTGTCTTTCTCTCTGCACACTCCACAGCGCCGGATATGACATCTCCGATCCTTTTCGTGGTGATGACGCCGCTCTCAATCTCCTGTCGGCGGGCGCTTGATTGCTGTTCCCGTTTCTTTTTTCGCATGGCGGCCAGTTCGTGTATCTCCATGACGCTATACTCCCGGCTGCGCCCTGTCAGCAGGCATCGGTGATACCGGCCATCCAGAACGATATAGACGCAGCTGGTGTTCCCGGGATCAAAGGCAATCACACACCTCTCCCCGATTTCCAGCAGGCCGGTTTCTTCCGGGGCATAGTACAGCCCGTTGCAGCGAAGCCCCTTCCGTGTCAGCTCAGCGGATATCCGGCGCAGCCCCATGCAGTAGGCCTCCTGCTCTTCCACTTGCAAAAGGGATCCCCCAGCATCTATCCAATGCTGGGCAGGCGTTCTTCCATCCGCCAGAAGTCGCCCGCTGTTCAAGTAAAGGACGCAGTGGATGATGATCTTTGTGAAGTCGTCCAGATCCAAAACCGCCTGACTGCGGTAGTCCACCGCCCACCGCTCCTGGGCATCCGCCTCAATGACGCCCCGTCCCCGCAGGAGAGGCTTATACCGCTCTTGCAGGAGATCAAAGGCCTTCTCAACGATCCCCTTTCTGTCGGGCCGGAAAGGCGGCAGGGACTGCATCTCACATCCATACCGGCGGCAGAACTCCTCCATCCGTTTCCCGGTGAACTCCCTGCCCTTATCCGTGATGATCTCCCCCGGTATCCCCCTGCTGGGCCATTGCTCGGGGGCAATTTTGATCCCGTATCTGGAGCAGAAATCAGCCTTATCCGATGCTGCGTTGGACAGGCAGGCCATTACGGCGTTCTCCCCGGCTTCCAGCCCCACATAGATCCCGGCGATCAGCTGCGTGGCGGCATCCACCGCCAGATAGATATAAGGCCGCCCAATCACGCTGCTGCGGTCAAACCGGGACACCAGATAGATATCCGCCTCCGTGGCGTCCATCTGGTAGGCGCCGATGTGCCTGCGCCAATCGGAAGTGGCCCCGTAAAGGGGCCGTCCATTGCGCTGGTAATGGGACAGGCCATCTCTGGCAATCACCCTCTGCGGCTTCCTGTGGCAGCCCTGCCGGTAGAAATAGTGCTGAAAGCTGCTCCAACTGGGGGCGCTGTCCAGCAGTTTCCCGTCTGTATCTGTGAACCGCCGTACCAGCAGCATTTCATAGGAAGCCCGCAGGGACAACTTTTTTGAGGAAAAATAGAATGTGCGGATCGCCCAGTCGTAATCTGTGTTTCTGTCTGCCGTCCTGCTTTTGGATGCTGTTAAGATCCCCGTCGCAAGGTAGCGGTAATAGAGCCGCAGGATCTGCCTGGCAGTGGTCTGGTATTGCTCTGCGGCTTTTTTTGCAAGGCCGGAGCGGACTCCTTTATCCGTTATGCAGCACTCCTCTTCCAGCAGAGGTGCTATCAACCGCATCCGTTCTTCCTGCGCTTTTGTCAGCTCTCCCTTCTCCCTATGCAAAAGATATTCTCCCGGAGCGGGGATCCGCTGGAATTGCTCTAATTTCTCTTCATCCACAAAGAACGGAGCCTTTGGTGCGGCATAGTCGATCATCCATGCGCCGCAGGCCGTCTTTTTCAAGATGCGGAAGATCTGTCCCGCCTGCTCCACAAATTGATCGGTCATGTCTGCCGTCCCCGTATCAAGACGATCCGCCAATCCTGAATGTCCAACGCCGACCAGTACCGGCGGGACAGTTCCAGCCGCTCTGTTACGGAGCGTTTTCGCAGCGTCTCCGCCGCCACGATCTCACGGATGCCCAGGCCGCCATCCGCATACCGCAGGAAAAAATCAGACGCCCATTGCGTTTTGAAGTAGTCCGGCCGGATGTCAACCGGATTGACATGGGAGAATTTGTCCAGTTCCAGGGGATAGTTCGTTTCATAACGCTCTACACCGTCCTGCGTTTCCAGATATTTGGCATATTCTCTGGCTGCCGCCGTATGGACGCAGATCATGGCTTGATTCTTCTCGCTGTAAAACTTAATATCCCTGGTCTTCTCTTTCGCCTTTTCCATAACGCCTTCACCGCTCCTCCGGCAGACACATGGTGGCAATACCGTCATCATCAATAACATAGATTTTTCCAGTCCAGTACGGCCCGTAGGGGATATAAATCAGAGGGCTGTGATACTCCGGCATCTCCTGCCAGTGCCTAATAACCTGGACGGGGCCGCTGATCTCCTCCAACTCAAAAATCTGGAGATAGTCTTTTTCGGGAGCATCCATCTGGTCGATCATCCTCCACATAAGGGAAATTAAATGTTCTGGTACATTTCCGCATACCCCAGCCGTAAGATATCGTTCCTGGGTGGATTCGTCTGATTCCTGCCCGGCATCCAGGCCTTGCTTCTCCCTCATGCAGTTCTCTATGTAAGCTTCCGCCTCCTCGTTTCTTCCTGCCATCAGAAGCATCATATAAAAATCCCGCTGCTGTTCAGTCATGCTTTTCCTCCTGTTTCACTTCCCGTATTGCCAACACTAGCGCATCTTCACCTATGTCGTTCCCAGCTCTTTGTCTGCGTTCCTGCCGTTTCTTGCATTTTTGGAGAGCCTTGTCATAGTCGTAGCCTATTCCGCCTGCATACTTCCTCGCCAGTTTGCGTAACTGTTCTGCGTAGAGCTCATATGTGGCCTTGTGAAATCCGCACAAATCCCATTGTCCGACCGCCAGTTCCAGAATTCGTGCATAGTCCATGAGCACATTGACGATTTTGTAGAGATCTCCTGGACAAGTCTGGATCATCTGCCGGCCTTTTTCTGTCAAGAAAGAGAGTATGATCGGCTCCTCCAAACTATTGAGCATCACACTTTCTTCAATCACTGGGCAAAAAATCTCTTTATTCATCTCCATACCGCTATTTCCTCTCATCCATGTCATCTATTTTCCTTGTCTGCAATAGCGCCGTATAAAAATTGCGATACTCTTTATTCAAATCTTTCCTCCCGTTCCTGCTCCAGGTCATACATCGCCTGTTGAACCAATTCGTCCTCCTGCTCCTGTGTCAGCTCATCAAACCGCAGGCCCCGTTCCCTGGCTATGCGAAGCACCTGCTTGAAAAATGCGTCCTCCCGCACAGAGCAAAGCCGCTGCCAGAATTCACTGCGGTGGCAAGGGGATGCCGCTGCCTGCCGTAACTCTGCCTCCCCTACAAATACGATCATCTGATCGATCCCGGCAGTTCCAAGCGCCCAAACCCGCTCCATATACGGCAGATGATGCCGGCGCCGGGCGTCCTTGCAATAGGCGTCATAGTTTTTCTTGTACTCCTCCGCATATTGCGTCAAAACCGCCCGAAACCGTTCTTTTCCGATCTCAATCGTCTCACCGCAGGCGATCAAATCAAATATTTCATCCGCTTGCAGCTGATAGGCCTCCGGCCGCCAGGGGAAATAGTCGATCCGCACATGAAGGTTACGATCCTGCTTCATTTCTCTGTCCCCGCATCAACCTTATCCAAAACCGCTTGAAGGAGCTTTCTGTGCGCTTCCGCCTTTTCTTCACCCATGTCACGCTCCCGTTTCTTGGTCAGCATCCCACTATAGGGTGAATCAATCATCAGAGCGATCTCCAGTGCCTCCTCCACCCTGCTTTGTACCGCTTGATGTTCATCCTGCCCGCATACGGCGTAGCCGCAGGCAGACAGCAGCGGATAAATCTCCTCCGGAATTAGTACATGGCGGTAGGAACGGTGGTCTGTATGGAACGCCGCAAAGCAAAGGGCATGGGCCAGCAACATCGCAAATTCCTCACCGGTTCCCACGATGGATGTGAATAGAAATCTTACTGAAAAGGGGTAAAAAGCCATATGGGCGATTGTCGTATTGATATCGCTGTAATAGTGAAACAGTAGCTCCCCACCACATTCAGCCGGCCCGACATCGTGCAGGAAGATCAGCATCCGGTGTTTTGCGGTCAGCTTGCTGATGATACCAAACCGCTCCTCAAAATCGTCCATGACTTTTTGAACAGTCTCCGGCAGCAGTTGATGACTGCTTGTACGTCCAAACGCACGAATGGTTTTAGCCGTCTTCTTGACTGCTTCGAGGTTTTCTTTTGGCTCTGTAAAGAATGGGATCCGATTACACAAATCTGTCGCAACCAGTTTTTCCGGCGGGCAGATCAGATAGCCATGGTTATCCGGCGAATCAAAGTTCAAATCATCCGCTGAATGCTCTATCAAAACCGTCCAGAGCAAGGAGAGCGCTTCCTCCAATTCCTCGTCCCCATAACCTTCAACTTCATTGACGAACTCCACCAGCCGCTCACCGGCCTCATGCAAGTTTTTCGCCCCCGCAACTGCCTCAATCATTTCTTCAAGGTTTGCATTCATGGTGTTTCTCCTTTTCCGAAAGAATTATTTAAAACCAACCCGAGCATTGCCGGAATTTGATTTTGTCCCCCTTCCCTCGGCAAAATCTCAAATTAATTCCGTCTTACATCGCAAAAACTCAGATTAATTCTTTTAGGCGCTAAAGTATTTCAATCCCATTTCAAGCAAAATTTCCTTTGTCATTCAAAATTTCGGGCCAATTCTTTATTCTCTTAAAGAATTATTTTGAGAAATCGCCGCAAAATCTCAGATTAATTCAAAAATTGTCCGCAAAAACTCGGATTAATTCGAATTAACTTAAATTTCACTGTGCTTCTTCCTTCCATTTCCGCCCTTTTCTCCCTCGAATTTTGGCAGGAACAGGGGGGGTAAGAATTGGTTTGAAATGTGTCTGAAACCGGGACAGATTACCGTTTACAGGTCAAATAAGCGCAAAAAAAGGGCCCGGGGTAACGTAAATTACCTCGAGCCCAATTTCGCAATCGGGTCAATATTCAGGGGAGATTCTGTTCAAGATAGAGGGAAGAATCTCAGTATGGAAGTGAAATTACTTCAGCTCGACCTTGGCGCCGGCCTCTTCCAGCTGCTTCTTCAGAGCCTCGGCGTCCTCCTTGGAGATGCCCTCCTTCAGAGTGCTGGGAGCGCCCTCGACGGTAGCCTTGGCCTCGGCCAGACCCTGGCCGGTGATCTCACGGACAGCCTTGATGACCTTGATCTTGGCAGCGGCGTCAAAGCCGGTCAGGACCACGTCGAAATCGGTCTTCTCCTCAACGGGAGCGGCAGCGGCGGCAGCGGGAGCGGCCATGGCGGCGGCGGAAACACCGAACTCTTCCTCCAGGGCGTGAACCAGCTCGCTGAGCTCCAGAACGGTCAGGCCCTTGATCTCTTCGATCATAGCGGTAACTTTCTCAGACATTGTATTTGCCTCCTAATTGTAAATTTTAATAAAATGTGGTGCCGTCAAACTTATTCGGCGGCGGGGGCAGCCTCTTCGGCGGGAGCGGCATCCTCGGCGGGAGCGCCGTTCTTCTCGGCGATCTGCTTCAGGACGACAGCCAGGCCGGTGATGGGAGCCAGCATAGTGCCCAGGACCTGCGCCTGCAGGACGGGCAGCGCGGGAATGGAAGCCAGGGACTGGATGGTGGCCAGATCGACGGCCTTGCCGTCCATAAAGCCGCCCTTGATCTCGAACTTGCCGTCCAGCTTCTTGGCGTAGTTGGCCATGACACGGGCGGGAGCCACGGGGTCATCGCACAGAGCCAGAGAAGTGGTGCCGTTCAGCAGATCGTCCAGGTCGTTCAGGCCGGTGTTGTTGAAAGCAAAGCGGAGCAGGGTGTTCTTCACAACAGCGTAATCCACATTGCTCTCGCGGCACTCTCTGCGCAGCGCGGTGTCTTCTTCAACGGTGATACCCTTGTAGTCGACAATCACGCCCGCGGTGGCCTTCTGGATCTTCTCGGTCAGTTCGGCCACGATGGCCTGCTTCTCGGATAAGACCTTTGCGTTAGGCATTCTTGTTTTCACCTCCAGGAAAATTGTAGGTGCGTTCAAAAAGGAAACCGTCCCTGTGCCGCAAAGACACAGGGACGGAGTAGCAATCTCACGATTAGCCGCCCTCGGCAGGATTTACGAGGTCACCCTCACCTGCTGTCTTTGGAACGCATCTGATATTATATTCAAGGCGCTGGCAAAAGTCAACCCTTAAATATACATTTTTCACGAAATCTCCCCCTTATCCCGCGCCCTCCGGCTTCAGGAAAGGGGCCCGGGAAAACCCGCGGTTTTACCGGTTCTTTCGCCAACGGCGAACGAAGAAAGTCCGATCATTTTCGCCGCGACATGTGCGTGGCGAAAATTCCCCGATCCGTGCGCCCTTGGGCGCACACACCAGTGACCGTGTCACTGGTGGAAACAGCCGAAGCGCCGCCTGTGGCGGATAAAGCGAGGCTGTTTCGAGGAAGCGGCACGATTGGCGGCCCTGTTAAGGGCCGGGAATCGTAATACCGCGACGGTGTTGGGGGATCTAAAGGGGGAGCCTGCTCCCCCCTTTAAGCTCACACCAGCTTCGCAGTGTTCATCTTCACGCCGGGGCCCATGGTGGAGGCGGCGACGCAGCTGCGGATATACTGGCCCTTGGCGGTGGCGGGCTTGGCCTTGACGATGGCGCCCATCAGGGCGTTGTAGTTCTCGGTCAGCTTCTCGGCGCCGAAAGAGACCTTGCCGATGGGGCAGTGGATGATGTTGGTCTTGTCCAGACGGTACTCGATCTTACCGGCCTTGACTTCCTGGACGGCCTTGGCAACATCGGGGGTCACGGTGCCGGCCTTGGGAGAGGGCATCAAGCCCTTGGGGCCCAGGACCTTACCGAGGCGGCCCACCACGCCCATCATGTCGGGGCTGGCGACCACCACGTCGAAGTCGAACCAGTTTTCCTTCTGGATCTTCTCCACCAGGTCCATATCGCCCACATAGTCGGCGCCGGCCTCCCGGGCGGCGTCGGCCTTGTCGCCCTTGGCGAACACCAGCACGCGGACAGTCTTGCCGGTGCCGTGGGGCAGCACGATGGCGCCGCGGACCTGCTGGTCGGCGTGGCGGGAGTCAACACCCAGCTTCACATGCAGCTCGACGGTCTCGTCGAACTTGGCGCTGGCGGTCTTGCAAATGAGAGCCAAGCCCTCGGCAGCCTCATACTGCACGTTCTTATCGATCTGCTTGGCGCTTTCCTGATATTTCTTGCCTCTAAACAATGTTACTTCCTCCTCATAGTGGTTCTTCGGAAAGGTTTCGATCCAATCCTCCCACTGTATGGAGCGGCCTTTGTCAGCCGCTCGGCTTACGGTATGTTAGTCGCCGACCACAACGCCCATGGAGCGGGCAGTACCGGCGATCATGCTCATGGCAGCTTCCAGGCTGGCGGCATTCAGGTCTCTCATCTTGATCTCGGCAATCTTCTGGACGGAGGCCTTGGAGATGGTGGCGACCTTGGTCTTGTTGGGGACGCCGGAGCCAGACTCGATGTTGCACTCCTTCTTGATCAGGACGGCGGCGGGGGGCGTCTTGGTGATGAAGGAGAAGGAACGGTCAGCGTACACGGTGATGACGACGGGGATGATCATGCCCATGTCATTCTTGGTACGCTCGTTGAACTCCTTGGTGAACGCGGCGATGTTGACGCCGTGCTGGCCCAGAGCGGGGCCAACGGGGGGAGCGGGAGTCGCCTTGCCTGCGGGGATCTGCAGCTTTACATAACCAGTAATTTTCTGTGCCACGGAGTAGCACCTCCTAAATCATAAATGTGGTGCGGACGTCTCTTCCGTCCGTCCTTGGCGGGGCCTTCCGGCCCCTCCCACTTTGCGCCGGAAACGCCGGCGCGGCGCTTGTTGCGAAACTTCAGTCCTGGACCTCGACCTGATCCAGCTCCAGGTCCACGGGCGTCTCCCGGCCAAACATGGAGACCATGACGCTGACGCGGTTCTTCTCCGGCTCGATCTCCTCGACGATGCCGGTGAAGCTGGCCAGCGGGCCGTCCACGATCCGGACGTGATCGCCCACATTGTACTTGACGACGATCTCGTGCTTTTCCATACCCATGGCGAGGACCTCTTCCTCCGTCAGAGGGATGGGCTTGTTGGCGGAGCCGACGAAGCCGGTGACACCGCGCACGTTCCGCACCAGATGCCAGGTGTCGTCTGTCATGACCATCTTAATCAGCACATAGCCGGGAAACACCTTCCGCTCCACCTCTTTGGAGGCGCCGGAGTCGGTGACCTCGGTCACGGTCTCCATGGGGATCTCCATGCGGAGGATCTTGTCCTCCATGCCGCGGCCGGTGACAAATTTCTCGATGCTGGTCTTAACGGCGTTTTCATAGCCGGAATAGGTATGGATCACATACCACTTCGCGCTGTCTGACATATTCGTTACTCCTTAGGCACCGAATACATGCAGGATCAGATCCACGGCGGAAACCGCCACAAAATCGAAGATCCAGATGCAGGCGCCGATCAGCAGGGAGCACAGCAGCACGGTGCCGGTATTCTTCAGCACGGTCTGCCGGTTGGGCCAAACGACCTTTTTCAGTTCGCTTTTCATCTCGCGGAACCAGAGGCCGCGATCCTTTTTCTTCTTCGCTTCTTCTGCCATAACGTCTTACACGCCCTTTCTTAATTCGTTGAACCTTACTTGGTCTCGGTGTGGAGCGTGTGCTTTTTGCAGAAGCGGCAATACTTGTTCAGTTCCAGCTTGTCCGGGGTGTTCTTCTTGTTCTTCATCGTATTGTAGTTTCTCTGCTTGCACTCGTTGCATCTCAAAGTGACTTTAACGCGCATCTAACGGCACCTCCTTATTATTGGCATCTTCCCGGCGGCGCCGGGGATGCCGACTGCCTCCCTGCATGATTTCAGCGGCTCTCCCGCCGTGGCTTGAAAAGCGAAAAAAGCGCACGAAAAGAAAACCCCTTTTTCACAGGTAAGAGGAATTATACTACAGGGAAAGCCGGCGGTCAACTGTTTTTTGAAAATCCTCAAAAAAATCCCTCTTTTTTCATGGCACTTGTAAAATGGCGAAGTCTGTGGTATAGTAAGGGACGATTTACAGAAGAAAGTGGTGGGTATATGGACAGCTATCCCATTAAAAGCGTAACGTTCGGCGGTTTCGACAAGCAGGACGTGATCCGCTATATCGAGCAGACCGCCGAAAAGGCCGCCGCCGCCCAGCAGGAGCTTCAGAAAGAGAACGCCGATCTCCGCGGCCAGACGGCGGCCCTGACCGAGGAGGTTTCGGCTTTGCGGGAACAGCTGCAGACACTGACGGCCCAGCGGGATCAGCTGCAGGCGGCGCTGCAGCAGGAAAGCGCCGCCCGGCAGGAACTGGAGACCCTGAAGCCCCTGGAAGAGCAGGTCTCCCGCCTGCGGGCCGAGGCGGACGCCCTGCGTCCGGACGCCCAGGCCTATGCCCAGTTCCGGGAGCGCATCGGCGCCATCGAGTGCGAGGCCCGGGAGCGGGCCGCCAGCCTGGAGGCCTCCACCGCCGCCCAACTGCGGCGGACGGTGGATCTGTTCCGCGCCCAGTATCAGACCCTGATGAGCACCTTTGAATCCACCGCCAGCCATGTGACAGGCGAGCTGCGGAAGGTGGAGGTCAACCTCTCCCAGCTGCCCCGGGCCATGGATCAGGCGGGCACGGAGCTGAACGAATTGACCGCGCGTTTGGAGTCCTCCAAGCCGGAAAGCCAGCAGTGACCAAGACCCATTTCAACGGGAGCCGGAATATCCGGCTCCCGTTTTTGGCTTCCGCATAATTTCACGCCCGCCGGAGAGACTAACGGCAAAGGAGGGAGATACATGGCCCATATCAGCGCCTATTTTTCCCTGGAGAACGCAAACGAGAAGCACGACGCCAAGCGGCTGAAGCAGGGTCTGGACGCCCTGCCCGGCGTCACCTCGGTCACTCTCAGCGATCGGGGCTGCCTGGCGGTGGATTACGATTCCACGGGCATCCGCCAGGAGGACATCCGCCAGAAGGTCCAGGAGCTGGGCTTTCAGCTGCGCAGCGATCTTTGACACGCGGATATGAGAAACGGCGCGCCGAGATGCGGCGCGCCGTTTCAGGCTATCGAAAAAGTCCGCTGGACTTTTTCGATAGCCTGAACAATGCCTCGCTTTTTGTCTGCTTTGCAGCCCAAAAAAGCTGCCGCTTCGCGGCGCAAACACCTGCTGCCGCAGGCTTTTTGCAGGCATTCGAT
>ENA-UOJC01004225-UOJC01004225.1-human-gut-metagenome-genome-assembly--contig:-C104-NODE-4225-length-12404-cov-16.944530_pt1 | contig 12404 bp, 8 predicted proteins | sample MGYA00242339_ERZ723886 | MGnify/ENA metagenome assembly ERZ723886 | reverse complement strand
TCTACCCCGACGACGAATTCTCCGTCTCGCTGCACGTGGACTACAACTCGAAGGTGATCGGCAACCAATACGCCACCTTCAACCCCGGCGACAACTTCGCCGACAAAATCGCCCCGTGCCGCACGTTCGTCTTCCTGCACGAGCTGGAACCGCTGATGAAGATGAACCTCATCAAGGGCGGCGATCTGGACAACGCCATCGTCGTGGTCGAGAACCCCGTTCCGGACGAGCAGCTGGAGCACCTCAAGAAGATCTTCAACAAGCCCGACATCGAGATCAACGCAGGCTACCTGAACAACCTCGAACTGCGCTGCAACAACGAGCTGGCGCGCCACAAGCTGCTCGACCTGCTGGGCGACTTCGCACTGCTGGGCGTACGCATCAAGGGCCGCGTCTGGGCAACCCGCCCCGGCCATTACGCCAACACGGAGTTCATGAAGCAGCTCAAGCACACCATCCGCAAGGCCGGCGAGAAGCCCCGCTACCAGTACGACTGCCGCAAGCCGCCCCTCTACGACATCAACGACATCCGCCACCTGCTGCCCCACCGCCCGCCGTTCCTGCTGGTGGACCGCATTTTCCACCGCGACGCCACCGACGTGGCCGGCATCAAGAACGTCACGATGAACGAGCCGTTCTTCGTGGGACACTTCCCCGACGAACCCGTCATGCCGGGCGTGCTGATCGTCGAAGCCATGGCGCAGTGCAGCGGCATTCTGGTGCTGGGCGACGTGCCCGATCCCGAAAACTACTCGACCTACTTCATGAAGATCGACGGGGTCAAATTCAAGCGCAAAGTCGTTCCGGGCGACACGCTTCAGTTCGAAATCCACCTGCTGGAACCCATCCGCCGCGGCGTGGCCGTCGTGGAGGCCAAAGCCTTCGTGGGCGAAACGCTCGCATGCGAGGCCGTCCTGATGGCGCAGGTCGTAAAAAATAAAAAGTAAAGGAGATGATCAGCAAGCTGGCATATGTTCATCCCGACGCCAAAATCGGGAACAACGTCACGGTCGAGCCCTTCGCCTGCATCGCGGGCGACGTGGTTATCGGCGACGACTGCTGGGTAGGTCCCGGCGCGGTGATTCACGACGGCGCCCGCATCGGCAAGGGGTGCAAGATCCATACCGCCGCATCGGTCTCCTGCCTGCCGCAGGACCTGAAATTCGCAGGCGAAGTGACCACGGCCGAGATCGGCGACTACAACGACATCCGCGAATACGTGACCATCAGCCGCGGCACCGCATCGACGGGCACGACCCGCATCGGCAACCGCAACCTGCTGATGGCCTACGTCCATGTGGGCCACGACTGCGTCGTCGGCGACAACTGCGTGATCGCCAACCGCGTATCGCTCGCCGGCGAAGTGCATGTCGGCAACTGGGTGGTGATCGGCGGCCATGCGGCCGTACACCAGTGGACGCATATCGGCGACCACGTCATGATTCAGGGCGGCGCGCTGCTGGGACAGGACGTCCCGCCGTTCATCATCGTGCGCAACGACACGATGCGCTTCGCGGGCATCAACAAGATCGGGCTTTCGCGCCGCGGCTTCACGCCCGAACGCATCGCCGAGATTCACGACGCCTGCCGCATCCTCTTCCAGAGCGGACTGAACTACATGTCGGGCTGCGAAGAGGTCGAAAAGCAAATCCCGCAGAGCGCCGAGCGCGACGAACTGGTGAAATTCATCCGCGAATCGAAGCGCGGAATCATCAAACCCTATGAATCCAAGGCCAAAGAGGAGTAAAAATTTCGTATAAATATTGGTATATCGGAATTTTTCATTATATTTGCAGTGTCGAAAGACAAAGCGAAGCGGTAAGGGGACGGTAAGTCCCCTTATTTTATACCATATACGACCGAATTTCAGAAACATGATCGACACGAAAAAGATAATCGAAGCGGCTGAACGCAAACTTCAGGGCACGGATATGTTCGTCGTGGGCTGCACCTGCACGCCCGGCAACGAGATCGAACTGCTGATCGACAGCGACACGTCGGTAGCCATCGAAGCGTGCGCGGAGCTGAGCCGGGCCGTCGAAGCGGAATTCGACCGCGACGAAGAGGATTTTTCGCTCACGGTAGCCTCCGCAGGCATCGGTTCGGAGCTGAAAAGCCTGCGGCAGTACCGCAAGCTGATCGGCGGCACGGTCGAGGTGCTGCTCAATTCAGGGATCAAGATGCTCGCAAAACTCGATGCTGCCGACGACGAGGGCATCACGATCTCGTACGAGGAGAAGCAGGCCGTCGAAGGCAAGAAACGCAAGCAGCTGGTGACCGTCACGCGCCGCTATGCGTTCGACGAAATCAAGTCCACGAAGGAGTGGCTGGATTTCAAATAGGCCGCCGTCCGGCAACGCAGACAGCAAACACAGGCTGAGAAGGCAGACCGGGAGCAGGACAAAAACCGGAAGCAGGACGCAGATGAGAGGCAAACGCAGCTGAGGGGCGGTACGCAGGCTTGGAGCGGCCCTCAGACAAGAAGCAGCCCCCGGAGCGGGACGCTATCCGGCATGCAGACGAAAAAAAGCCGCGGGGTACAGAAGCATAAACTAAAAACAAGATAAACGACACAATGGACAATCTCAATCTTATCAGCAACTTTGCCGAGTTCAAAGAGCTGAAAAACATTGACAAAAGTACGATGATCGGCGTGCTGGAGGACGTTTTCCGCCACGCACTGCAAAAACAGTATGAGACGGACGAGAATTTCGACGTCATCATCAACCCCGAAAAGGGCGACCTCGAAATCTGGCGCAACCGCACCGTCGTCGAAGACGGCGCGGTCGAAGATCCAAATGCGCAGATCGCCGTCTCGGAGGTCAAGGCCATCGACCCGACCTACGAGATCGGCGACGAATACGCCGACGAGATCAAACTCTCGTCGTTCGGCCGCCGCGCCGTGTTGTCGCTGCGCCAGAACCTCGCCTCGCGCATTCTCGATCTGGAGAAGGCCAGCCTTTACGAGAAGTATTCGGAAAAGGTCGGCGAGATCGTCACCGGTGAAGTTTATCAGGTATGGAAAAAAGAGGTGCTGATCCTCGACGACGAGGAGAACGAGCTGATTCTGCCCAAGGCGGAGCAGATTCCCAACGACTTCTACCGCAAGGGCGACACCATCAAGGCCATCGTCAAGTCGGTCGAGATGAACAACAACCAGCCCCGCATCATTCTTTCGCGCACGGCCAACCAGTTCCTCGAACGCCTGTTCGAGCAGGAGGTTCCCGAAATCTTCGACGGACTGATCACCATCAAGAAGATCGTCCGCATCCCCGGCGAACGCGCCAAGGTCGCCGTGGAGTCGTACGACGAGCGTATCGACCCGGTAGGCGCATGCGTCGGCATGAAGGGTTCGCGCATCTATTCGATCGTCAAGGAGCTGCGCAACGAGAACATCGACGTAGTGAACTACACGGCCAACCCGTCGCTGATGATCCAGCGCGCGCTGAACCCCGCCAAGATTTCGAGCATCACCATCGACGAGGAGAAGATGACCGCTTCGGTCTACCTCAAGCCCGACCAGGTGTCGCTGGCCATCGGCAAGGGCGGCCTGAACATCCGCCTCTCGAAGATGCTCACGGGGTATGACATCGACGTATACCGCGAGGTCGAAGAAGAGGACGTGGCCCTCACCGAATTCGCCGACGAGATCGACGGATGGATCATCGACGCCCTGAAGAACGTCGGCTGCGACACGGCCAAGAGCGTGCTGGAGCTGCCCGTAGAGGAGATCGCCGCGCGTGCCGACCTGGAGCTGGAACAGGCACAGAAGGTCGTCGAAATCCTGAAGGCCGAATTTGAAGAGTAACATAAGCAAGAAAGGAAAACACAAGATATGGGTAACGAAAGAAAATTAAGGCTCATTCAGGTTGCAAAGGAGTTCAAGGTGGGACTGAATACCATCACGGACTTCCTGCAGAAGAAGGGCATCAAGAGCGACGGGTCGCCCAATACGCTGGTCGACGCGGAGACCTATGCCGTTCTGGAGAAGGAGTTCGGGGCGAACCGCGCCGCAGGCAATGCACGCGAGTCGATCCGCGAGCGCATCTCCCTGAAGCAGACGACCATCACCCTCGAAGAGGCTAAGAAGCAGGAGCGCGAGGAGGAAAAAGAGGTGGTCATCAAAAGCAACGTAATCAGCGTCAAGGACGAAATCCAGCAGCCGAAGTTCCTCGGCAAGATCGACCTGTCGCCCAAACCCAAGGCTGCGCCGGCACCCGCCCCGAAGGCGGAAGCGGAAAAACCCGCCGCACAGCATCCTGCGGCCCCCGCAGCACCGGCACCTGCCCAGGCGCCCAAGGCTGCCGCACAGCCCGCACCGGCCATGCCTGCGGCCCCGGAAGCCCGGCCGTCGCAGGCAGCCCCTGCCACACCGGCAAGCCCCGCCGCACCCGCAACGCCAGTGCATGCGGCGCCTGCTGCTCAGGCTGCCCAGGCTGCGCCCGCTGAACCTGCGAAACCCGCCGCACCGGCCACGCCGGCACCCGCAGCGCAGGCTCCCGGGCAACCGGACGCCAAGCCCGCAGAAACCCCGGCACCCGCGCCGGAACCGGCCGCTCCCAAAGACAACATCTTCCGTCCGGAGACCGTGACCCTTACCGGGCCGCAGGTACTCGGCACGATGGACGTGTCGGGATTCGTGGCCGGCGGCAAGCACAAGCGCAAGCGCCTGCAAAAGGAAAAGGTCGACGTCAGCAAAGCCCCGAAGGGCAATGCGCAGGGCGGCGGCAACAAGCAGGGCGGACAAGGGGGCCAGGGAGGCCAGAACCGCCCCGGGCAGGGCGGACAAAACCGTCCCGGCGCCCAGGGTCAGAACCAGCCCAAACCGGGCGAAGGCCGCCGCAACAAGAACAAAGGCAAGGCCGCACCCAAGCCGATCGTACGCCCCGAAGTGAGCGACGAGGAGGTTTCGAAGCAGGTAAAGGACACCCTTGCCCGTCTGACGGCCAAGGGCGCCAAGAGCAAGAGTGCAAAATACCGCAAGGACAAGCGCGACGCCGTAGCCGAGCGTATGAACGAGGAGTTCGAACGCGAGGAAATGGAACGTTCGACGCTCAAAGTCACCGAATTCGTGACCGTGAGCGAGTTGGCGACGATGATGAACGTCACGCCGACTCAGGTCATCACGGCCTGCATGAATCTGGGACTGATGGTGTCGATCAACCAGCGTCTCGACGCCGAAGCGCTCGTGGTCGTAGCCGAGGAGTTCGGCTACAAGGTCGAATTCGTCTCGGTGGAGATTCAGGAGGCGATCAACGACGACAACGAAGACAAGGAGGAGGACCTCGTGCCGCGTCCGCCGATCGTGACCGTCATGGGCCACGTGGACCACGGCAAGACCTCGCTACTGGACAATATCCGCAAGACCAACGTCATCGAGGGCGAGGCCGGCGGCATCACCCAGCATATCGGCGCCTACAGCGTCGAGCTGAACGGCCAGAAGATCACGTTCCTCGACACGCCGGGCCACGAAGCCTTTACGGCCATGCGCGCCCGCGGCGCCGCCGTCACCGACGTTGCGATCATCATCGTGGCGGCCGACGACAGCGTCATGCCGCAGACCGTCGAGGCCATCAACCATGCGCAGGCCGCAGGCGTGCCGATGGTTTTCGCCATCAACAAGATCGACAAACCCAACGCCAACCCCGACCACATCAAGGAGCAGCTCTCGCAGATGAACTACCTCGTGGAGTCGTGGGGCGGTAAATACCAGGATCAGGAGGTTTCGGCCAAGAAGGGCCTTAACCTCGACAAACTGCTCGAAAAGGTGCTGCTCGAAGCCGAGATGCTCGACCTGAAGGCCAACCCCAACAAGAAGGCGCAGGGCACGGTCATCGAATCGACGCTCGACAAGGGCCGCGGGTACGTCTCGACGATCCTCGTGCAGAGCGGTACGCTCCACGTGGGCGACGTGATCCTGTCGGGCACCTACACGGGCCGCGTGAAGGCCATGTTCAACGAGAACGGCAAGAAGGTCGATTCCGCCGGCCCCTCGACGCCGGTACAGGTGCTGGGACTGAACGGCGCACCGCAGGCCGGCGATACGTTCAACGTGATGGAGGACGACCGCTCGGCACGCGAAATCGCCAACAAACGCGAGCAGTTGCAGCGCATGCAGGGCATCATGACCCAGAAGCACGTGACGCTCGACGAGATCGGCCGCCGCATCGCCATCGGCTCGTTCAAGGAGCTGAACATCATCGTCAAGGGCGACGTGGACGGCTCGATCGAGGCCATGTCGGGTTCGCTCATCAAGCTCTCGAAAGAGACCGTGCAGGTCAACGTCATCCACGCCGCCGTGGGTCAGATTTCGGAATCGGACGTGCTGCTGGCCGCCGCTTCGAACGCCATCATCGTCGGCTTCCAAGTACGTCCGTCGGCTTCGGCGCGCAAGCTGGCCGAGAAGGAGGAGATCGAAATCCGTCTCTACTCGATCATCTACGACGCCATCAACGACATCAAGGACGCTATCGAGGGCATGCTCGAACCGGTCATGAAGGAGGAGATCGTCGCTTCGGTCGAAGTGCTGGAGATCTTCAAAATCTCGAAGGTCGGCACCGTCGCCGGATGCGTCGTCCGCGAAGGCAGGCTCCAGCGCAACACCCCGATCCGCGTCATCCGCGACGGTATCGTCATCTACACGGGCAAGCTCGGCTCGCTCAAACGTTTCAAGGACGACGTCAAGGAGGTCACCAACGGTCAGGACTGCGGTCTGAACATCGAATCGTTCAACGACATCCGCGTCGGCGACATCGTCGAGGGATACGAACAGGTAGAAGTGAAACGCAAATAGCTACGCCATGCTGCCGAAACGTCTGATTGTTTTGCTGATGTCGCTCTGCACCCTGTGCGGAGCGGCATCGGCCGTTCAGCCCCGGACCGACCTCACGCAGAAGGAGCAGAAGGCGCTGCAGAAGGCTCAGAAGAAGAAGATCCGTCAGGAAGCCCGCCGCTTCGAGAGCCTGCGCAACGACGCCGTCGTGCAGTTCGCCCGCGAGCACCAGCCCTCGGACATCAGCACCCCTTCGTTCGTGAACGACTTCCGGATCTCGAACGTCATCTGCGCCGGAGACAACATCTCCGGCACCGTCATGCTGCATTTCGACATCACGCCGCTTTACGGCGGCTTCCGGCTTTACATGGGCGGCGAGCGCAACGGCACCTACGCCTTTGCCAAAGGTCTCGCCTACCCTTCGTCGGACCATTACGGCCGCATCTACACGATGCGCAGCGGCCAGCCCGAACATATCGTGGTGACGTTCTACAACATCGCGCCGGGCGTGGAGCGGCTCGACCGCGTGGACGTCAGCATGGGTCTGGCGCTCAATGCGCTGAACATCATTTCGATGCGTAACGTGCCGATCTTCTGGACCTACTCCGACAAAGCCATCAAAAACTACGTACAGGAAAACGCAAACAAGGTACCAGCTAACTAAAACCAATACAAACTTAAAGTAAAAATGACTACCCAGATCAAATTTACCACTGCCGAAGAAGCCGTCAAGGTTATCAAATCGGGCGACCACGTACACCTGAGTTCCGTGGCTTCGGCTCCCCAGTGCCTTATCAACGCCATGTGCGCGCGCGGCGAGGCCGGTGAACTGAAGGACGTACACATCCACCACCTGCACACCGAAGGCCCTGCGCCCTATGCCGACGAAAAATTCGAAGGCGTGTTCCAGCTCGACTCGTTCTTCGTGGGCGGCAACGTCCGCAAAGTGACGCAGAGCGGCTACGCCGACTACATTCCGATTTTCCTGAGCGAGACGCAGCGTCTGTACCGCTGCGGCGCGGTTCCCTGCAACGTGGCGATGATTCAGGTATCGACGCCCGACAAACACGGCTTCGTATCGCTCGGCACCTCGGTAGACGCGACGCTGGCCGCCGTGGAGACCGCCGATTACGTGCTCGCCGTGGTGAACAAGCACGTTCCCCGCGCCTTCGGACAAGCCATGATCCACTCGTCGAAGATCGACTACTTCGTGCAGGACGACACTCCGCTGATGGAGGCGCACTTCTCCGAGCCGAACGAGACCGAGACGGCCATCGGCAAGCACTGCGCAGCCCTGATCGAGGACGGCGCGACGCTGCAGATGGGCATCGGCGCCATTCCCAATGCCGTGCTGGCGCAGCTGGGCGGCCACAAGAACCTCGGCATCCATACCGAGATGTTCGCCGACGGCGTGCTTCCGCTGGTGGAGAGCGGCGTAATCAACGGCGAAGCCAAAAATATCGACAAGGGCAAGATGGTCTCGACGTTCCTGATGGGTTCGCAGCGCGTCTACGACTTCATCGACGACAACCCGGCCGTATTGATGATGGACGTGGGCTACACCAACGATCCCTACATCATCTCGAAGAACGACCGCGTGACGGCCATCAACTCGGCCCTGCAGGTAGACATCACGGGACAGGTATGCGCCGACTCGCTGGGCACGAAGTTCTATTCGGGCGTCGGCGGCCAGATCGACTTCGTATACGGCGCATCGCTCTCGAAGGGCGGCAAAGCCATCATCGCCATGCCTTCGGTCACCAACAAGGGCATTTCGAAGATCGCTCCCGTGCTCACGCCGGGCGCAGGCGTCGTCACGACCCGCAACCACATCCACTGGTTCGTAACCGAGCACGGCGCCGTAGACCTCTACGGCAAGACGCTGCAGGAGCGTGCCCGCCTGATTATCTCGGTGGCCGATCCTTCGGCTCAGGAGGAGCTGGACCGCGCCGCTTTCGAGCGTTTCGGCCAGCACCACCACTACGTAAAGAACTACATGAGCAAGTAATAAATTATTACGCAATCGAGAAGCGCCCCTGTTACAGCGGGCGCTTTTTTTGTATCTTTACGCAAACAAAAACACCCCGAAATGAAACGATACGCCTGTATACTGCTTGCACTCCTGTTCGCCGGATGCGCCGCGTCCCGCAGGAGCGCCGTCGCAACCGCTCCGCAGGAGAAACAATACGCCGTCATTCTTTCGATGGACGCATTCCGCTGGGACCTCGCAGGCCGCAGCCACACGCCGACGCTCGATTCGCTCGCCCGCGTCGGCACCTATGCCGAAATCTACCCAGTCTATCCCTCGAACACCTTTCCGAGCCATTACGCCATGGCCACGGGCCTGCACCCCGACCACCACGGGGTCGTGAACAACGGCTTCTACGACCGCACGCAGGGACGCCGGCTCTCGGTTTTCGACTCGCTGGACGTCCGCACACCGGGATTCTGGGGCGGAGAGCCGATCTGGAATACGGCGGAACGGCAGGGGCTTACGGCCAACATCTTCATGTGGCCGGGCAGCGAAGTCCCGATCGGCGGCCGTCAGGCGACCGTCTGGACCCGCTACTCGTCCAAACCGGACTACTACCAGCGCGCCGACTGGGTGATCGACGCCATGACGCGCCCCGAAGCGGAGATCCCGCAGCTGGTGATGTGGTACTTCGAAGAACCCGACGCCGCGATGCACACCTACGGTCCCGAATCGCCCGAAGCCGTGGGCCGCGCCGAGCATATCGACTCGGTGCTCCGCTACTTCTTCCGCGAGATACGCCGCTCGCCCGTCTTCGACCGCATCAACTTCATCGTCACGGCCGACCACGGCATGGCCGAGCTTTCGCCCGACCGCTACATCAACCTGCTGCCGCTGCTCGACACGGCGCAGGTCGTGCGCGTCGTTCCCGGCACGCCGTTCGGTCTCGAAGTCAAGGAAGAGTATGCGGACCAAGCCGTGCGCACACTGCGCCGCACGGGCCATATGAAGGCATGGCGGCGCGAGCGGATGCCCCGCCGGTTCCACTACGGCACCCACCCCACCCGCCTGACGAACGTCATCGTCATTCCCGAAACGGGCTGGACGCTCGACTACGCCCCGCAGGAGCGTCCCGTACGCAAGCGCGGCACGCACGGCTTCAACAACCGCGACCGGGATATGCACATGGTATTTTACGGCTCCGGCCCCGCCTTCCGCAAGGGCTACCGACAGCGATCGTTCCAGAACCAGAATATGTATCTTATCCTCTGCCGGCTGCTGGGCATCGAACCGGCCCCCAACGACGGGGAGTGGCGCGACATAAAACGCATGTTCAACGAAAATTAGAAATTATTTTTCTATATTTGCATACAAGACAAAAAACTGATGCCTATGGAGAGATAATTGCACAATTTTTTCTGTTTACCAGATTTACACGTGCCGATCCGCACTAAAAGCGCCGGTACATACATATAAAAAGCGCCAGCTTTTATTCATACATCTTGAAACTTAGGACACTTCAAACGGTAGTTGTGAATAAAACGGACGCTCACGTTACTGCGTGGGCTATACTGTTTTATTTGACTACCAAGGTATCCTAAGACCGCAAGATGCAAATAAAAGTGTAGTCCCACGTTTTTTATATGTCCAGCACAATGAAACCGCCGAGGGACTGGCACTTCAATACCAGCAAGAAACATGAAAAAAATTTATTTCTGCCTTCCGGCAATCCTGACAGGCGTCTTACAGCTTTCAGCACAGGACATCATCACCAAATGTAACGGCGAAGAAATCGCAGCGAAAGTCGCCGAAATAGGCGACACGCAAATCAAGTACCGGAAATATGAAAATGCGCAGGGACCGCTCTACACTCTCCCGGCATCAGAAGTTTTCCTTATCCGATTCGAAGACGGAACCCGCGAGGTCGTAACGCCGCTGGACGCCCCGGCAGTCTCACCGGCCACGGCTGCGGAAACGACCGGGACGGAGAGCAGCACAACAGCTCCTGCGGCTGCGAATGAAAATTACGCACAGATCAACCGGAGCGTAAAGAGGACGAAGGAGCCGCTTCGAGACAAACATTTCTATATCGGACCGCGTGCCGAATTCGGATATGCGGCAATAACGTCCAAAAGCGGAAATATATCGGGCCCCGTCTGCTCGGCCGGAGTGATTGCCGAGTATATGTTCGACAAAATGAGTCCGCACGGTGCGGGTGCGGGAATCAGCTACGACATGTATATGTTCGAAGAGGATTTTGACCTGAACTGCATGAATATAGATTTGTATTACGTCTATCGGCCGCGCGGCCGCTGGAATTGCTTTGCAGGGTTCAAATTCGGAATCCCGGTCAAATCCGAAGCGTCAGGCGCCGACCTGAAAACAGTGACGAATACGGCCGTCGGTATCGAGATGGGCGCCGGATGGGCCACGCGGCATTTCGATCTCGGCGCGGCAATCTTCATGAACTTCAATAGTACGCTTGATATATCCGAAAGCAATCGGATGGTAGGTGTCAAACTCCGGATAGCATATCGCTTTTAAGCCATGAAACAGTTACTGTCATTCATCGTATGCTGTCTGATCGGAGCAAGTTCGGCAGCACAGGATATCATCCTGAAACGAAATGCCGAGCAGATCGAAGCCGTCGTGAAAGAGATTACCGACACCGACGTCAAATACAGGAAATTCACGCATACCGAGGGCGTCACCTATTCCATAAGACGCAGCGAAGTGTTCTCGATCACCTATGAAAACGGCACCAAGGATCTTTTCGCAGATGAAAAACCGCAGGCTGTCGCCGCGAGCTATCCCTACCCACCCGTTTCCCGCAGCTATTCGCTCGGAGAGCTGTTCGATGAGGGCGGTATCCGGGGCATTGTCATCCGGGTCTCAGAAGATGGCAGGCACGGACTGCTCCTGTCGCTCGTGGAAGGAAAAGCAGCATGGGGTTTTATTAACAAAAACCCATTGAAAGAAAAAGGCTTTGCGAGCGGCTGCACCGATATCGAAGACGGATGGAAAAATATGCTGGCCATACGGGAATTAATCGCAAACACGGACTTATTGTGGTCGAACCTGCCTGCATTTTCGTGGTGCAAGGACCTCGGTCCGGGCTGGTATCTTCCGGCACAAAAAGAACTGGAGTCCATATGGAATTTCGGGAGAAGTAATCCGGCTTACTCGTATAAGGAGCATAAAGAGGCCATAGAAAACCTGAATTTACGGCTTGCGGAATACGGCCAGCCGGAACTCGGCCGTATGCGCGACTATTGGAATTCGACGGAAGCAGATGCGAAGAGGGCGCATATATTGGTCTTTACCAATGCACCCTTCAAAAGCTACACAAAAGGAACAGAGAAATTCGCCGAACGCTTCGTAAGGGCCGTTCACAAATTCTGAACAGAGAGTTCTGATGGGGTGAGGGCCAAGCGGTCCTCACCCATTCTTTTAAAATCGAATAAAAGGCTTTGCGACATTCCCGCTAATTACGCCATATTCGCCAAATCGGGCAGCCTAGTCCCTCAACAGGCCAACAAGGACCGCCCCCATATGCCGCCCAGATACGCCCCCTCAAACAGATCGGCAGGCAGAGCCTTGCCTGTAACAGCGGCTTCGTCCCGCCCCGAAGGGTCAGCGATCGTTTTTCAGAAGCTGACA
>ENA-UOJC01004214-UOJC01004214.1-human-gut-metagenome-genome-assembly--contig:-C104-NODE-4214-length-12417-cov-22.924931_pt1 | contig 12417 bp, 10 predicted proteins | sample MGYA00242339_ERZ723886 | MGnify/ENA metagenome assembly ERZ723886 | reverse complement strand
TCTATCTCTCTTTTCTTTTTTCTTAATTTTGTCCAATATCTATTGTAGCACTACACTCACTCCTCACTTAAACTCCCCTCCCCCCTTGATTTTTCCCGTAATATGTAGTATAATAAATGAAATAGTGCATAATAACAGAAAAATTCTTACAGAGAGGATCTTTATAAAATGGAAATAATCAATAAGTCCGATGAAAAACTCCTTGCAGAATATGAACAGTTCGCAAGCACCAGCAAATACGGCAATTTCATGCAGTCCCTCAAATGGCCGAAGGTAAAGGACAACTGGGGCTGGGACGCTGTTATCTCCCGTGACGCTGACGGCAATATCCGTGGAACTTGCCTTATCATAATCAAAAAAGTGCCTATTTTCGGTGTTACTTTTATGTATGCCCCTCATGGCCCTGTTTGCGACTGGTCTGATAAAGAGGTCATGACCGACCTTTTCGAGGGCGTAAAGGTGCTTGCAAAGAAATACAAATGCTACCAGTTTATGTGGGACCCTTGTTTCGAGGAGGGCGACGACAAGTGTACAAAGCTTATCGAGGACATGGGCTTCAAGCACATACACAAAGCGGCTGAGCTGACCACTATTCAGGCTCGTAATAACTATATGCTCAGAAATATCGAGGGCAAGACCCCTGACGAGGTCATGGCGACTTTCAAGCCTGACTGGAGAAACCGTATCAGAAAAGCACCTAGAAAGGGCGTTTACTGCAAGGCTTGCGGCACTGAGGCTCTTGACGATTTCTACCCTCTCATGCAGGCAACAGGTATCAGAGATGGCTTCTCTATCCGTTCAAAGGAGTATTTTGTAAAAATGCTCAATGGTCTTGGTCCTGAACACTGCCGACTTTTCATGTGCTATGTTGACGAGGACGGCAAGCAGATACCGTTGTCAGGTGCAGTAACAACACAGTATGCAGGCAAGACCTGCTATGTTTACGGTGCTTCCGCAAACCACCACAGAAACCTCTACCCTAACTATCTCATGCAGTGGACGATGATAAACTGGGCTTTGGAGGGCAAAAACTATATCTATGATTTTCAGGGCATACCATTCTACAACGATGAAACAAACCCTAACTATGGCGTATACAAGTTCAAAAAGGGCTTTAACGGCGAGGTCGTTACCTATGAGGGCGAATTTTTCTACATTTTCAAGCCTTTCATGAAGAAAGTCGTAGACTTCTGCGAAAAGATAGTTATGGACAGACACGAACGCAAAAGACAGAAACTTCTCAAAAACAGAAATAAGGATATGCAGTAGGCGGCAATAGATTAAATTTAAAAATTTTTGAACAGTTTATACATTTTTACCCATTCTTTACACAGACAACATTTGATTTTTACTTATATGTGATATGATTTACAAAGAGGTGAGCAAGGTGCATAAAGGCGTTATAAGGACCTTGTGGCTCATTGCCGCATTGAGCCTGGTGCTGAGTTATGCTGTGATGTGCATTGCATGGCTTTCAAAGGGCTGTCGCTATGGAGCGCAGTTTTGCATAAACGTTTTTATGAGAGCGCTTCCTCTTTGTCTTATATTCCTGTGCATCGTCGAGCTTGCAGGGCTTTTCATATGGGTATTCAAAATAAAAAAGCTCGAAAGGCTCTACGCTAAAAAGGGCGGCTGTGACGAATATTTTGAGCTTCTTGAAAAATATCTTCTCAGGCAGAACAAAGATAAGGGTCACGGTCTTTTGAAGCTTGCCGCTGTTTACATTTCAGAAAAACGCTTTGAAAACTGTTTTCTCACACTTGACCGTATAGCTTTTGATAAGCTTACCCCCTCAGATCAGAACAAGTATTTTGAACTGCTTCTTTACGGCAGGCTCATGTCAGGTGATATTTCTCAGGCAAACGAGATATTTGTTTCGGCAGAGCATTACTTCAAGCGAGGTCTTCTCGATAAACGCAATGGGCAAATGCTTTTCACACTTGGACTGCTGGAATATTTCAACGAACGCTTTGAAGCGGCGGTGAAGTTTTTTGACAGTGCAGAGAAAAGCCGTGACGCTGACAAGACGCTTCGGTGCAACTGTGAGCTTTACAAGGGCGAGTGTTTTCTCGCTCAGGGTGATGTGAGATCGGCAAAGGCTTCGGCTGAAAAAAGTGCGGCGCTCGTTAGTGACGATAAGCAGGAAGCACAGCTTGGAAAGCTGATGACGCAGGTAGAAAAAGCTTACATCAGAACAAAAGAAAAGTCTGCTGATACGAAAGCAGACAACACCACGGAAGGAGGATATGCCTTTTAAGGCATAGAAACAAGTATGATAATAAACGCACTCAGAGGCTTTTGCATGGCTCTTGCGGACAGCGTCCCTGGAGTTTCGGGAGGAACTATAGCATTCCTGCTGGGCTTTTATGACAGCTTCATAAATTCCCTTAACGACATTATGGGACGTGACAATGCAAAGCGTAAAAAAGCATTTTTCTTTCTTATAAAGCTTGGCGTGGGCTGGGTGATCGGTATGCTTCTTGCAGTAAGCGTTCTTGCCAACGTGTTTGAAAGCGGCATCTACAAGGTAAGCTCGCTGTTTCTGGGATTTATCATTTTGGCGATACCGGTCATGATAATGGAAGAAAAAGAGAGCATAAAGGGCAAATATTACAACATCGTATGGGCTGTTATCGGCATTGCAATAGTTGTGGGCATTTCCCTTATAAATCCCTCCGGCAGCGGTGCTGACGTTTCTCACATGAATATAGGCACAGTGATATTCGTTGTTCTTGCAGGAATGTGCGCAATATCTGCAATGGTGCTTCCCGGCATTTCAGGCTCCACCATACTTCTCACATTCGGTCTTTATATGCCTGTTATCACGGGAATAAAAGAGTTCCTTCATCTGAATTTCGAGTATTTCGGACTTCTCTGCTCTTTGGGTATCGGCATTATCCTTGGGGTGTTCGTTACTCTCAGGCTTATCAAAAAGGCTCTTGAAAAGTTCAGAAGCCAGACTATCTACTGCGTTATCGGCATGATGATAGGCTCACTGTACGCCATAGTTATAGGTCCTACAACGCTTAAAGAGCCTAAAGACCCTATGTCATTCGGCACATTCAGTATCGTATTTTTTATCATCGGTGCGGCGATCGTGTTCGGTATTCAGGTAGCAAAGAGCGTGTATGACAAGAAACAGCTTGCAAAGGCTGAAGAAAAGATAGAAGAAGAATAGATATTATATCAAAACGAACGAATATATAAAAAGGCTCAATTTCTGAATCATAGAAATTGAGCCTTTTGCTACAAATAACGCAAGTACACTTTTTTCTGAACATATATCGTATGGCCTATATGCCCACCTAGCAAATTCATATTCTTGTGATTATATAAAAACTACTGCCCTTACTGTCCCCTTTTGCTGTTCATTCTTCCAAAATCAGCATTTTATACAATTGAACGCCTTGACAATTATGCAACTATACCATATAATAAAATTAGGCAAATGCAATATCCTGTATTATATTCCAAACATAATATGACAACTATTGCAGAAATAGCATATCAACGTCTATGATTTCTACAAATCATACGCCTGCCCTATGTAGAAAGTGTTTAAATTTCAGGGGTGTTTGGCATTTTTTCTTGCAAAAATTGTCGGCTTGTGGTATAATTATTAGGAGCAGGGGCGTGCTATTCCCCAAAACGGGTGAAAACTATCCTTATTTCTCAAACGTTTTCGCCAATACAGTAATAAAGGTGCAGAGCGCAAAGCTCGACTTGAAAGTATACAGGAGGTAAAGATTTATGGCAAATAGTGCTGTAGAAAAAACAATTTCCACGCAGGAACTTAAAGAAAAGCTTCTTGACGTTCTTCACAACGATTTCCAGACAACACCTGAGGACGCTTCCGATCAGCAGGTATACGAGGCTCTTTCTAAGATCGTTGTAGGCATTCTTAAAGCTAAGAGAAGAAAGTTCACCGTTAAAACTCAGTCTGAGGGCAAGAAGAAGGTCTACTATCTTTCAATGGAATTTCTTATGGGAAGAAGCCTTAAGACTTCTCTTTATAACCTTGAAATGCAGAAGCAGGCTACAAAGGTCCTTAAGGACATGGGCATTTCTATAAACGGCATTTACGAGTGTGAGCCTGACGCAGGTCTTGGCAACGGCGGTCTTGGAAGACTTGCTGCCTGCTATCTTGACGCTCTTGCTGCCGACGGCTATCATGCTACAGGCTATTCTATCTGCTATGAATACGGTATCTTCAAGCAGAAGCTTGAGGACGGCTGGCAGACCGAGCTTCCTGACAACTGGCTCCCGGGCGGCTCTGTATGGCTCGTTCCTGTTCCGTCAAAGGCTGTCGAGGTTCGTTTTGACGGCGAGCTTAAGGAATACTGGGACAATCAGTATCACTGCGTAACTCACGAGAACTACACATCAGTTATGGCTGTTCCATACGATCTGTTCGTATCAGGCTACAACAGCGAGGCTGTTTCAAAGCTCAGACTTTGGAAAGCTGAAATGGCTGACTTTGATATGTCAATGTTCAATCAGGGCGACTATCAGAAGGCTCTTAGCAAGAACATCATTTCACAGGCTATCACAAAGGTGCTTTATCCTAACGACAACCACGCAGAGGGCAAGTCACTCAGACTCAGACAGCAGTATTTCCTTTGCGCTGCTTCTATCGGCGATATCGTAAACCAGCACATGAGCGTTTACGGCACACTTGACAATCTCCATGAAAAGGTAGCTATCCACATCAACGATACTCACCCGACACTTGCTATCCCAGAGCTTATGAGAGTTCTTCTTGATGATTGCGGCTATTCATGGGACAAGGCTTGGCACATCGTTACAAACACATTTGCATACACAAACCACACTGTAATGCCTGAGGCTTTGGAGAAGTGGGACTGCAACCTCCTCAAGAGCGTTTGCCCTAGAATCTTCTCTATCATTATCGAGATAAACGAGCGTTACTGCAAGGATCTTTGGGAGAGATACAAGGATCAGGCTAAGGTTTCACATATGTCTATCGTTGAGGACAACAAGGTGAAAATGGCTACACTTTGCGTACACGCTTGCCACAGCGTAAACGGCGTTGCAAAGATACACTCTGAGATCATCAAGAAGGAAACATTCAAGGACGAGTATCTTGACACACCAACAAAGTTCAAGAACGTTACAAACGGTATCGCATACAGAAGATGGCTTTATCAGTCTAACGAGGGTCTGACAGATCTTCTTTGCGAGAAGATAGGCGACGGCTTCCTCAAGAATGCTGCTGAGCTTTCTAAGCTTGCTGTATTCAAGGACGACAAGGACGTTCTTGACAGACTTGCAAAAATCAAGCTTGACAACAAGAAGAGTTTTGCAAAGTATGTAAAGAATCAGTACGGCGTTGTTCTCAACACTGATTCTATCTTTGACGTTCAGGTAAAAAGACTTCACGAATACAAGAGACAGCAGCTCAACGCTTTGAACATCATAGCACAGTACAACTACCTCAAGGCTAATCCAAACGCTGATTTTGTACCAAAGACATACATCTTTGCTGCAAAGGCTGCTCCTGGCTACTACATGGCAAAGCAGATCATCAAGCTTATCTGGAACATTTCTCAGGAACTGAAAAAGGACAAAAAGCTCAACGAGAAGCTCAACGTTATCTTCCTTGAGGACTACAACGTATCACTTTCTGAGATACTCATGCCAGCGGCAAACATCTCTGAGCAGATCTCACTTGCTGGTACAGAGGCTTCAGGTACAGGTAACATGAAGCTTATGATAAACGGTGCTATCACACTGGGTACTCTTGACGGAGCAAACGTTGAGATACACGAGCAGGTAGGCGACGACAACATCATCATCTTCGGTATGAACGTTGACGAGGTAAACGCTTGCAAGTCAGGCTACAAGCCTATGGACATCTACAACTCCAACGCAGTTGTTAAGCAGGCTATCGACACACTTCAGTATGGCATCAACGGACAGCAGTTCAACGAGATCGCTGACAGCCTGAAGAACTCTGACCCATACATGGCTCTCAAGGACTTCGATTCTTACCAGAAGGCACAGGCTTACGCTTCTGAGTGCTACAAGGATCAAACAAAGTGGCAGAAGATGAGCCTTGCAAACATTGCAGGCGCAGGCATTTTCTCCGCAGACCGTTCTGTTGAGGACTACGCTAGAGATATTTGGGGTCTTTCAAAGTAATTTATTAATACAAAAAATTATCGGACAGTTGCTTGATACAGCTGTCCGATTTTTTGTACATATATGCAATTCATGAAACGATAAATTTGTAAGACCACAAGATGAGCGAAAAGAACGGGACGTCGAGGGCGTCGTCCCCTACATGGTTCGAGCGATGTTTATACAATGTGAAAATCAACATAAATAGTGACGTGGGAGAAAAGCGGGCTGCCTAGAGCGCCAGCCCCTACAGAATTGCAAAAAAATGACGGTGCAAGACCGCCATTTTTCTTATATAAGCATATTTTAGTCCTCGTCAGCAAGTGCAAAATCTATCTTGCCGGAGTTTACATTTGCGTTTATCACCTTTACTCTGATAGGGTCGCCCACACGATATTCCATGCCGTTTGTAAGGTTTTTCAGGCTCACCATATCGTCGCAGACATACTCGCCGTCAGGCATATTGTCGGTATGGAGAAGTCCCTCGCAGGTGTCAGGAAGTGCGATAAAAAGACCGAACTCAACGGCTGAAACCACTGTCCCCTGAAACTCCTCACCGATATGAGCGTTCATATACTCAGCCTTGTAGCAATCCTCACAGCTGCGCTCCACCTGCATTGCGGTAAGCTCCGTCTTTGTGGACTGGTCGGCTGAGGCGTAAACGAACTTGTTGAACTTTGTGGCGCACTCCTCTGCACTGCTGCCACTGAGAAAAGCTGACATTATTCTATGGATAGTCAGGTCAGGGTAACGTCTGATAGGTGAAGTGAAGTGAGCGTAATCCTCCAGCGCAAGTCCGAAGTGACCCACAGGCTCGGTGGAATATCTTGCCTTTGACATACTCCTCAGAACGATATTGTTCATGATAAGGTCGATATCAGTACCCTTTGCGGCTTTGAGTATCTCCGACATATCCCCAGGGCAAGCCTTTTCTCCAAGCTTATACTGGACGTTGAGCTTGACAAGCGCCTCTCTCAGGGATTCAAGCTTCTCGTCTGACGGCTCTTCGTGGATACGATAAACGAACGGCAGGTTATTATCCATGCCAAATCTTGCGGCACACTCGTTTGCAACAAGCATGAAGTCCTCTATTATCTCCTCGCTTCTTCCACGGGTACGCCTCTCAACGCCCACGCAGATATCCTCGTCATTGATGATAAGCTTGCTTTCAGAGGTTTCAAGCTCAGGACAGCCACGGTTTTTCTTGTTTTTATACAAAATATCCGCAAGCTCCTTTATAATAGGAAGCTGACCTGAAACATCGGCATATTTTTCTTTAAGTTCAGCATCGTCACTGCCTGCCAAAAGTGAATTTATCTCGGAATAAACGCCCTTTACACGGGAGCGGATAACAGTTTTTGCAAACTTATAGTCGGTGATATTGCCCTGCTTGTCAAGTTCACAAAGACATGAGAACGCAAGTCTGTCCTCCTGCGGATTAAGGGAGCAGATACCATTTGAAAGCTCTTTCGGGAGCATTGGTATAACTCGGTTTGCGTAATAAACGCTTGTGCCACGTTTGAAAGCTTCGTTATCTAGCTGTGACTTAGGCTGAACATAGTGGGAAACGTCGGCAATGTGAACGCCAAGAAGATAACCTGTTTTGGTTCGTTCAACAGAAATTGCATCGTCGATATCTTTTGTATCTGCGCCGTCAATGGTGAATATCGGCTTGTCACGAAGGTCAAGGCGGTTGGGTATCTCCTCTTTTATCCTTGAATAATCGGACACTTCCCTAGCTTCATAGATGACCTCGCCAGGAAAAACAGGTGTCAGACCATTGACCTCAAGGACGCTCATTGCGCAGGCGGAGGCTTTCATGGAGCTTCCATAGCTTGAAACTATCTCGCAGACGTGTTCAGAGTGCCTGTTTCCACGCTTTGTGACCTGCGCCACCACCTTATCACCCTCGTGAAGCTCAAGCCTCATAGGGTTTTCAAAGGTCATTGCATATTTTGACAGCATATCAGGAACGATTTTCAGCACACCGAACTCGCTCACAAGTTCGCCCGTAAACTTAGCAAAATTCTCCTCCACAATGCTCATGACCTCGCCCTCGGTGCAAGCTCCCTCACCCTTGAAGGTTCTCACAAGGACGATATCGTGTGGCATTGCGCCTTTGAGGTACTTGCCCACAACAAAAATTTCCTCGTCAGTGTCAAGATTTTTCACAAAGCCGTAGGTCTTATTGAGCCTTACCACCTCGCACTTGACGAATTTCTTAGGGTCAACGAGCCTTATGCCGAATTTATTTTCCATTATCTCGCCATTTTTCTTCATTTTGTCAACGGCTTTTGTGAATTTTTCAAACTCAAAGCCCTTTCCTCTGCATGATCTCAGCAGTTCTTTGAAAGTCAGGGGCTTTTTGCCTGCTTTTTTTAACTTTGAGTATATTATTTTTCTGTAATCCAGTTTCATAAATTTCCTTTCTTTTTACTATTACTTTACTTTCCAAAAGAAAAAGCCCTGCACGGAGCAGGGCGGGCAATTATTTCTTGATCTGATAAATGATATTTACAGCAAGAGTTATCACAAATATCAGTATCGCACTTATCCTTGTCAGTCTGTTAAGCTTAGCGTCCTTGGTGTTTGAACCGTTCTTTCCATAGAAAGAATCGTTATATCCACCGCCGATAGCAGATGTAAGACCCTGCTCTTTGGTGTCCTGCGCAAGAACTACAAGTATGATAACGAGGCTGGCTACGATCAGCAGTGCGCCTGCAACGATCTCAATTACGCTCATTTTTGTTCCTCCAAAACATAATTATACATTTTAATATATTATAGCACACATCTTCTCAGATTGCAAGGGGTTTTCAGAATTTTTTCAATTCTTTTTCTTTTTATCGGTGCTTTCAGCCTTTGAGGTGGTATCTTTCTGCTTCTCCACCTGCTGGATAACTGTGACGTTTGACACGTCAAGACGTTTTTTCAGAAGCTCTGTGACCGTTTTGAGCTGTTCATCGTTAAGAGCCTTGTTCTCATATAGCACCACTGTTATGCCATTAACTGTTGTGGGCGAGCCTACTGAATGGCTGCTCATGTGACCGCCTGCCGCACCTGTTATGTTTGGATAAACGATAGCAAGTTCCTCGGCGATATCGCTCATGTCTATATCATAGCTCTGATAGCTGTCAAGCTGTGCTTTCAGATTTTCATTCTCGGCTTTAAGGTCGTCGTTTTCTTTCTGCGCAAGCACCTGTGCCACCTTGTTCTGTGTTTCCTCATCGTCGGCATTCTTTTCAAGCATCTTTTCTACCTCGTCAGCGGTAACACCGCTTTCCACCTCGGTCTGTGTTATCACAAGCTTATAATCTCCCAATCCGAAAGCTTTCAGCTCGCTTTGAAGCGCCTTTGTATCGGCAGTGCTTATCTTCTTGCCAAGAAGTGCCACTTCTATCATACGTTTATCGGTATCTATAGTTTTCTGCACTATCTGAGTGCCGTCAAAGTCAAAATTCTCGGTGATAAACTTCTCTGCACTGCTGTTATCCATTGTCTTTTTCACAATATCATAGCCAAGATAAATACTAGGCAGCATGGTAATAACTGTGATAAAAGCGATATTTCTGTGTATCTTTTTCAAAGCCTTCGGGGAAATATCGTTGCCGTGAGGCAGCCTTAAAAACTTCAGCACAACGATAGCCGCAAGGCAGATAAAAAAGCTGTTTATGAAAAAGAGATACAATGCTCCGCCGAAATAGTCAAGGCGGTGTCTTGCCAAGCCGTAGCCTGCGGTACAAAGGGGCGGCATGAGTGCTGTTGCGATAGCCACGCCTGGGATAACGTTGCTTTTCTCCTTACGGGTCTGACCTATTATGCCGGCAAGTCCGCCAAAAAGGGCAATAAGAACGTCCCACGCTGTAGGTGTGGTTCGGGCGAGAAGCTCGGAGGAGGCTGTGGTGATAGGTGAGATAGTAAAGTAAATAGTCGAGGTGATAAGGCAAATGACCACCTGTATGCCAAGTCTTATTGCTGCACCCTTTGAAAGAGTCAGGTCATTGGTGGCGATTCCGTAGCCTATGGCTGTTATACCGCCCATAAGAGGCGAGATAAGCATAGCACCGATTATAACGGCGGTGGAGTTCATATTCAGACCTATGGAAGCTATAAGTATGGCAAGCATAAGGATACACATATTAGTACCCTGAAGTTTTGCGCCAGATATTATCGTATTATGTATCTCATCAGGGTCAGCCATATCCCAGCGCAGACTGAACATATTTCTAAGCCCTTGTATAAATCTGCCTTCCTGTAATTTCAAATCTCAGACCTCCTCTGCTTATTTTACTGCACCCCATGCGATGTTCTGCAAACGCCTTGCAGAATCGGTGGTGCCTGCGCCTGTCTGCTGGATAAAATATAGTATGCAGAGCTGTTCTTTTGGGTCAAGGCTGAAATAGCAACCCATCCAGCCGTCCCAGCCGAAAGAGCCTTCTGACTGGATAAGACCTGCGGCGGCAGGGTCTTCAAGGATACGCATGAAGTTACCGTAGCCGTGACCCTTTGTGCTGTCCCAGTTAAGGGTCTTGCGCTGTTCAGGTGTAAGACCGTTTCTTGTCATGAAATCGACCGTGTTTCTGCCGAGTATCCTCACGCCGTCAAGCTCGCCCTTGTTCATAAGCATTTTGGCAAACTTTGCATAGTCCTCTACAGTGGAAACAAGACCTGCTCCGCCCGACTCAAAGGCAGGAGGTACAGTGTAATCAGTAAGGCAAAGGTGGAAGTGAGTAAAAGGCTCGTTTCCGCCATTTTTGTATTCATAGCACTGGGCAAGTCGGCTGTACTTTTCCGCTAGGATATAGAAGCCTGTATCATTCATACCGAGGGGTTCAAAGATCTCTTTTCTAAGAAAATCTCCGAACTTCATGCCAGAAACCACTTCGATAACAGCACCCATGATGTCAGCAGACGCACCGTACATCCACTTTTCTCCAGGGGTGAACATAAGAGGACGCTTGCCCATTTCCTTTGCGAAGCTCACAGTATCCAGAAGCTTTTCGCCCTTAAGATATTTTTCAGACTGCTCGCCCCAAAGCGCACCCATTTTCTGACCTGCGGAAGTGCCGTCAGGATAAGGGATACCGGAAGTCATGGTGAGAAGGTCGCCTATGGTTATATCTCTGTCAGCAGGACGCTCACCGTTCTCATCAAGAACCACAGGGTCGGAGAACTCAGGGATAAACCACTTGAGCAGGTGACGAGTGTCGAGCAGGCCACGCTCGATAAGTATCATTGCGGCAGCTGCTGTGACAGGCTTTGACATAGAAAAGAGTCTGAAAATGCTGTCGGTTTTCATAGGGATATTTTTCTCCTTGTCAGCAAGACCAAAGCTTTTGAGATAGACAGTTTCGCCTTTATGGATAACGCTGAGAACTGAGCCTGAGAAAACACCGTTGGTTATCTCTTTTTGTGCAACAGCGTCGAGATATTTAAAATTTTCGTACATGATAGACCTCCGTGTTATGATGTTTGATATATAGGATTATAACACAGTTCGGGTGGAAATGCAAGATTTTGTGTGGCAACAAAAAAATCCGCCCTACCACAGTAAGGCGGAATTAGGTGCAGGGGCACGCCCCCTACATTGTAAAGTTTACAAACAAACTTATTGAGCGGGACTGAAGTTTGATAACAAAAAAAGCCATGACGGGAAATGCCCGTCACGGCGAGCATCAAACCCCTCCCAGCGTATCATACCTATGGGCGGGAGCGAAAAAATCCGCTACCATAAATGATAGCGGATCGGGTGCAGGAGCAAGCTCCTGCTGGCAAATGACTCTAATTTTGATAGAAACCCGTTAAGGGGGTGCAATTACGGTTTGGAGGGGGTGCATTTTTGATTTTAGGGGGTGCAGTTCTTTGCCGAAAGGAGAGGAGCGCCTTCATGAAATAATGTGTTAAGGGAAAATAGTTTTTTGTTAAAATGAGTATGTTTTTCTCTACACCCATTGCAAACCAGAAAGAAGCGTGGTATAATATGACCCAATAAACCAAAATGGTCATATTTAAGGGGGCGTGGGCTTGGCTTTTACCGATTACGAGACTGAGCAGCTCCGCAAGGCGTTGCTGAAGGAAACGAGACATTGTGCTGTCACGATGGGGATGAAGAAAACCTCCGTAGAGCAGCTGACGAAGGCGGTCGGGATTGCAAAGGGCTCGTTCTATAAATTCTACGAATCCAAGGAAATGCTTTTCTTTGCGGTTTTAGAGGGAAAAATCTTGAAATATAGGGCTTTTTAAGGCCCTAAATGCGTAGGTTGGTGCTTTGTTGCG
>ENA-UOJC01004211-UOJC01004211.1-human-gut-metagenome-genome-assembly--contig:-C104-NODE-4211-length-12422-cov-25.085308_pt1 | contig 12422 bp, 9 predicted proteins | sample MGYA00242339_ERZ723886 | MGnify/ENA metagenome assembly ERZ723886 | reverse complement strand
CGGTCGAAATGACGGGAATGGGGGCAGCGTTTTTGTCATTTGTCCCCTTCTGAAAATGACGATAGGGGTGCCCGTTGCCGCCGTCATCTCGAGCGGAGCCGCATGCCCCTATGGGAGACAGACAGGAACCGCTCCCCTGATGCTCTGAGCCGAGAGATCTCCTGCCGTAATGCTACCCGTACCATGAGAGGGGGAGATTTCTCCACTCCGCTTCGCTTCGGTCGAAATGACGGGAATGGGGGCAGCGTTTTTGTCATTTGTCCCCTTCTGAAATGACTGTATGCTGCTTGTCAACACCGTCATCTCGAGCGGAGCTGCGTGCCGCTATGGGAGACAGATGGAAAACGATCCCATGATACGCTGAGTCGAGAGATCTCCTGCTCCAATGCTTCCTGTACCATGGAGGCGTGAGATTTCTCCACTCTGTGGAGACTCTGCATAGAGTCTCCAAGTCAGCCGAAGTTGGCCTCTAGCCTGCACAATAAGAGGCTTTCCTATTGGCGGCTGACCGGCTTCGGTCGAAATGACGGAGGGCGCGCGCCCCTTTTTTAAAATCTGCGCCCGAGAGGGCGCCACCATAACCCTCGGCCTGAAAGGCCGTCAAACTTAAGAACCCTCCGGCCCATAGGGCCGGTCCATCTTAAGCACCTTTTTCTGCAACCCCTTCTACACAACCTACCGCGCCAGCGGCGCCCCTTTTATCGATTTTCGGACATAGAGGAAAACACCGCGAATGACACATTCTTATTCCAGTATTTCAAACTCCGCCTTGCTGCCTTTTTCTGCCGGCGTTACTTTCAGCCGGGCGTCGATCCGCTCTTCCAGTTCCGGCACGTGGGAGATGATGCCCACCAGGCGGCCGGTGTTCTGCAGGTCGATCAAGGTGTTCATGGCGCTGTTCAAAGCCTCGGGGTCCAGGGTGCCGAAGCCTTCGTCGATGAACATGGTATCCAGTCTCACGCCGCCCTGTTTGGCCTGTACCACGTCTGCCAGGCCCAGGGCCAGGGAGAGGGAGGCCAGGAAGGTCTCACCGCCGGAGAGGGTGTTGGCAGGACGGGAGCGGCCGGTGTAGCTGTCGGATACTTCCAGGGTGAGGCCGCCTCTGCCGTCGGTGCTGTCGCCGGCCATGCGGTGAAGGCTGTAGCGGTGGTGGCTCATATCCAGAAGGCGCAGGTTCGCCGCCCTGGTCACTTCGTCCAGAAGGGCGCCCAGCACATATCGCTCCAGGGTGATGCGGGATTTTTCGCCTCTGGTCAGGTTGTAAAGTCCCGATACCAGGCTGGCGTCCTGCAGGGTTTTTTCATGGCGCTCTGCAATGTCTTTCACCTTGGCCGCCGTGTCTTCCAGCAGTTTTTTCCTGTTTTCCCCGTCGGAAATCATTTTGACCATGCGGTGGATGGCGCTTTGGTGGTCCTGGTCTTCCTGTCCCAGATGGGCCATATCGGGCTTTGGGCTGTCTTTGAGGAAATCTTTTTCATCGGCTGCTACCTTTTCAGCGCCCTGGCGCAGGCGGCGGTAGGTCTCCAGATCCTGGGTCAGCGTTTTTTCAAAGTCCCGCTTTTCGTACCAGCTGCGGCAGTCGGCCAGGCTCTCAAAACCTGCTTCTTGGGATTTTTCTTCCAGTGCTTTTTTCCATTCCCCGTAGTCCTTTGCCAATTTTTCCCGCTGGGCAGAGGCTGCCTTATATCCTGCATCGGCAGCAGCATAGGCGGAAGAGGCAGCTTCCCGGGCTTTGGCAGTGTCTTCCGTTTCCTTTTCCCAGAGCTGGATGGATTCATGGAGCCGGTGAATGGCATTCCGCAGGTCTATGGGTTTTCTGAAGGCTTCCGGCACGTCCTCCAAGGTTCTCATTTTGGCCTGGGCATAGCCCTGTTCGGAAATGGCAGATACGTAGGCGGAGACCTGGTACTGCTGGGCCAGCTGGGTGCTGTCGCTCCAGGTTTCTGCCGCTCTGGCCGCCTTTTCCTGGGCTTTCTTCACTTCTTCTTCGGTGGGAAGCTTTTTGTCTGAAACGGCAGGATGGGGATGGTGGATGGAGCCGCATACCGGGCAGGGCTCTCCCTCTTTCAGCTGGCTGGCCAGAATGGCGGCCTGGCCGAAGATGTAGTCCCGCCGGAGGCTTTCGGCTTCGGCTTCCGCCTTTTCCTTGATTTTCTTATCCGCTTCCGCTTTGTCGTTCAGCTTCTGCAGTTCTGCCTGCGCTTCCATGACCTTTTCGGTGAGCCGGTTCACTTCCCGCAGGGTGGCGCCGTAGGCTTTGGCCTTGGGCATCCACTGCACCATTTCCGCCGATTTCTGGCGGGCCTTTTCTACTTCTGTCTTCCGGGCTTCCAGTTCTTTCGATTTTTCAGCCAGCTTTTCCTTCTCTTTGGCGGCCTCATCTCTTGCTGTCTGGCAGCGGTCCATTTCTTTTCTGACCAGGATCCCGTCTTTGTAAATTTTTTCCAGATTTTCAAAATAAGGGGCCAGTTCCCGGGCGGAGCGGATGTACTTTATACTTTCCTCCGCCTTTTTCATTTCTTCTTCCCGACCCAGAAGGTCTTTCAGCTGGGACTCTGCCCGGGCCAGAGTTTCAAAATGGGTGGAGAGCACGGCTGCTTTCTGGTAGTCTTTCTGGAAGCGGGCGTAGGTCTTTTCTTCTTCTTCTCTTTTCTTTCCCATTTCCTGAAGGAAAGAAGCGGTCTGTTCCATTTCCTTTCGAAGCTCTTCTTCTCCGGATACGGAGGCCATGGAGAGGGTGGCGGACAGTTCCGTGTCTTCCGCAGCCTTTCGCTTCAGCAGGTCATTCAGGGAAAGGCGCAGTTCGTTCTGGAAATCGGAGAACCGCTGGGTTTTGAAGAGCTGCTTTAAGATGGCTTCTCTTTCGTCTGCTTTGGCTACCAGAAGTTTTCGGAAATCCCCCTGGGGCAGGAGGATGACCTGGCAGAACTGGCTGGCATTGAGGCCGATGAGCTTTCCTGCCGCTTCTTCCACGCCGGTGCGGATGGTACGCACTTCCCGGCCCTCTTCCAGTTCCGACAGGGAGGCCTGCATGGCAGCCCTGGTCTGTCCTTTGCCCCGCTTCTTGTCGATGGTCTGCTCCGGGCTCCGGGTGGCCCGATAGGTCTTATCGCCGATTCTGAAATCAAAAATGACTTCCGTCTTCTGGGCGGTGGAGGCGTAGTCGCTCCGCATGTGGCTGCCGGTGCGGTCGCCGCTTGTCTTGCCGTAGAGGGCATAGCACATGGCATCCAGAATGGTGGTCTTTCCGGCGCCGGTGGGGCCGCAGATCAGGAAGAGGTGCCGCCCGTCCAGTTTCTCAAAGTCAATCACTGTTTCTCCCGCATAGGGGCCGAAGGCCCGCATGGTCAGCTTCAGCGGTGTCATTGTGCATTCTCCTTTCTGTACACGGTAGCCCAGGTTTGAAGGGCCAGCTTTTCCTCTTCTTCTGTGAGGTCCCGGTCCCGGAACTGGTGGACGAACCGTTTCAGTATGTCTTCATCGCTCATCTGTTCCAGACGGATATTCCGGCTTCCTTCATCTTCCCGATAGCCCATATCCTGCTCCACGCCCAGGGCGTGGGGAAACTTCGTCCGCAGCTTGGGCATGGCGTCTATCACCGGCGTTTCATCGTTGAGGCGGATCTGCAGGTAATCGTCGGAGGGCTCTGTTTCCTCGCTCATGAGGGTGTCGAAGGTGCCTTCCATGCAGCGCACCTGATAGCGGGGCACCATTTCATGGAAAGTGGTATGCACCTTCCCTTCTTTGTCCAGTTCGCCGACGATGACGCCTTTCTTCTGGTTCACCTCGTCGAAGGAATAGCGCATGAGGCTGCCGCTGTACTGGATTTTCTCCGACTCCTTCTGCGTTTTCTGGGGCCTGTGGAGATGGCCCAGGGCGGTGTAATCGTATTCCTCAAAAACAGAATCACTGATGCGGTCATAGCCGCCGATGGAAAGGGGACGTTCTGACTCCGACGGTGTGCCGCCGGCAGCAAAGGCGTGGGCCAGGGCCACCTTCCGCAGGGGCTCTGCCGGGAGAAGGGAAAGAAGATAGCGGGACAGCACCGTTTCCGCCTCTTCATAGGAATGCACCTGGTCTGCTCCCTTAAGGCCCAGGGTATTCATCATGACCCGCACCCGGGCCGGCTCGGCGTAGGGAAGGGGACAGAAGGCCACCTTTCCGCTGGCATCTTCCAGAATCACCGGAAAAAGGCGGGTGAGGGGGCCGAAAATGTAAAGACCCTGCCACTTCAAAAGGCGGCTGGCCACAGCCAACCGTTCGGCGCTGTCATGGTTGCCGCTGATGATGATAAAGGGGATTTTCCGCTTCCCCACGATTTCCTCGGTCATCCGGTCAAAAAGCTCCACCGCCTCTTCCGGCGGATAGGAGCGGTCGTACACATCGCCGGAGAGAAGGATCACATCGGGCTTCTCATCGTCCACCAGGGGAAGAAACCGGTTGTTTAAAAGCCATTCCTGGTCCTCGGTCATGCTGTGCTCCTTCAGAAGCTTCCCCAGATGCCAGTCTGCTGTATGGATAAATTTCATGACTGCCTCCTTTGTCTGATTGAAAAGAGGAATCTGCCTTTCTGCAAATTCTTCTTCTTACACTTTCCTATTTACTCTGCCGGGCAGGTAATTTTTAATCATCTCATAAAAGTCCTTTGCCCTTGCATACTGTTCATCGGCATCCTCTTTTGAAACAATAAAGAAATCGGCATAATCTGTATTATTCCGAATTTGAAAGGCCTGGCTTAGATACTTGGAGTATCGGACCTCAAATACACCGGTTTTGATGTATTCCTTTTGGAAGTAGGAAATGACACCGGCATGTTTTTTAAAGTCCACCCCATCCAATGCCAGAATGGCACGAACGGCTGTAAACATGGCATAGTAAGAACGGCCTATAGAATCTTTAAAATTATGGTGTTCCAAAAGGATATGGGCGGAGTCAAGCCTTTCTTTTGCCATTTCCATTCGATAATTCATGAGTTCCAGCCGTTTTTCAAGCAACAATGTTCACCCCTTCTCTGCTGATATTACGGTAATAGGGCACATCATCCTTGTATTTCATATACTCGTCATAGGGGATGACAACGGGGGAAATGATGATGCCGTACTCCAGCTCTAAATCGGAAGATATATCCCAGACCTGTTTCAGCTTCTGCTGCAGCTCCCTCCGGGGGCCCACTACAATGGCTGCCAGATCCAGGTCTGAATCATCGGTGAAATCGCCACGGGCGTAGGAACCGTACAGGATAATCTGTACCACGTCATTTCCGAAAACAGAGCGGTAGGCCCCTGCCACCGATTGGATGATTTTCTGTACATCCGATGCACTGCACATAGGCACTCCCCCTTTCTTTCTGTATTATATCATGGTTCCCGCAGCCCTTTCAGCAAGGCGATTTCTTTTTTATATCCCGGAAGTTCGTTCGGCGTTTCCAGGTAGAAGGGAAGGTCCTTCAGAAGGGGATGATTGATGATGCGGGCAATGGCGTCAAGGCCCAGGGTGCCCTCTCCGATTTTTTCGTGCCGGTCCTTATGGCTCCCCAGGGGGTTCTTGTCGTCGTTCAAATGGATGGCGTGAAGCCGGGAAAGGCCGATGACTTCGTCAAAGTGGCGGAGCACGCCATCCAGATCGTTCACTATGTCGTAGCCGCCGTCATATACATGGCAGGTGTCCAGGCATACTCCCAGCCGGTCCTTCCTTTCCGTTCTGTCTATAATGGACGCCAGTTCCTCGAAGGTGCGGCCCACTTCCGTGCCTTTCCCGGCCATGGTTTCCAGCAGTACATACTTTGGCAGTTCTTCCTGGTCCATGGCGTAGTTCAGCATGTCGGAAATCAGAACCGCAGCTTTTTCTACGCCCTGCTTCAAATGGGCGCCGGGGTGGAAATTGTACATGCAGCGAGGCAGGTGGGCCGTCTTGGCCAGGTCTTCCCTCATGGCAGTCCGCGCAAAGTCACGCACGCCCTCCTTCGTGGAGGCGCCGTTCATGGTGTAGGCGCCATGACAGAGGATAGGGCCGAAGTGGTGCACTTCCATCCACCGGGCCAGCCCTTCCACGTCTTCTTCTATGAGGGGCTTGGACTTTCCGCCCCGGGGATTTCTGGGAAAGAACTGGAATGTATTGCCGCCAAGGGCGGTGGCAGTCTGTGCCATGGACAGAAAGCCTTTGGAAACAGATAAATGACATCCGATAATGAACATGGTTTTCTCCTGGTGAATAGGGGACCTTCGCGGCCCGAAAATCAGAGGGCGCAAAAGGCTTCCGGGTTTGACAATGATTTCCCGGAGAACCCTGAAATACATTTCTCTTCTGATTATATCACGCTTGCCGGCACGCAAAGAGGCCTCCTGCTTATGTAAAGGCAGGCGGCCTCCCTTGATTCCCGTATTCCTGTTATCCTAAAAATCCTCTGGTATTCTGGGCTTCCACTACCCGCTGCAGGGCCAGCATGTAGGCGGCCAGGCGGTAGGTGACATGATATTTTTCCTTCAATGCATATACGTCTTCATAGGCTTCTCTCATTTTCTTCTGGAGACGCTCATTGTATTCCGCTTCAGTCCAGTAGTAGCCGGTACGGTTCTGGACCCATTCGAAGTAGGAGCCTACGACGCCGCCCACATTGCTCATCACGTCCGGCAGCACTTCGATGCCCTTCTTTTCAAAGTAAGCATCCGCTTCTTCCGTGGTGGGACCGTTAGCACCTTCCAGAATGAGGGGTGCTTTGACCTTTTCCATGGTGCTTCCGTTAAGCTGGTTTTCCAGAGCTGCCATGAAGAGCACGTCCACGTCCTGGCTGAAGAGTTCGCTGTCTGGAATGATTTCAGCCCCTTCTTCGGTGTAACCTTTTAGGGAGCGGCCGTGGGAGTTGGCGTATACATACATGGCTTCAATGTCCAGACCTCTGGGGTTGTGCCAAGTGCCGTTGATATCGCCGATAGTGGTGATTTTCACGCCTTCCTGGTGCATGAGGAGGGCACCTACGGAGCCTACATTGCCAAAGCCCTGGACTGCCATGGTAAGGTTTCGGATATCTTTGTGGTTCTTTTCACACCAGGTCTGAAGGGTGAAGAGAAGTCCCCGGCCGGTGGCTTCATTTCTTCCCAGGGAACCGCCGGTGGCAAGGGGCTTGCCGGTGACCACGCCGGGCTGCCAGCTGCCGGAGAGAGCGGCGTATTCGTCGGCTATCCATGCCATAATCTGGCCGTTGGTATTCACATCCGGTGCCGGTACGTCCTTATCGGGCCCGATGATGGGGTAAATCTTCCGCACATAGCCTCGGGTAAGCCGTTCCAGTTCCCGCGCCGACAGCTTGTGAGGATCCACCCGGATGCCGCCTTTGGCACCGCCGTAGGGAATATTTCCGATGGCGTTCTTAATGGTCATCCACGCAGCCAGCGCTTTCACTTCGTTTTCATCAGACTGGGGATGGAAACGAATGCCCCCTTTGGCCGCGCCCCGGGCTGTGGAATGCTGTACCCGGTAGCCGGAGAAAACCTCCACATGGCCGTCATCCATGCGGATCGGAATGCTCACGGTCAGTTCCCTTTCCGGGTACCGTACAAATTCATAATCCTCTTTCTGGTAACCCAGTACCTGGGCTGCTTTGTCCAGCACATCAAGCATGTTTTCATAAGGATTGTAATTCGCCATAGTATGCCTCCTCGAATGAAATGATTGGGAAGGAAACGTCTTTCCTGCCCGCTCCTTCTACTATAACACCGGCCGCTGATTTTGAAAACCAAGTCATGGAAGCATGAGTATTCTGTATAGATATGCCTTTCGGTGTGCCCTTGGCAGGATAACAGGCATTGGATGGCGGGTAACCGCTGTCCGCTTTCCGCTATCGGCTATCCGCTACCACCGTCATCTCGAGCGGAGGATTTATGAGAAGATTGTCTCGCGGTGTTTTATTCTTCCCCCTGAATAGGGGTGGCAAGGGAACACGATTCGTAAGGAAGCGAAGCGACCTGAGAATCGTGTGACACGCTTTCCCGTGGAGAAAGTCCGGCGCAGCCGGATAAGGGGGAGCCGCGCAGCGGCTAATCACCAGAGTGCTTATCATGCCATATGACATTGAAAGCCAATCCCGTAACGCTGACTTTATAAGTATTGCCCGAAGGGCAATCCACAACCCTCGGGGCCGAAGGCCCCGTCAAACTTAAGAACCTTAAGAACCTTCGGGACAAAGTCCCGTCAACCCTCACACCGAAGGTGTGTCCAATGCTGCCCGCCAACATCGTCATCTCGAGCGGAGCCGCATGCCGGCATGGGAGACAGATGGGAATTGCTCCGATGATACGCTGAGTCGAGAGATCTCCTTCCTCAATTCTTTCTTGACCATGGAGGCGTGAGATTTCTCCACTCTGTGGAGACTCTGCATAGAGTCTCCAAGTCAGCCGAAGTTGGCCTCTAGCCTGCACAATAAGAGGCTTTCCTATTGGCGGCTGACCGGCTACGGTCGAAATGACGGAGGGCGCGGGCTGGCTTTTTTAAAATCTGCGCCCCCTAAAGGGGAAACGACTCACTACATTTTGCGCGTCGCTAGCGCTCTTTCAACCACTGCTGTCACTGACTCACTGGATTTTCAGGTCGCTGACGCTCCCTTACAAATCCAGTTCGCATAGTGCAAAATGTGTTCGCTGTGCATCACTCCGCTCAGGGGGCCGCCGATTGGCGGTCAGGACCGCGATGGACCATCCTATCGGTGCTCTGCCCCGTACACCCTTTCCCGCTTCGCGGGACTTCCCCTCAAGGGGAAACGAGAAGTATGGAGAGGAAAAACAGAGAGTCATATATTTCATGTACCATTCCGCAGTTTCCCCCTTTGGTGGCGAACGCAGTGAGCCAATCACCAGAATGCGTATCATGCCATATGATACAGAAAGCCAATCTCGTAACGCTGACTTTATACTCATCGCCCAAGGGGCGATACCACAACCCTCGGGGACAAGGGCCCCGTCAAACTTAAGAACCCTCCGGCCCATAGGACCGGTCAATCTTAAGAACCTTTTTCACAACCTTTTTCTGCAACCCTTCTACACAACCTGCGGCGCTAGCCGCGCCCCCTTTTTTAAAAATTGCGGCGAAGCCGCCACCACAACCCTCGGGCCAAAGGCCCGTCAAACTTAAGAACCCTCCGGCCGCAGGCCGGTCCATCTTAAGAACCTTTCCCTCTGAACCTTTTGAATATGCCCTTCGCAGCCCAATTTCATTTTCCCCCTTGACGCGGACCAAATGCTATTGTATCCTATTAACATACAGGAGGCCGAAAGGCCGCAATTACATATTTTTGACAAAGATGTCTGATGATGAATGGTTCACATCAGGCTTTTTCTTTTGGACAAGGGGGCCCGGAAACATATCCGGGCCCTTTCTGCTTTCAAGAAAGAGCCGCCATTCTCTCAGACCTTTTTTGTTAAGGAGAGGGAGTGGATTTTATGAAAAAAATGGAAGCAGTCATTCGAAAGTGGCCGCTGCTTCTGGCAGCTCTGGCCACACCGGCGGTGGCCATGGCGGCGGAGCCGGAGGGAAGGTATTCATCGGTGGACACCATCTGGGTGCTTTTAGGAGCTATTCTGGTGTACTTCATGCAGCCCGGGTTCGCCATGGTGGAAACGGGGCTCACCCGTGCCAAGAATGCCGGCAACATTGTAATGAAGAATTTCATGGACTTTGCTCTGGGCACCGTGGTGTTCTGGTTCCTGGGCTTCGGTCTCATGTTCGGCACCGATATAGGCGGTATCATCGGCACGCCGGATCTATTTGTCACCCATTTCCAGGTGCCCGATGATGCCGGTTATACACCGCTGGCTTACCTGTTCTTCCAGACCGTGTTCTGCGCTACGTCGGCCACCATCGTTTCCGGGGCCATGGCAGAACGGACGAAGTTCTCTGCCTACTGCGTATATTCCGTACTCATTTCCCTTCTGATCTATCCCATTTCCGGTCACTGGATCTGGGGCGGCGGCTGGCTTTCCGAACTGGGATTCCATGATTTCGCCGGTTCCACCTGCGTTCATCTGGTAGGCGGCGTGTGTGCCTTCGTAGGGGCATGGCTCCTGGGACCCAGAATCGGCAAGTACAATAAGGACGGCACCGTAAACGCCATCCCCGGCCACAGCATTACCCTGGCCTGCCTGGGCATGTTCATCCTGTGGATGGGCTGGTTCGGATTCAACGGCGGCTCCACCGTTTCCATGACCGGTGACAAGACCATTGAGTCCGTAGGCCATATCATGATTACCACCAACCTGGCTGCAGCCGCAGCTGCCTGCACCACCATGATCGTCACCTGGGTGAAATACGGAAAGCCTGATGTATCCATGACACTGAACGGCGGCCTGGCAGGGCTGGTAGCCATTACCGCTGGCTGCGATACCGTTACTGTTCCCGGTTCCTTCGTTATCGGTATTATTTCCGGTATCTTCATCGTTTACGCCGTCGAATTTGTGGATCAGAAATTAAAAGTCGATGACCCTGTAGGTGCCATTGCCGCTCATGGCGGATGCGGCGCCCTGGGCACCATTCTGACCGGCTTTTTCTCCGAATCTGACGGTCTCCTCTATACAGGAGATCCCCATTACCTCTTCATCCAGATTCTGGGTGTGGTGGTGGTGGCAGTTTACGTATTCATTGCCATTAACATCGTATTCCGCATCATCCGCGCCACCATCGGCCTTCGCGTAAGCCCGTCGGAAGAAATCAACGGTCTGGACTTCGAAGAACACGGCCTGGCATCTGCCTATGCAGACTTCATGATGATTCCGGAAACCACGGAAGAAAAAATCGAAGCCGGCAAGGCTCCGAAGAATGCGGTGGAAATCCCCGTGGACAAGGAAGTGCCGGACACTGTGGTTCCCAAAGAAATGCCGGCAGACGGCCATCACCTTTACTGCGTCACCATCATTACTTCGGACAAGCGTTTTGAAATTCTGAAAGCCTCCCTGGAAGCCATCGGCATTACAGGCATGACCGTTACCCAGGCCCTGGGCTTCGGCCTTGAAAAAGGACAGACCCAGATGTACCGCGGCGCTGCTGTTTCCGCCAAACTCCTTCCGAAAGTGCGGGTAGATATGGTGGTCTCCAAGATTCCGCCCAGAACGATTATCGAAGTGGCTAAGAAAGCACTTTACACCGGCAAGTACGGCGACGGCAAGATCTTCGTCACCACCGTGGACAATGCAGTGAAAATCCGTACCGGCGAAGAAGGCTACGATGCCCTCCAGGACTATCCGATTGAAGACGATAAATAATGGTATACACAAAAAGAGCTGTGGTTTTCCGCAGCTCTTTTTGCGTGGGAAAGAGGACAGAGGAAATAAAGTGTATACTTATTTTACAAAAGCAGGAAAACTCACTTTTCCACAGACTTATTCACAGGCTGTTGATAACTTTGAAATGAGAATTCCAAATGTAGACAATCAGCGGCAAAGAGAGAGGTGTCTACTGGAGATATACACAAAAATCTGTGAATAACTGTGAACAAGTCCGGATGAAATGGGAAAAAGTGGAAAATGACAGGGGGAAGCAAGGGGCATTCAGGGATATTTCACTTGTCCACAGGAAGAAAAACTGTGAATTCACTTTTCACAGACAAAGAGGCGGGAAGAAAAAAGAGGAAAAGGTTCTGTCAAGAAAAGGTCAAGGCTGATGAATTTCGTAAAAAGAACGAGTAAAAGAGAGAATACCATAGAAAATCATGCCCTTCCTCCTGTCCATGTCCAATGGAAAGAAGAAAATCAATATAAGAATAAAAGCCTTTTTTCCGCCTGGGGGAGAAGGGGAAAAAGAAGTACCCTATATATTTTTTCACAATTTCACAGCTTGCCAGTGGAAACTGGCCGCTATCCGCTATCCGCTGGCTGATTCGCCAGAATGCATATCATGCCATATGACATAGAAACCAATCCCGTAACGCTCCTTGCGTCCCCTTTAGGGGAAGAGGGCCACGAAGTGGCGAAGGGATGTACGAGGGTAAGAATGATTATGATACTCGATGTGGACGTGACCGCCGAAGGCGGCATTATAAAACTCATTGCTCGTGAGGGCAATCCACCACCCTTTGAACCCTTTGAACCTTCTGAACCCTGTGAACCCTCACACCGTAGGTGTGTCCAATGGCACAGCCGGATAGGGGGTGGCGAGCGTAGCGAGCCAATCCGCAGAATGCCTATCATGCCATATGACACAGAAAGGTAAATCCGTAACGCTGACTTTATAAGCATTGCCCGTAAGGGCAATCCGCCACCTTCAGCGGCGAAGCCGCTGTCGCCCCCGGAGCGAAGAGAACACAACCCTTCTACACAACCTGCGGCGGAGCCGCGCCCCTTTTTTGTAATCTGCGGCGTCAGCCGCCACCACAACCCTCGGCCTAAAAGGCCGTCAAACTTAAGAACCCTCCGGCCCATAGGGCCGGTCAATCCTAAGAA
>ENA-UOJC01004208-UOJC01004208.1-human-gut-metagenome-genome-assembly--contig:-C104-NODE-4208-length-12427-cov-4.072745_pt1 | contig 12427 bp, 9 predicted proteins | sample MGYA00242339_ERZ723886 | MGnify/ENA metagenome assembly ERZ723886 | reverse complement strand
GAGTGTATCACCGTTATCTGGGCGTGTTCAGTCCGAATCCGTTCCACAATGCGACCTACATGGCGGCGCGTCCCTTTGCGATTCTGGCGTTTTACTGGTATGCAAAGCTGCTGGTGAATTATGAACAGGGCTATGGCGGCAAATGGAAGCATTCTGAAAAGGGCGTGGATATGCGGGATTATGTGCTGTTTTCCGTCTTTCTGCTGGCGGCGACCATGACAAAGCCAAGCTTTACCATTGTGCTTGTGGGTGCCGCGGGACTGATTATGGTTTACCGCATGATTCGCAGCCGGTTCCGGAATTTTCTGCCCACCATTCAGTTGGGACTGTGTTTTCTTCCGACTTTTGTGGATTTGCTGTATCAGTTTAAGGGCGTGTTTGTTCCCGCAGAAGGAGAAGAGGGCGGCATTGGCTTTACGTTCGGTGGGATTTGGAGACTGTACAGCTCAAATATTCCGCTGGCAGTCTGCTATGCGATTGGATTTCCTCTGCTGGTGTTGTTATTGAATTACAGGGAGCTTAAGAAAAACACCATTTACCGTTTTTCCTGGCAGATTTTCGGCATGGGCTTTGTAATGGCATTTTTCTTATATGAAAAAGGCTTCCGGGAACCGGACTTTAACTTTTCCTGGGGATATATGTACGGTATCTTTTTTGTTTTCGTGGGCGCATTGCTTGTGTTACTGCAGGCGACGGCAGAGCGGAAAAATAAGAAAAAGCCGCTGCTTCTTGCGTTGCAGTGGCTTGGATATCTGGCGCATGTGGTATGCGGCTTGTATTATTTCTGGGGTATTTTTCAGGGGCAGATGTATTATTAAAGCGGAAAGAGTTTGCAAAACAACTTAATCCCTGTCGGTCTGCGCTGCGGCAATTTTCGCTATCACCTGTTCAGCCAGCAGGAAGCGTCCTGTTTCGTTTAAGTGGCATCCGTCCCCCAGATAAGTGTCTGCGTTGCTTTCGTTGATGCCTAAATCAGCATAATTGTTCAGGCAAAGCACATTTGTTTCCTCAGCGACCTGCAGGGCGGCGTCCACATACTCTGTGAGAATGCCGCCTTTTTCGGACATCGGTTCCGTGCCGTTGTTGAAGTAAACGGTAAAGGTAGGTGTCATCAGAAGAATCAGGGCGTCGGAATAAGTGCTCTGCAATTTGGAGATGCCTTCTCGCAGTGCGCCTGCATAAGTGGCAGTGTCGTAAGGGTTTTCTGCATTGTCCACGGGATGCCCCCCGAAGTAGTCATTTAAGCCGAAGTTTAATACAAAGCAGAGTTTTCTGTCTGTGTGGTCCTCCTGCAGATATTCTTCCATGGAAGCGCGGAAAGGTCCGTCTCCCGGTATGCCGGAAGCATCCTGTGCCGTAAAGTAATCCACGGAGGAGGGGAAGGACAGTACACAGTCCGGGTCAACACAGGCGGGGGTTCCGCCCTGGGCGCAGTTGTAGGTTTTGGCGCCGGAAAGACCTGCTGTCACGCCGGGAACAGAGTAACTTCCCACATAGTTGCCGATAATGCTGTCCCCGAAGAATACCACATCAAAGTCGGACAGGTCGGGGTATTTTGTGGGAGAGGTCTGTTCCGCTGTCACCTGTTCCCGCAGAGTATCCAGTACGGCGGAAGCGTTTCCCGCATTTACCTGAAATTCGTGGTCACAGAAGGTGAACAGCATTATTTTCCGGGAAATAACTTCATTGGCAGTCTGTGTATCGGTGTAATTGGCGGGATTGGCAATCAGCCAGTGTTCGCCGCCCATAAAATAAGTCATGATATTGCTGCCGGACGACAGACTGCTGATTAGGGTCTGGTAGAGCGTCAGCGTTTCCTCCAGCTCCTTCGCGTCCAGCTCTGTCCAGTATTCCAGCGAGGGAGAAGGCAGCAGCACCTCAAAGGTTACTTCCGGGTGAGTCGAAGCATAGGAAAGAATATCTTCACTGATGGAGGTATTCCATTTGTCCGTCTTTTTGCGGGCGGAACTCCAGATTTGCACAGGGTCCAGTCCCAGATAAATATTTTCTATCGTATTGCCGGAGTCGAATGCCGTTTCCAGATATTCGCTTATGTCGGCAGTATTCCGCAGCGTATTTTCAAGCTTTAGCGTGTTGAAGCCGCGGTAGGTGAGAAAATCTTCCTCGGAAAAATTTTCCAGCGAATACAGGGAACAGAAGATACTGTTGTACTTTTCGTTGGAAAGTCTTTCCAAATCGTCTTTCTTATCGTTCTGATATTGAATGTTGCTGGACAAAATCGCAAATATCATAACAATAATCAGAATGATTACAAATAAAAACATAAATGTAATTGCCAGAATGAGCAATGTGTTCTTCTTAAAATGGGAAGGTTTGTTATCGGATTTTAAAGGCATACCAAAGTCTCCTTTTTGCTTTTTCAGTTCTATTATTCCTAAATTCGCAGGATATGTCAATGTTTTTCGGCTTTTGCCGCAATCTTTATAAAAACATTGGCTCATATGCAGTAAACGTGATAAAATGGTAATATTATATGTGAAAGGAAATTTCTCTATGGATAAGATAGCAGTTTTGATTCCCTGCTATAATGAGGCGCAGACTATTGCAAAGGTAGTGCGGGATGTAAAAGGGGCTTTGCCGGAGGCTGTGGTGTATGTGTATGATAATAATTCCACCGACGACACTGTGGAGCTTGCCAGGGAGGCGGGTGCGATTATCAGATATGAGTACCGGCAGGGAAAGGGAAACGTAATCCGCAGAATGTTCCGGGAGATTGATGCGGAATGTTATTTAATGATAGACGGGGACGATACCTATCCTCTGGACTGCGCCCGCGAGATGGTGAGCAGGGTGCTGGAACACCATGCGGATATGGTAGTGGGGGACAGGCTTTCCTCCACCTATTTTACGGAAAACAAGCGTCCTTTCCATAACTTTGGAAACAGTCTGATGCGATTCGGCATTAACAGTCTGTTTCATTCCGATATCAAGGATATCATGACGGGATACCGTGCGTTTGGCTATGAGTTTGTGAAGACCTTTCCAGTGTTTTCGCAGGGCTTTGAAATAGAGACAGAGATGACGATTCATGCGGTGAATCATAATATGCAGGTGGAAAATGTGGTGGTGGAGTACCGTGACCGTCCGGAGGGCAGTGAATCCAAGCTGAATACTTTTCGTGACGGCGGGCGTGTCATCCGTAAAATGTTCCAGTTGTACAAGTATTACAGACCCATGAGCTTCTTTGGCATTCTCTGTCTGTTTCTGGTGATTGCGGCGGCAGTGCTGATGATTCCCATTATCAGCGAGTACCTGCAGACGGGACTTGTTCCCAGATTCCCGACGTTGTTTGTCTGCGGATTTATGGTGCTGGCGGGGATACAGTCTTTTTTTGCGGGAATGATACTGGAAGTGATTGCGGCGAAGGAGCGGAAGGATTTTGAATACCGCCTGTCCCGCGTGCATAGAGACAAGGTGGATTTACAGAAATAGTGTTATCGAAAAGATTTTTACGAGAATAGTATGGCAGGGTTTGCAGTATGAGAGAGTATCGTGACGAGAACGTTGGGATTTATCTGCGTCTGATGACGAGAGAAGATACGGATTTGATTGTGGCATGGCGGAACAGTGACGCTGTGCGGCGTAATTTTATTTATCAGGAATTATTTACAAGAGAGAGCCACGAACATTGGATTCGGACAAAGGTGGAGACGGGCGAGGTGGTACAGATGATAATCTGTGACACTGCTGCGGACAAACCGCTTGGCTCAGTGTATATCCGGGATATCGACAGAAAGCATAACAAAGCAGAATACGGTATTTTTATCGGGGAAGCGTCTGCAAGGGGCAGAGGCGTTGGAAGCGCTGCGGCAAAGCTGATGCTTCGGTATTGTTTTGAGGAAGAAAAACTGCACAGAGTATATCTGCGCGCGCTTTCCGGGAATGCGGCGGCGATACGCAGTTATGAGAAGGCGGGTTTTGTCAGGGAAGGATATCTTAAGGATGATGTTTGCCTGAATGGGCAGTATTGTGATATTGTATGGATGGCGGCTTTGCATCCGCAGGATGAAAGACAGAATATAAGTGGAGATAAATAAGAGTTATGAAAAAGGTGAGCTTTGTCATTCCCTGCTATCGCTCTGAGCATACGCTGGCGCATGTGGTAGCAGAAATTGAAGAAAAAATGGAGCAGATGGCGCAGTATGAATATGATGTTTTTCTCGTAAACGACTGTTCCCCCGACGGTACGCTGGCTGCTATCCGCAGGCTTTGTGAAGCGCATGAGAATATAAAGGGTATTAGCTTCGCAAAGAATTTCGGTCAGCACGCGGCGCTGATGGCGGGATTGCGTCATGCGGACGGCGATTATGTGGTATGTCTGGATGACGACGGACAGACCCCGGCGGACGAGGTGGACAAGCTGCTTGCAAAGCTGGAAGAGGGCTATGATGCGGTGTATGCAAAATACGAGCATAAGCAGCATTCCGCATTCCGTAATATCGGCAGCAAGATTAACGATTTAATGACGAGAATGATGCTGGAAAAGCCTGCGGACCTTTATATTTCCAGTTATTTTGCCATAAGACGTTTTGTGGTGGAGGATATGATTCGTTATGAAAATTCTTATCCCTATGTAATCGGTCTGGTGCTTCGCGCCACGAAGAATATTACCAATGTGGTGGTACAGCACAGAGAGCGGGAGGAGGGGAGTTCGGGATATACGCTGAAAAAGCTTATGGGGCTTTGGCTCAACGGTTTTACGGCGTTCTCCGTAAAACCCTTAAGAATTGCCACGGCGGTGGGAGGATGCAGCGCCTGTGTTGGATTTTTGTATGGTATTTATACGATTATTAAACGGCTGGTCAATCCGAATGTGCCTGTGGGATTCAGCTCGACGATGGCGGCAATTGTATTTTTCGGCGGAATGATTATGGTGATGCTGGGACTGATTGGCGAATATGTGGGGCGTATCTATATCAGTCTGAACAATTCTCCCCAGTATGTCATTCGGGAGAAGATTAATATGAGTACTGTTAATATAGAAGAAAACAGTCGACAGGATTAAGACTTTTTGATGGATAGATTGAAAAACTGGTGGAAAAAGGATAACAGATATCTGACAATGATAAAGGCGGTGCTGATGGCGTTACTGCCGGTTTTGTGTTGTCTGGTGCATTGCGGAATGCAGGGGAAAAGCATCGGGGATGTATACCTGCCCTCTTCCGAGTGGAACGATGAGCTGTTTTATTTTAAACAGGTGGAGGGAATTGTAAACTATGGTTATCCCCAGGGATACTTCGGCTTTAATGAAAGTCATGCGCTGAAGCTGTCCTTTGCGGCGTGGAGCCCTGTGCTGGTGTTCCCGTGGATTTTATGGGGGCTTTTGTTTGGATGGAATCTGATGGCTCCGATTATCTGTAATATTCTTCTGCTTACGCTGGCTGTTTTTCTGTTCGTATGGCTGGTAAAGCCAACCTGGAAGCAGCTTGGCATTCTGGCGTTGTTATTCTGTCTTTATACTCCCTTTGCGCGTTATATGCTTTCCGGTATGCCTGAAATTATCTGCTTTAGTATGCTGATTATATTTTACGGACTGGCAATTAATTATCTGGAGCGGGAAAAAGGATATAAGCTGGCGCTGCTTTTCATAATGTCGGGCGTACTGGTGCTGATGAGACCGTACATGCTGTTGTTTTTACTGCTGCCCATGTATCTGTGGGTGCGGAAAAGCAAGTGGAAGGGATTTGCAGGTTCCGTGGTGGTGCTGGGTGTTGTGGGGGTAAGCTATGCCCTGATTAAGCATTATCTTGGCGCGGAATATTTTGCGCCGCTGTTTTTCACGGACTGGATTACGACTTTCTTTGACGAGGGAATCGGTGCGGGAATCCATAATTTCTTCGGAACGCTTTACTATATGGGAAAAGACTTTATCAATCATACGGTGAGGGGATTCCGGGAGGGACTTGCTTCGGGAGCCTTTTTCGGCGGCTATCTGGTGATGATGGCGATTCTGTTGTGGCAGAGCGTTTCGGACTGGCGCAGACTGCGCAGGGAGAAGAAGGCTGCGCAGGAAGTACAGGAAGTACAGAAAACGCAGGTAGTACAGACGGCGCAGAATACGGAAGGTGCGATGCACAGACTGACCAGTCGTCTGGTGGTGGAAGCGCATCTTGCTTTCTGCTTTGTGGGAATGCTGTTTGCACTGCTTTTGATGTATAAGCTGACGGAGGGAAGCAAGCATCTGCTGACCTTTATGGCGGTTGGAATTTTTGTGGTCAGTCTGATGCGCACAAGGACATATAAAAAAGCGATTTTGCTGGGTGCGGTATTTGCGTATCTGTACAGCTATATGGCGGTGGACCCTTATGATTATCAGATTCCCTTTGCGGAGCAGGAAAGAGTGGCGCAGCTTGCATATTGGAGCGACGTTTTTGACGAGAATCTGGAACTGACGGGGGATGATGTACCGAATTTTGACAATGTGGTTATCTGGGTGTTCAGTGATACCACGGATGAGGGGAACATCAATGCAAAATGGCAGATTTTTTATGAACTGCCGGAGGGCTTCGGCATTAGCTGTTGTATGCCTGATTATGTAACTGCGAATCTGGAGAGCATGGAGAGCCGTTATCTTGCCACTGTGTCAGGGGGAAGTATTGACAGTATGTGCAAAGAGTTATCCTACAGGGAGCTTGGAAGAGACGGGGATATGGTATTGTATGAGAGATATTAAGGCAGCAGGAGAAAAGAGAGAAAATATTATCTGGCACGCATTGCCTGTGATTGCGGTGTTTGTGTGGGGATCCTTGTGTATCACAAATAATTTGTGGTACGACGAGGCTTATTCTGCTTCCATGGTATCGCTTCCCTGGAAACGGTTAATCTATATTACGGCGGTGGACGCTCATTCGCCCTTTTATTATGGGATGCTAAAGCTGGTTTATCATTTATTCGGCGGCGGAACCCATTATCAGAGCCTGAAATTTTTGTCCCTGCTGTTTATGCTGGGCTACATGCTTTTGGGAAAATACTATGTGAGAAAGCTGTTTAACCAAAAAATATCCATTTACTTTATGTTGTTTTCCCTGCTGATGCCGATTATGACGGTGCAGGCGGGAAACGTGCGGATGTATGCCTTTGCGTTGTTTTTCATGACGCTGACAGGGCTTCTGGCATATGATATTTATCTTGATGCCACAAGGCGGAAGTGGATTCTGTTCTGCTTAGCCAGCATCTGTACCATGTACTGCCATACTTTTGCTATGATACATACATTTTGGCTGTATGTACTGTTTCTGGGAGTTTTGGTATATAGGAAGCAGTATCAAAAGCTAAAGCATTGTCTTGGCTGTGGGATTGCGGCGGCACTGGCATTTTCGCCATGGCTTGTGGTCACCTGTATGCAGATGGCGCTTCGGATGCGGTACGATGCGGGGAGCGTGAATGAGCGGGCAACGCTGTACTCCTTTATGGATTATTGTAAGGAATGGTTTTCCGCACTGGAGACCCCGATTGGAATTGTGGTGTTTTTGGGAATGGCAATCGCCATTGTGCTGGGATATTTTGCAGTGGACTGGATGCGGGAAAACCGGAACTATGCGCCTGCCATCGGTGTGGGTGCGCTGGGACTTACCGTGCTGACCGGCGGACTGATATCCGTCTATATCAATAACTGCTTTCTGGGAAGATATGTTTTTCCGGGCTTTTGATTCCTGATGCTGTTTTATGCGGTGGGAATGAGTAAGCTGGACGGAAAAAAGCTGAAAATTGCCATTCTTGCGGCGGCGTTTGTCTGTTTTCTGTTGCAATATCGTTCGGAATTGGCTTTGGAATATGATACGGGGCTTGACACCTATGAGGAGTTTGTGGAAGAGCGAATGACAGAGGAGGATGTGATTATTGTTCCGACGACCCATCCGCTGTTTTTAAATGTATATCACCCTGATATGCAGTATTATGTCAGCATGTACAAGTCCTACAAGCTTCCCTTTGTGAATACGGATGCACTGACGGACTACAGTCAGCTTGATACCGTGGAGGGAAATATCTGGTATCTGTGCTTTGCGGGAGACAGTCCTGAGAGCATGGCGGAAGCTTTTGACTATGAGGAAGTATTGAACTTCCATTATATGTACTATGATTTTGTGATTTATCAATTGAACCGTAACAGTTCAGCCATGAAATGATTTACAAGCTGTGCGTGGGTGCTCGCACACAAAGCACTGATTGTAAATCATTTCATGAGCGGAGCGCCCTCACATGAAATAAAAAATGAGCCGCAAAGCGGCGCCGGATGCGAAGCAGACGCTTTTATGAATGTGAGGGCTGAACTGTTACATTGAGCCGCATGGATAGGAGTTAGTGTATGAAAAAATGGAAGGAAAACTTCGCATATTTTTATAAGGATAAAATATATATGCTTTTGCTTGCCCTGACGGCAGTGTGCAGCTATGGATTTGTTGTGACGCATTCCGGGATTGGAATTGACGATACGCCCTACGCTTATTATTTTGAGGAAGGGCTGGCGGCAATCGTGGGCAGATGGGTTTTGTTTGTGCTGAACAAATTGCTGCACATTGCGGATTTTGCTCCTTTTCTGACGGACTTTGCAGGGGTGCTTCTGCTGATGGCGGCGGTGACGGTATGGGCGGCGTTGTTCCACTCTGTTTTGGGAGATAAAGTGCCGAAGTACGGCTACTTTTTCTTTGCCTGTATCTGTCTGTCCTGTCCGTTAATCAGTGAGGTTTATACTTATTATCTGCACAATGGCATCGGCATCGGATATCTGTGCTGCGGATTGAGTCTCTGTTGCTTTCTGGAGGGACTGAACTGTTTGCATGGGGGGAATTTGCACAGGGATAGGAAGGCGGAGGATTCAGAGAAGAAAGAAAAGGCGGTGGGGATAAGAGGACATCTGCTGGAAAAATGTCTGCCCTTTGGTGGAACTGCCGTTTTTCTATGGATTGCTTTGGGCTGCTATGAATCCTTTATGATAGTATGGCTGCTTGGCGTATGTCTGGTGTTTTTGACAAGGCGGTTTGCAGGCGAGCGCAGGGGTACTTTTCAGGCGCTTTGTGTGGCTGCCGGAATCGCGTTGGCGGGGCTTGTACTTCGCAGTGTAATGATTGCGCTGGTGACAAAGATTTTTGGGTTGGAATATCTGAAAGAGGCGGCGGTACAGCGTTCCATTACCGAGATGGCGGGCTGGCTGTTCGAGTCGGATGCGTTAAGTAATTTTGGTATGATTTTAAAACGGATTTTTGTGATGTACGGCGTGTTTGCCTATGCTTATTATCCGATTAAGATATTTGTGCTGGCAGCGGCGGTTCTGTTCTGCTTTGGACTTTTCAGAAGCATCCGGCAGCGGGACGGATGGATTTTGCTTCTGACTGTCGGAAGCTTTCTTGTGTGTTTCCTGCTTGTGTTGATAGAGGGAAAAGCGACCTTGTACCGTTCTGCCCAGTTCCTTCCAATCGTGTGCGGCTACGGTGCGCTGCTGGCAGTGTATGCGGTGGGAAAACTGCCCAGGCTTTGCCGCGGGGTGGTAATTTTTATCCTATGCGCAATCCTTTGGAACCAGTGCGAGGACATGAATAAGTGGTTTTATGTGGACTATGCAAAGTATGAGAATGCCAGGGAATATACGAATCAGATTGCATATGAGCTTGAGAAAAATTTTGATACCTCCAAGCCGGTGGTCTTTACCGGAGTTTATGAAATTCCCCAAAGCATTGTGGCGGATGCCTATGTAGGATTTGGAACGGAAACTTACTTTCAAATAAAGCGGATTACGGATTTGGTGGACGAGCGTCTGTTGGAAAAGTTCTACAGAACAGATGGCGTGTGGGTGGCGCAGACCCCTACTTTGTCCGTTATTTCCTGGGGAAAATATGCGTTTGACGATGATACGGAGCTGGTGCGTTTCTTTGAGATGCACGGACATGATTTGGTTCCGCAGACAGATATCAGTGTTTATGAGGAGGCGGAGCAGTATGCCCTTTCTCTTCCGCATTTCCCGGAGGAAGGCTCCATTGTGGATATGGGGGATTATATTATTGTGAATTTTTAGGAGTGGAATATTTTTTCTGAAATGGTGTGATTTCACAAAATCGATATTGGAAGAAAGGAAGCCGCATGGAGTATCAGAAAATTATTAAGCTGTGGAAAGAGAAGAATATTAATACTGTTATGGACTTAGAGCAGGCATTAAGTAATTTTAGGATTATTTTTGCTTACAATTCGGGTGTGATTGAAAATCCTGAAATATCTTATCACAATACGCGGGAAATTTTTGAAAATGGAAAAGTAGTTAATTTTACAGGAAATATAAGAACTATTTTTGAGATAGAAAATCAAAAGAAGTGTTATTCTTTTTTAGTGGATAAGATTATCCAAAAGGAACCGGTTTCTCCCGAACTTATAAAGATGATACATTATCAACTGGTACAGGGAACGTATGATGAGCGTCGTTGGGAGAGAGGAGAACGTCCGGGAGAGTATAAGAAACATGATTATGTTGTAGGAAATAATCAAGGGGCGCTTCCGGAGGAAGTGGCTGGGGAGATTGAAGAATTATGTGAAGAGATAAGGGATATACCGGATAAAGGGGAAAATATTCTTAAAACGGCTGCTTATATTCATTGTAAGTTTGAAAATACACATCCCTTTGCTGACGGAAATGGTCGTGTTGGCAGAACGCTAATGAATTATTACATGATGATACATGATTATCCTCCGGTTGTAGTCTTTAATGAGACGAAAGATGTATATTATAAAGCGTTGGAGCATTATGACCAGACGGGAGATATTAATTTATTTGTGTCCTATGTGAAAGAAAGCATGGAAGCAACCTGGCAACGCAGGTCTGTTGATAGGAAACTAAATGATATTTCTTTGGATAAATAATATTGTCGTGGGAAGAGACCAATATTACAAGGAGAACACTACCGATATGAACACCTACAAAGAAGATACGGTAATTAACAGTAAAAGAATCTGTGAAATTGTACTGACAATCTATGCCACATGCAGTACGAGTTATGTGCTGAATCTGATGACAGAGGGCAGCGGGTTTAGTCAGAGCGCATTCAGTATTTTATTATTCCTGCTTTTATTTGCAGGCGTGCATTATGTGATTGCTAAGCTGGAACAGATTGAAGATAGCAGGCAGAGAAAGAGAAGAATCTGCTATGTTTTTGTGACGGGGCTTCTGTTGGGACTTGCTTTTGTGATGGGGTATCAGCTTCGTATGCAAGGAATGACTTCGCTTGGAGTGAAAGGAAAACTGTTGATTCTGTTAGCCGCAGGCGGTGTGAGCGTGGCGCTTTCCCCTTTTGTCAATGGCTGGTTTGGACTGCTCGATGGACGGGAAATGACTGATATGCAGGAAGAAAAAGTACAGACCATGCGCGGCGGCAAGGTATTTCTGCTTAGCTGGGGTGTGATTTTCTGCTGCTGGATACCGGCATTCTTGGCGTATTATCCGGCGATTATGTCCTATGACTTCAACCGCCAGTCCATTTGGGCACATCAGGGATATATTTGGTTCACCACTCATCATCCGTTGATACATACCTTTTTGATTAAGTGCTTTTTTGATTTGGGAAAAGCAATTGGCTCCTACGAAATTGCAATGGCTTTGTTTAGCCTGATGCAGATGTTAATTTTGTCTGCGGTGTATGCCTATTCCTGCAATATGATTGGACGGCTGACCGGGAAAAAAGGGGCTGTTGCGGTGACAGTACTTCTTTTTGCACTGCTCCCGCTGCATTCTGTTATGGCGCTGTGCATGACGAAGGATGTGTTGTTCAGTGCCTTCCTGCTTTTGTTTCTGCTTCTGATTTTGGAAAGAAGAATGTATTTTAACAAGCAGGAAGCAAAGAAAGGCAGACTGCTTCTGTTTGATATCGCGTTGTTGCTTACGGGGATTCTGATGCTTTTATTCCGCAACAATGCGGTGTATGCCTTTGTGGTGTTTGCAGTTTTTTATGTGCTTTGGTCGAAAAGGGAGCGGATTTCTATTCTTGTGCTGTGCGTGCTGATTACCGCAGGCGGCGTGGGCGTAAACGCAGGCATGAAAGCAGTAATGGGTGCAGGAGAGGGCAGTGCGGCGGAAAAATACAGTGTGTTCATGCAGCAGATGTGCAGAACAGCATTGAATCATGAAAATACGCTGACGGAAGAGGAATGGAGCATTTTAAATTATTATATATCCTGTGAGTACTGGCATGATTATAACCCCGCCATAGCGGACAGTATTAAAGGGAATGTTACGGTCACAAGCTTCCAGAGCTGGAAGGACGATATCCCGCAGATGCTTAAGGACTGGGCAAAAATGGGTTTACGCTATCCCAATGATTATATTGACGCTTTTCTGGAAATGACCATGGGCTACTGGTTCCCCGATGATGTGTCCCATGCGGAGGTTCTGGGATATGGTGAGGATTCCGACTACGGATTGATTTAC
>ENA-UOJC01004206-UOJC01004206.1-human-gut-metagenome-genome-assembly--contig:-C104-NODE-4206-length-12435-cov-3.648869_pt1 | contig 12435 bp, 7 predicted proteins | sample MGYA00242339_ERZ723886 | MGnify/ENA metagenome assembly ERZ723886 | reverse complement strand
CACCGACATGAAACAGGCCGAGATCGCGGAGCAGGCGGCCCGAGAGCTGCTCGACGATATTCTGCCCTACTGGCTGGCCCTGCAGGATCCCCAGCGGGGCGGTTACTACGGCGGCGTCACCGGCGCCGGGCTGTTGCAGCGGGACGCGCCCCGGGGGCTCGTGGTGCATAGCCGCATCCTCTGGACCTTCTCCGCCGCCCACCGGCTCTTCCCCAACGCCAGCTACCTGCAGGCGGCGGACCGGGCCTTCGACTATTTGTGTAACCGTTTTCAGGACGGGGTTTCGGGCGGCTATTTCTGGATCCTGGACAGCCGGGGCCGGCCCGCGGACACCCGCAAGCAGGTCTATGGCCACGCCTTCGCCCTGTACGGCTTGGCGGAGTACCACCGGGCCTCGGGCAACCCCAAGGCCCTGGAGCTGGCCAAGCAGCTCTTTGCCCTGCTGGAAGGCCGCTGCCGCGACCGGCGGATGGGCGGCTATTTCGAGGCCTTTGTGCGGGACTTTTCCGCGCCCCTGGCCGAGAAGATGCTCGCCGACGACCTGTCCGCCAGCAAGACCATGAACACCCACCTGCACCTGCTGGAGGCCTACACGGGGCTGTACCGAGTATGGCCGGACGGCCAGGTGGCCCAGGCGCTGCAGGCGCTGATCGACCTGTTCCTCCAGCGCATCCTCGGCCCAGACAGCAGCCACCTGCGCCTGTTCTTCGACGCGGACTGGACCGCGCTGGACGGCCGCATTTCCTTCGGCCACGACGTGGAGTGCGGCTGGCTGCTGGAGGAGGCGGCCCAGACGCTGGGCCGGCGCCAGGCGGAATGCCGCCGGGCGGCCAGGCTGTTGAGCCGTTCCCTGCTGGACGAGGGCATGGATCCGGACGGCGGCGTGCGCTACGAGCGCCTGCCCGGCGCCTGGGAGGACACCGACCGCTGCTGGTGGGTCCAGGCCGAGTCGGCCGTCGGGCTGCTCAACGCCTGGCAGCAGGACCGGGACGAGGCCTTCGGCGCGGGCTTTGAGCGGGCCTGGCGCTACATTCTCGAACACTTCGTGGACAAGTCGGGCGGCGAATGGTACCGGCGCGTGGACGCGCAAGGGCACCCCAAGGAGGACCTGATGAAGGTGGATCTGTGGAAGTGCCCGTACCACAACGCCCGGGCCTGCATGGAGATCCACGAAAGGCTGGCAACGCCGGCCTAAGACCAACGCAAGAGGGGGTTCGTTGCATGAAAGAAACTACAAACATGAAGGCCGTGGTGGTGGAAACGCCGGGCAAGCTTTTCGTCAAGGAAATTCCGATGGATCCCAAGCCGGGAACCGGCCAGAATCAGATTCGGCTGCGGGCGGCCGGCATCTGCGGCTCGGACGTGCACGTGCTGCACGGCCGCTCGGCCTTCGCCAGCTACCCGCGCATCCTGGGCCATGAGCTGGCCGGCGAGGTTTGCGCCCTGGGCGAAGGGGTGCAGGGCCTGGCCCTGGGCGACCACGTGGTCATCGACCCGCTGACCGCCTGCGGCCATTGCTACGCCTGCCGCGTGGGCCGCTACAACGTCTGCCGCGAGCTGAAGGTGCTGGCGGCCCATGTGGACGGCGGCTTCCGCCAGTACTTCACCGTCGGCGCGGCCAACGCCCACAAGATCTCTCCCTCCGTTCCCTGGGAACACGCCGCCTGCGTGGAGCCCTACACCATCGCGGCCGAGGCCACCCAGCGGGGCGAGCTGCGTGCCGACGACGCGGTGCTCATCTGCGGCGCGGGCCCCATCGGCGCCACCATCTTGCAGGTGGTCAAGCGCGTGGGCGCCAGGGCGCTGGTGCTGGACAACGTGCAGGCGCGCCTGGAGGCCATGCTGGCCATGGGCGCGGACGCGGTGGTCAATTCCGCCCAGCAGGACGTGGCCAAGGCCGTTGCGGACTTTAGCGGCGGCGAGGGCATGAACCTGCTGTTCGAGGCCACGGGCAGCCTGGCGGTGCTGGAGGGCTGCATCAACGAATGGGCCAGCCCGGCCAGCCGCCTGGTGGTGCTGGGCTTCTCCTCGGAGCCCGCGTCCATCGCGCCCATCCAGATCATGAAGCGCGAGATGGATATCCGTGGCTCCCGCCTGAGCTGCAACAAGTTCGATCAGGTGGTGGGCTGGGTGGAGTCCGGCTATGTGGATCCCGCCAAGCTCATCTCCCACGTCTTCCCCATGGAACAGGCGGACAAGGCCTTCGAGCAGATCGCCAAGGACCCCGCCGGCACCATGAAGGTGATCCTGAGCTTTTAACCGCTGAAAGGAGCGTGCTTGTCAAATGGCCAAGACCAAGGTCTTTGTGATGCATTCCTCTCACCTGGATCTATTTTGGATCGGCGCGCAGGCGGACTGCCTGTCCAAGGGCGCCAAGATCATCGACGACGCCTTAACCCGGGCCCAGAAGGAGCCCGGCTTCCACTTCCTCATCGAGACCGCCCGCTTCCTGGAATACTACATGCACGCCTATCCCCAGCGCCAGGAGGCGCTCAAGGCGGCCTTTGCCAGCGGCCAGTTCGAGATGGCCGCCTGCTACACGGACCGGCTGGAAAACCACGTCAGCGGCGAGGCGCTGGTGCGCAACGCCCTCTACGGCAGAAAGGTTATCCGCCAGCTCCTGGGCCTGGACTGCGACCTGGCCTGCCACCCGGACCTGCCGGGCTTTGCCGAGCAGACGCCCCAGATCTACAAAAAGAGCGGCATCCATTACTATCTGTCCGCCTGGGGATTTAAGAACGGCGCCCGCTTCCGCTGGCTGGGGCTGGACGACAGCTCCATCGTGATGTACAACATCCCGGGCCATTACGCCTATTACGACGTGGAAAAGGTGATCTCCGGCTTTGAGCAGACCAAGCGGAACATCCAGTCCGACTTCATCCTGCTGGGCTGCTCCGCGGGCGACCTGGGCCCCGCCGGCACCTTCATCGCCAAGGAAAACAACAAGGGCGTGCGCTACGACATCCAGGACTTCCTGGACCGGATGAACCGGGCCCATCCCCAGTACGAGTTCTCCCTGGCCAACGCCCGCCAGAGCGTCGGGGCCATGGAAGAGGCGGGGCTGGGCAGCCTGCGCGGCGAGTATCCCTCCCGCTGGGGCCACCACGGCTCGGCCATGAACCTGCACTTCTACCTGTTGGACAAGCTGGTGGACCAAAGGCTGCAGGACGCCGAGAAGCTCTCCACCGTTTGCCGCCTGTTGGGCATGCCCGTGGAGCTGACCATGGCCCGGCATCCCCTGGTGGATTCCAGCGGAAGAACGGGCGGCCGGCGCTATTTCGACCTGGAGTTCACCCCCTCCACCCTGGAGGAGTGGCTGGAATTCGGCTGGCGCCTGCAGATGGTCACCCAGGACCACAACTTCGGCGGCGCCGAGGGCGCGCAGACCGAGTACGACCGCCTGATCTATAAGAAGGCCGCCATCCGCATCGCCGATTCCATCCTGGCCTTAAGCCTGGAAGCCCTGCGCAACCGCGCCCAGAGCGGCCGGGACTGCCTGGAGCTGTTCAACACCCTCAACTTCGAGCGCAGCGAGCTGGTTTCCTGCCGTTCCCTCCCCCTGGATGCGGACGCCGACTACGAGGCGGTGGACGCGCAGGGGCGGGTCTTCCCCCTCTACCACGGCGAGGGTGGCCGAGAATTCTTGGCCGGCGATGTGCCCTCCTTTGGCCGCAAGTCCTTCCACATCCGCAAGGCCGCGTCCGTCCCGACCGGAGCCTGCGCCACCCTGTGCAGGCAGGCGGACGGCCTGGTCCTGGAAAACCGCTATTACCGGCTGCGCCTCGACGACAAGCTCGGCCAAATCCTCAGCCTGACGGACCTGGAGACCGGCAAGGTCTGGCTTTCCGGCGGCGGCGCGCTGCGGGTGACGGCCCTGCGCGACGATTCCCTGGGCGGCAGCGAGCGCAGCGTGGACAAGCCCATCCTGGACCAGAGCGACCGCAGGCCCGCCCAGGTGGAGCTGGAATATTCCAACCCCCTGTACGCGCAGCTGAAGATCGTCAAGGAAATCACGGACGTCAAGCTGGTGCAGCGCATCCGGCTGTACAACTTCAAAAAGCAGATGGACCTGCGCCTTTCCATGAACTGGCCCGGCACCCCGGACGTGCAGCTCAAGCTGGACCTCGGCTCCCGCTCCCAGGACAGCCGCATCGTCTACGGCGTCCCCTACGGGGCCCAGGAGTACGGCAAATACCTGGAGACCGAGTCCCTGGTCTTTGGCGGCGACGAGATCTCCTACGAGCTGTTCAACCGCTATCGCGAGGCGCAAGGCTTCGTCTGCGTGGAGGAGGAGGGCCAGCACCTGACCGTGGCCTCCAACCACTCGGCCTACGACTTCCTGCCCGGCGGCGTGCAGGTGCTGTTGCTGCGCGATGTGCGCAACGGCTCCGAGCACGACTATCGCTTCACCAACTTTGGCCAGGTGGAGTACCAGTTCTGCCTCCAGAGCGGTCCGGGCGGCCAGGAGGCCTCCGCGCGCCTGCCCTGGGAGCGGCAATTCCCCCTGTTGCAGGCCCAAGGCACGGGCGAGTCGCCCCGTCCCAGCCAGGAAAGCTGGCTCTCCACCGCGGGGGAGGGCATCCTGACCGTGCTGAAGCCCTCCGAAACGCAGCCCGGCGCCGCCCTGGTTCGCCTGTACAACCCCGGCGCGGAGGCCAAGCCCCTTGCCCTGGCCAACGGCCTTGGGCTTGCGCCGGCCGTCTGCGTCAACCTGGACGAAACCCCGGCCGACGAAGCCCCCGACCGCTTGGGCGGCTTTGAGATCAAGACGCTGCTGCTGCGGCCTTAGGCCGCGCACCCCCAACCCATGAACACAAAAGGAGCGGAAGAAGCCATGCGCGCCTCAACCAAAGCGGGGGCCATCCCCTCCCGTAGACGCCTCACTTCCCCCCAGAGGGAGGGCTATGTGCTGTTCGCCTTAGCCCTTCCCTTCCTGGCGCTGGTCTTCCTGTTTTCCTATCTGCCCCTTTGGGGCTGGCGCTACGCCCTGTACGACTTTCTGCCGGGCTATAAGCTGGAAAACTGCGAATTCGTGGGGCTGAAATGGTTCCAATTTCTCGTCTCCAACAAGACCCAGGTGGACGAAATTTTGCGCGTGTTGCGCAACACCTTCGCCATCAGCGGCCTAAACCTGTTGACCTCGGTCCTGCCCATCGCCTTTGCCGTGCTGCTCAACGAGCTGCGCAGCGACCGCATGAAGCGCGTGGTGCAGACCTTGACCACCCTGCCCCACTTCATCGGCTGGGTGCTGATCTACTCCATGGCCTACGCCATCTTTTCCTACAACACCGGCGTGTTCAACAAGGCCCTTCTGGCGCTGAACGTCCTGGATACGCCCGTCAACTGGCTGGCCAGCGGCGAGCACATCTGGATCAAGATGTGCGCCTGGAGCGTTTGGAAGAACATCGGCTGGAACGCCATCATGTACCTGGCCGCCATGGCCGGCATCGACCAGGAGCTCTACGAGGCGGCCACGGTGGACGGCGCCGGACGCTTCCGCAAGCTCTGGCACATCACCATCCCGGGGCTGATGCCCACCTTCTTCGTGCTGCTGATGATGGCCGTGGCCAACTTCCTCAACTCCGGCATGGAGCAGTACTACGTGTTTCAAAACGCGCTGAACCAAAAGAGCATTGAGGTGTTGGACCTGTACGTGTACAACATCGGCATCGGCAACGGCACCATCCCCCTGGCCACCGTGGTGAGCATGCTCAAGTCCATCGTCAGCCTCACCCTGCTCTTCATCGTCAACGGGTTGTCCAAGCTCACCCGCGGCGAGACCATCATATAGGGAAGGAGGATCCGCATGAGCCTGCTGCATTACAAGAGAAAGCCCGGCGCCGTGCTTTTCGACGCGCTGAACGTCTTTCTGTTTGTGGTACTCACCTTCCTTTGCGTGTATCCCTTCTATTATTTGATCATCAACTCCATTTCCGCCAACGACCTAAGCGCCGCGGGCGAGGTTTACATCATCCCCTTGCAGGTGCACCTGACCAACTACCGCGACATCCTCCGCCTGGACGGGCTGTACCAGGCCCTGCTGGTCTCCGTGGCGCGCACGGTTCTGGGCTCCGCCTGCACCGTGCTGGCCTCGGCCTTCCTGGGCTTCCTGTTCTCCAAGCAAAACTTCTGGAAGCGCAAGCTGTGGTACCGCTTTGTGGTCATCACCATGTACTTCAACGCCGGGCTCATCCCCGTGTACATGAACATGCACACCCTGGGCCTGACCAACAACTTTCTGGTGTACATCCTGCCCGCCATCGTCTCGCCCTTCAACATCATCCTGGTCAAGACCTACATCGAGTCCACGCCGCTCTCCCTGCAGGAGGCGGCCCAGATCGACGGGGCCGGGGTGCTGCGCATCTTCGCCTACATCATCCTGCCCATCATCCTGCCCATCATCGCCACCATTATGGTGTTTGCCTCGGTGGGCCAGTGGAATTCCTTCCAGGATACCTTGCTGTACATGACCGACTCCAAACTCTATACCCTTCAGTACACCCTCTACCGCTACATCAACCAGGCCAGAATGCTGGCCACCCTCATTCAGGAATCCCAGAGCGCGGACGTCGCCTCGGACCTGATGCGCCAGATGAACCCCACCTCCGTGTCCATGACGGTGTCGGTGGTGGTCATCCTGCCCATCCTGTTCGTCTATCCCTTCCTGCAGCGCTACATCGTCAAGGGCATCCTGATCGGGGCCATCAAGGGGTGACGGCGGCCCCAAAGAAGGGCTGCTGAACGATACACCAAACAAAAACAAGGAGGAACCAAGACATGAAGAAACCCACCCTCAAGGCCCTATGCCTGGCGCTGGCCCTGGTGCTGGCCCTGGCCTTTAGCGGCTGCCAAAGCGGCGAAACTTCCCAGTCGCCTGGCGCTTCCCAGCCAGGCGAACAACCGGACGCCTCCCAGGGGGACGCCTCGACGGAAAAGGATCCCTTGGACTTTTCCGAGCCCGTCACCATGGACCTGTTTAACATGAGCGGCAGCGCCGCCGGCGAACATCCCGGCTGGTTCGGCAAGTTCGTCAAGGACGGCTGGAACATGACGCTCAACCTCATCCCCAACGACGGCGACGGCGACGCCAAGTTCCAGACCATGTCCGCCTCCGGCCGTCTGGGCGACATGATCGTCTTCAGCAACCCCGGCAACAACTTCCAGCAGGCCATCAAGACCGGCGTGCTGCTGCTGGACCTCTCCAAGGACGATGCCTTTGCCACCTACATGCCCTACTTCAACGAGCACTTCCCCAAGGCCGTGGAGCGCATGGCCACCTTTAGCGAGAGCGGGCTGTACGGCATTCCCACCCGCGTATCCATGATGAGCCCCCTGGAAACCCAGAACGCCAGCGAGGTGGAGGGCGCCATCAACCTGCGCTATGACTACTATCTGGACGCCGGCGCGCCCGTGCTCAACACCCTGGAGGACCTGATCCCCTGCTTTGAGGCCATGCGCCAGGCCCATCCCACCACCGAGTCCGGCAAGACCACCTCAGCCGTCTCCCTGCACAGCGAGTCCGACGGCCCCGCCGGCATGTTCCACGCCGAGGCCATCGCAAGGCTGTGGGGCTACCGACCCATCGACACCGGTTCTATCCTGTACGTGGATAACCTGGCCGAAAACACCATGCACGTGCTGCAGGAGGACGGCTACTACCTGCGGGCCATCCGCTTCTTCTACGACCTGAACCAGCGCGGCCTGCTGGATCCGGACTCCATCACCCAGACCAGCGCGGACGTGCGCGCCAAGTTCAGCGAGGGCCAGATCTTCTACTCCAACTTCTACTGGGAGTCCAAGGAGGCCTTCAACACCCCCGAGCGCACCGAGGCCAACCAGGGCTATGAGCTAGTGGTTCTGCAGGACCAGAAGAGCTCCTCCCCCGGCTTCTATCCCGGCGGCGACAACGGCAACATCCTCGCCCTTGGCGCGGACTGCAAGGACGTTCCCAGGGCCCTGAACTTCTTTGATTGGGCCTACACCTCCGACGGCGTGATGACCCTGTACAACGGCCCCGAAGGCCTCACCTGGGAATATGACGACAACGGCATGCCTTATCTGACCGAGTTTGGCGTGCAGGCCCTGCCCATGAACGACGTGGAAGTGCCCGAGGAATGGGGCGGCGGAACCTTCTCCGACGGTTTCCAGAAGCTGAGCCTCTATCCGCTGTCCAACGCCGAAATCGACCCCGGCTTTGGCGAGGCCTACAAGTACGCCAACTGGACCTCCACCCTGACCAACAACATGTCCAACCTGGACAAGCTCTGGTCCGAGAACATGGACGGCTCCCGCTACACCAAGGAGTACCTGCAGGACCATGACATGCTGGCCGTGATCCCCGGCAACACCTACACCATTCCCGCCATGGAAACCGAGATGAAGGCCACCCGCGACCAGGTCGGCAACATCATCAAGCAGTATTCCTGGCAGATGATCTACGCATCGGACGACACCGAGTACGAAGCCCTCAAGCAGGAGATGATCCAGATGGCCGAAGACCTCGGTTACAACACGCTGCTGGATTACTACAACGAGCTGCTGCCCAAGGTCCACGAGGCCCGCATGGAGGCCGTGGAGAGCGCGCAGTAACCCATCCCTAAGCCCTTCCCTTGCCCATCGGCATTTCTCCTCACCCAAAGGGCCCCAGCCGCTTCCCGGTTGGGGCCCTTCTTTCGTTCCGTTCGCCCGCCGCTTCGCCCTCGTGGCGCAGGCTTCGATGGGCTGCTTGGAGGCGGCCCTGTAGGCCGGGCAGGTGCCGGTCGGCGCGCCGCGGTCGAGCCATTTCCCCTTACATTTAAAAGGACCCAGGCCGCTTCCCGGTTGGGGCCCTTCTTTTTGTTCCGTTCGCCTTCGCCCTCGTGGCGCAGGCTTCGATGGGCTGTTTGGAGGCGGCCTTGTGGGCCGGGCAGGTGCCGGACGGCGCGCCGGTCGAGCCATTTCCCCTTACATTTAAAAGGGCCCCGGCCGCTTCCCGGTTGGGGCCCTTCTTTCGTTCCGTTCGCCTTAGCCCTCGTAGTGCAGGGCTTCGATGGGCTGTTTGGAAGCGGCCTTGTAGGCCGGGTAGATGCCGAACAGCACGCCGATGGCGACGGAAAAGCCCACCGCCAGGCCCGCCACGCCGGGGGCCATGGTGAAGACCAGCTCCAGGCCGCGGGCCGCGTAGCTGATCGCCGCGAGCAGGAGATAGGAGCATAGCAGGCCGATCATGCAGCCCGCCAGGCTGATCAACAGCGCCTCGGCGAGGAATTGCAGCAGGATGCTCCCCCTGCCCGCGCCGATGGCCTTGCGGATGCCGATCTCCCTGGTGCGCTCCGTGACGGAGACCAGCATGATGTTCATGATGCCGATGCCGCCCACCAGCAAGGAGATGGCCGCGATGCCGCCGAGCAGGTAGGCCAGGGTGTCGTTGATGGTGCCCAGGGCGTCCATCACGCTGGACTGGTTGATGAGCAGATAGGCGTCCTCCTCCATCTTCAGCCGGTGGAACAGCCAATCGTCCAGGGCCTCCTCGGCCTGGTCCAGGCCGTCCGCATCGGCGGTGGAGGCGTAGAGCCTGGTGACGCTGCCCGCCGTGGCGGACAGGCGTTCGGCCACGGTGTAGGGCACGTAGACCCCAAGGCCGCTCATCAGGGTGCTGAGCATGGAGTCGTCCTCCTCCAGCACGCCCACGATCTGAAAGCTGCGGCCGTCCAGGGACAGGCTTTGGCCCGTCACGTCGCTGCGGCCGAACAGCTCGTCGGCGGCCGCGTCGCTGAGCACGGCCACATAGCTGCTGTTTTCCACATCCGCGGTCTTGAGGAAGCGGCCATAGGCCAGCTCCAGGCCCTGGATCTGCGCATAGGCGGCCGTGGTGCCGTACACCGTCACGCTCTCCTCCTCATGCTGCACCTTGGCGGTGGCGCTGAACTGGGCCAGGGGCGCCACCGCGAAAATCTCCGGCAGCTGGGCGATGTCGGACAGCTCGGAGAGCTTGATGGGGTTTTCCTGGTCGTTGAGGATGCTCGCGCTCAGCATGTCCGTCCCCAGCGCCTGCACCTGGGCGGTGACCGCGTCGGAGGTGGAGGTCACCAGGGACACCAGCACCACCAGGGCCACCACGCCGATGATGATGCCGAGCATGGTCAAAAAGGAGCGCAGCTTGTTGGCCAGGACCGCGTCCAGGGCCATGCGCAGGGATTGCCAAGCCCTCACGCCTCCTTCACCTCCTCCACGTGTCCGTCCAGGATATGCACCCGGCGCTCCGCCTGGCGGGCCACGTTCTCGTCGTGGGTGATGAGCACGATGGTGTTCCCCGCCGCGTGCAGCTCGCCGAACAGGCGCATGATTTCCGCGCCGGTTCTGGAATCCAGGTTGCCGGTGGGTTCGTCGGCCAGCAACAGGGAGGGGCGGGTGACCAGCGCCCTGGCCACGGCCACGCGCTGCTGCTGGCCGCCGGACAGCTCGAAGGGCTTATGCCTGGCCCTGGCGCCCAGCTCCACCCTCTCCAGCGCCTCGGCCACGCGCCTTCTGCGCTCCGCCGCCCGCACGCCCTGGTAGATCAGGGGCAGCTCCACGTTTTCCTCGGCGCTCATCTTGGGCAACAGGTTGAAGCTTTGGAACACAAAGCCGATCTTGCGGTTGCGGATGCGGGCCAGCTCCCCCTCGGAATAGCGCTCGATGGCCTGGCCGTCCAGCCAATACTCCCCGCTGTCGGCCACGTCCAGGCAGCCGATGATGTTCATCAGCGTGGACTTTCCGCTGCCGGAGGGACCCACGATGCCCACGAACTCGCCCTGCTGGATGCGCAGGCAGGCCCGGTCCAGGGCGCGCACCTCCTCCCCGCCGATGCGGTACAGCTTGCAGACATCCTGCAGGCGGATGATCTCTGCCATGGGCCTACTCCCCTTCCTCGCCGCGGCCTTCGGCCATCATGGACTGCATGGGGAAGGCGAAGTCCAGCAGGCTGGCCTTGTCGATGTAGTAGACCGTGTCGCCCTCCTCCAGGCCCTCGACCACCTGGACGTATTCGCCGTCGGAAAGGCCGGTGGTGATGGGGGTTTCGCCCGCGGGTTCGCCGGTGCTCTCGTCCAGGACCGTGTAGACGTACGCCTGCATGCCGGACTCCTGCACCGCCGCCACCGGGATGGCCAGGGCGTTTTCCAGCTGGCCCACCGTGACCGTGGCCGTGGCGCTCATGCCGGCCCGCATGTCCTCGTCCAGGGGCAGCTCGATCTCCACCTCGTACTTGGCCGTGCCCGAGGCGGTTTGGGCCGTGTTGGCCACCTTGGAAATGGCGCCGGAAAAGCTGCGGCCGGAGATGGCGTCAAACTCCACCCGGGCCTCCTGGCCAATGCCCAGGGCCAGGATGTCCAGCTCGTCGGCCTGGATCACCAGGCGCATGGTTTCCTCAGTGGCGATGGTCAGCGCCTGCCTGCGCAGGGGCGCCTCCTGCTGCACGCTTCCGGGCGCGTAGCTGGTCGTGGCTTCCTCCACCGACAGGCTCTCCACCAGGCCGGCCGCCGGGGCGTAGAGGGTGGGGTCCTGCGCCAGGGTTCGCAGCAGGGCCAGGGTCTCCTCCAGCTCGGCCCGCTGGTCCAGCAGGGCTTGGTAGCTCGCGTCCTCGCCCAGGTCCTCCAGGACGAGCAGGGTCGTGCCCGCGGACACCTTGTCGCCCAGCTCCACGCGCAGTTCCCGCACATGGCCGCCCGGCCCCAACACGTTCATCGGCTGGTGCACGTAGGCCTGGCCCTGGCCAAGCCGCTCGCCCTGCCGGCTGTAGACCTGCAGCTCCTCGTCCAGCTCCGCCTCGTCGTCCGCAAAGCAGGCGGTGGCAAGGCCGTCCTGCAGCGCCTCCACGCTGCCCTCGATGCTCTCGCCGTCCTCGTTTTCCAAGGTCAACCCGTCGTTGAGACGCAGGTCGCCGGCCGGGATGTCCACGGCCAGCTTGCCGTCCACGGAGAGCAGCAGCAGCCCGCCGTGCTCCTGCATGGCCGCCTGGGCGTCGTTGCCCTCCCGGGCGTAGATGCGCATCACCCGGCCGGAGACGCCGGCCTTGACGGCCAGGGTGGCCTCCTCATCGGGCTTGGACGCCTCGATCTGGCCGTCTAGCTGGGACAGCTGGTCGAGCAGCTCCGCCTCCCTGCCCAGCACGGAGGTGGGGCTGACGCGCAGAAGCGCCTGGCCCTGGGACACCCGGTCCCCCTGCTCCACCAACAGTTCCTCCACGTCCACGCCTTCGGGCAGCTCCACGTCCAGCCGCTCGCCGTAGTCCAGGGAACCGGTGCCCACGGCGGTGTTGACGATGTTGCGGCCCTCGGCCTGTGCGCTGACCAGGCCTTCCACGCCGTCCTTCTCCCCAAGGCCCGCGTTCAGCGCCGCAAGGCCCAGGCCCGCCAGGCAGCAAAGCGCCAGGCAGAGGGTCAATACCCAGGGCCACAGCTTCCGCCTGCCCCGCTG
>ENA-UOJC01004199-UOJC01004199.1-human-gut-metagenome-genome-assembly--contig:-C104-NODE-4199-length-12446-cov-4.006860_pt1 | contig 12446 bp, 10 predicted proteins | sample MGYA00242339_ERZ723886 | MGnify/ENA metagenome assembly ERZ723886 | reverse complement strand
ACCGCTTGCTGTATTTTTTCCCTCCGACGCAGTACAATTAACACAGCCGCCGGGAAAACGGCGGAAAATCAGAACGTCAGGAGGAAAACAGAAATGTTGTTTTCAAAATCAAAAAACGAAAGTGATCCGGAGGACAGAACATTGTTCGACATGAGAAGGATCGGAAAGCGTATATCGGAGCTGCGCAGATCGAAGGACATAACTCAGACCGCTCTTGCCGATATGATGGGTATCAGTTTTCAGGCAGTCTCCAACTGGGAGCGCGTAGAGAGTATGCCGGACATATCAAAGCTCGGCGACCTCTCACGGATATTCGGGGTGTCGATAGACGAGATACTCTGCAATCCCCGCGCGGTAAAGATAGTCGAGGAGATATCTGCGGGCGAAAAGCCGGACGACATGACGGCAGAAGAGCTTGCCGAGACTGCACCGATAATGACTCCCGCGCAGGCACAGGAGAATATCGAAGAAAATCTTGACAAGATCACCCTCGCCCAGCTTGCCGAACTCGCTCCGTTCGTGAGCTCCGAATCTCTTGCAGTAATCGCGCACAAGTGCGTAGACAACGGCTGCTCCATCGCCGAAATCGCGGCTGTCGCGCCATTTATGGACGAGGATGACCTCGGTAAGATTGTTTTTGAAATGTCTGACAGTAAATGGACAGTTGCTGATTTTGCGTTGCTTTATCCGTTTATTGATGAGGACACCACCGGAAAGATACTTTCTGAAAAGCTTGGCAAAAAATACTCCCTAATTGACTTTGCAGAGTCGTTTGACGGGGGTGAAGTCCACAGGATAATTAATAACGTTAAAAACAGCATGAAATAAGAGGAGAAGCTAAACATGATACACCTCACCGCCGCTGACCTGCATTTTCTCGGCGACAACGAAAAAGAACGGCGTCGGGATCTCTGCCTGCACGGGAGCGTTTTTCTCAGCATCGACGGCACGGTTTTATGCGATGGCGGCGAATGGTGCGTTTCAGCCTCGGCACTGAGATTCATGCGCTCTGTCTTTGTTGACCATATCTCAGCAAGCGGAGAGCAGATGATCCCCTGCTGCGGTCATTTCATGATCCCGTCCGGGGACGGAAAAACAGTTGATATTGTCGGCTGTTCAAACGGCATTGATTTTGACGTGATCCACGAAAGCGGCGGGATAACGCTAAAAACAGCAGACGGCATGATATTCTTGACTGACCCCGGCGAATACCGACGCGCCGTGACCGGGTATTCAAAAGAAATAGGTAGGTTTATGCAAAACCAGCCCCCAAGAGTCATTGACGACCGCTGGGAAAGATCGGCGTTTGCCGCTTTCTGCAAGGAGTGGAACACGCTTTCGGAGCTGCTCACTGATACCGTTGCGCCCGTTAATTCCACGCTCTGGTAAAGACGCGGCAAAAAGTAAAAAACGCCCGGTTATTCAGGCGTTTTTTTGCTTTATGCCGGCACGGAAGCCGTCTTTTCTTGATTAAAGTCCTCTCTGAAGTAAGCCGCAGTCACGAAAAAAGCACTCATTCCCACGGAAGACCGATGTCTGAAAGAAAATTACAAGCTGTAATTCATTTTACGCCGCCGTCCGGATCGCTTGCCATATGCGACGGATCAAGCAGCGGCAGGATCATCGCCCCGAGAGAATTTCCGGCAACAGCGGCGGCAGTGAACAATAAAAACCGCCATCCGAAAACTCCCGCCGCGCCGAAATAGAACGTATCGGCAATCGAATGCTCAAAACCGGACAGAATAAACACCGGCACACAGAAAACTATTCCGAGAACCGATTTTTTCTCGCGGAAAATGCTGACAGCAAGGTACATAAGCACGCCGCAGAACAGTGCGCGGATAAACACCGACGGAATTGTCAGCGCAAGCTTTGCCGCGCAAAGACTCACTGCCGCGGTTTTCAGAGCCGGGATCATGAACGACAGCATAAGCCCGAGAAAATATGCCGTGAAAAGATTCCCGACAAGCCCGACCGCAAGGCTGACAATGTCGCTCTTTTTATGCTCGGTGACGGCATAACCGATTTTCCCGGTATACAGATAATATCCCCGGTAACAGATGCACAGGAGCGCCACCGAAAAGAGCATTGCCCCGATATAACGGTTTTCGCACGACAGAAAGACGCTGCCGCCTATCGCGATAAGAAACCCGGCGCAGACGCTGAGCCGGAGCGTTGAGACCACGTTTTTCATAATACCCTCCAAAAAAACAAGGACCCGCAAGATAATCTCACGAGCCCAGACGGTCGGCAAAGTCTTATTCCCCGTTCCCATGCAGTTATCTGCTTCCGTCAGTTACGGGAGACCTGTATGTCTGTATTATAACACAAGCCGGTCCCCCCTGTCAACCCCCAAATAAGCCGACAGGGTGGTTTTATATCATGTTCCGTGCGAAATCTGCTCCGCGACAACCGAAATCGCCGCTATAAGCCCTTTTACAATATCGCACATTTCCATTCCCGGAGTTCCGGGCTGCTTTCCGACGGTCTGTCCGGTAAGATACGGGACATGGATAAAACCGCCGCGCATTCCCGGATATCTTGTGGCGGAAAGGTACAAAAGCCGGTACATAAGGCTGTTGCATACAAATGTTCCCGCCGAGAGCGACAGTGCGGCATTCACGCCGGCTTCCTTTATCGCGGCTGCCATTTCCTTCACCGGCAGGGAGGAAAAATACGCATTCTCCCCGTCGGCGCAGACCGGAATGTCGGTCGGAATGAATCCGTCGTTGTCGGGAGAGGTGCTGTCCATCATATTTACGGCGAGCCTCTCCGGTGTGATCGCGGCACGTCCTCCTGCCTGACCGATACAGACAACGGCTTCGGGACGGACGCGCTCAATTACATCCTCAAGCACTCTTCCGCTGCGCAGGAACGACGTCGGGATCAGCTGTTTCACAATCGCGGCACCGCCGATACAGTCGGGAAGCAGCTTAACCGCCTCATACGCAGGATTGATGCTTTCCCCTCCGAACGGGTCAAAACCGGTAACAAGTATTTTCATTTCAAACCTCCGCAGGACGTCACAGAGACGCGAAAATGCGCGTTCCGCTGTTTCTGATCCACAGATACATTACAAGCGACAGTACGGCAGTAACAGCCGCAGAAGCCGCAAGGTAAGCCGCGCCGCTCATGAAGCCCTTTACCGCAAAATACACCCCGGCAAAAGCCACCGCATAGATAAAGACTCCGAACAGCGTGAGAAACACCGGGCCGCTCTGCTTTATGGGGACGGTCTCGTTTGTCCAGTGAACGTTCGGCATTTTCAGCCCGGCGGTCATCCCGGCAAGCGCGGAGAAAACCGTGAACAGAAGTACAAACACGAAGGAAATCACCGCCTCCGGCGCGTTGAATCCGCCGACGATAAGCGCACAGACCATACAGAACACCGCCGGAATCCCGGTCACAAGCAGATGCACGCCGAGCTTGGCGCGGATGATCTGCCACGGTGTTACCGGAAGCGACTGAGCGATCCATATGTTTTTGCCCTCAAGGGACACAGACGGAGCCGATATGTCGTTCATGGACGCAACGGCACAAACGGCAGATGTCAGGATCACCGGAACAAAGCCGGAATGACCTGCAAACACCTGTCTGAACAGCGCGGCATATTCCCCGCCCCTGATGAGCAGGAAAATTCCGAATGCCGGAAGCAGAACCGTGCCGAGACCGCAGTTCAGCATATAATTCGGACTTGAGGTGAAGCGCGCGAATTCCTTTAAAAGAAGCGCGGAATCAACGCTCTTCCTCCCGGCGCGTTTTGCACGGGGCACCTTCTTTCCGGTACTCCCGGTCGCCGTTGCGATTTTTATAAAACTGCGCGAGATAAGCATCCACATAAGTGCGAACAGCACTGCGACAACGGCAGTCAGTATAAGCATAGAAACCGGATCTCCGGCTCCCGCATTTCCGTAAAGATAAACCGGGTATGCCGCGCCCCTGATCTTATCTCCGTATTCGGCGGCGTTGGCGATTATATCGGTTATCACCGACTGGGCGCGGAAGTAGATGAAATAATATGCACCGAGAAACAGGAGCGAGATTATTACCGTTATGAAGCTCCGGTTCTTCAGCTTTTTGCTGATCTGCGCAACGACCCAGCCGAGAGCACAGGAAAGCGTCAGCACCAGTACCGATATCAGGACGGCAAGCAGTACCGGACCTATAAATTCCGCCGCCGCAGATGCCGCCTGTATCATATAGACAACCGCGGCAGGGATAATTACTATCCCGGAATACATAAGTCCCATTATGTAGACACCGAGAATACGCGAGGCCATTATAGCCCCGACCGGTATCGGCATAGAGAGAAGCAGGTCGTTGTCCTTTGCAAGATAAAGCCCGGCATATGTGTTGAACACGCTTCCGAACACTCCGAGAACAACGGCAATAAGCCCCATGATCGCAAAATACAGCCACCCCATGCCGGCAGAGACAAGAGGAGTGCAGAGCGAAACAGACAGCGCCGTGAACATTCCGCCGAGAAGACCGGCCATAAGAACGACAAAGCTCACCATATAAGCGATAACCGCGCCCTTTGAGCGTGCCTTGTTCTTTTTGGCGTCGTAAAAATAGCTTCTGAATATCTCGGCAAGCTGTTTTTTCAGAAGGATTTTCAGCATTTCTCTTCCTCCAGTTCAAGGAACACCGTCTCAAGCGATTCGTCGCCCCTGACCTCCTCCATAGTACCCGAACGGATGAGCTTACCGCCCTTTATGATTGCAACCTTGTCGCAGAGCTTTTCGGCGACCTCAAGCACATGGGTCGAGAAGAAAATCGCCCCTCCGCCGGTGCAAAGCTCCCGCATCATGCCCTTCAGGATATGCGCCGCCTTCGGGTCAAGCCCGACAAAGGGTTCGTCCATGATGATCAGCTTCGGCTCATGTATCCACGCCGATATAACCGCCAGCTTCTGTTTCATACCGTGGGAATATGCGGCTATCGGCTGTGCAAGGTCGTCTGTCAGCCCGAACAGAGCGGCATATTTATCGATCCGTTCCGTCCTTTCCGCGGCGCCGATCCCGAAGATATCGGCTATGAAATTCAGGTATTTTATCCCTGACATGAATTCGTAAAGATCGGGGTTATCGGGTATATATGCCGTGACTCTCTTGCATTCAATCGGCTGTTCCCTCACGTTTTTTCCGTCGATGAATATCTCTCCGGAGTCGTAATCGAGAATTCCGGCAACAGCCTTCAGCGTTGTCGTCTTTCCCGCACCGTTGTGACCGATGAAACCGTAAATCTCCCCAGGCTGTATGTGCAGGGTCAGATCGTCAACCGCTTTCTTTGTTCCGTATATCTTGGTCAGATTATTGATTCGAAGCATAAATTCCTCCCGCTTCAGTCGTCGGCACAAACGCGCCTTCAATTCCGGACGCCGTATAATACGGCTTCACTGAAATATACACCGTGATGTATATCTTAAGATATTATACACTGTTTCCTTTGTTTTGTCAACAGTTTTAATTATATCTCCGTCGGCATGGCGCGTCAACCGCAAAATGAAAAACCTGACCTGTTTTTGTGCAAGCGATTTGTAAAACAAATGTAAAAAGTGCGTTCATTCAGTTGTGGTAAAAATAGTTTTATGATATAATTATTGCATTGATAGGGCGCGCCGCGGCCTGAACACGTATAAAGGTGAAACCGGATGAAGTTTTTTTCAAAAGCCAGAAGTGTCACACTCGACAAAACCAAAACAGCGCTTGCTGAGAAGCTCAGAGAGTCTGCCGTCTCGGTTATTCCGATAATCGTCATCGTTGCGCTCCTCTGCCTCTGTGTTCTTCCGATGAGTACCGACCTGCTTCTCGCGTTTCTTGTCGGCGCGATAATGATAGTTGCCGGAATGGGACTTTTCTCACTCGGCGCCGAGCAGTCGATGACCCCAATCGGAAACAAGATCGGCACGGCACTTACAAAAACCAAGAATCTGCCCCTGATAATCGGCGTTTCCTTCCTGCTCGGCTTTGCCGTCACGGTTGCGGAGCCTGACCTTCAGGTTCTTGCCGAAACCGTGCCGAACATCAACAAAACCGTGCTTCTTGTCACGGTCGGCGTCGGCGTCGGACTTTTCATGTCGTTCTGCATGGTAAGAATCCTGTACGGTTTAAGCCTGAGATGGGTGCTTATCGTCTGCTATGCTGTCATATTCATACTTGCGGCTTTTTCCGATAAGAATTATCTGTGCATCGCCTTCGACTCAGGCGGGGTAACGACAGGACCCATGACGGTTCCCTTCATACTCGCGCTCGGCGTCGGTGTTTCGAATGTACGAAGCGACAAACGCGCGGAGGCGGACAGCTTCGGCCTTGTCGCCCTCTGCTCGATTGGTCCGATCCTTTCGGTTCTGATACTCGGTTTCCTCGGAAGCAGCGCCGGCTCAACGGGCGAGATAGGAAGCGCGGCTTTCGGCAGCACAAAGGAAATCGGAACGGCGTTTCTCCGTTCCCTCCCTGCAAATCTCAAGGAAATGGCGGTTGCAATGCTTCCGATCGTCGTCATTTTTCTTGTGTTCCAGTTTGTCAGCTTCAGAATGTCTCCGCGCAGCTTCGCAAAGATATCGGTCGGTATAGTTTATACATATATCGGACTTGTCCTGTTCCTTACCGGAGTAAATGTCGGATTCTCTTCCCTCAGCGCACAGATAGGTCAGGCTATCGTCAGGTCGGGAATGGAATTTCTGCTGATCCCGCTTGCCGCCCTGCTCGGCTGGTTCATAATCTCGGCAGAGCCTGCGGTCGGAGTGCTTGAGGCGCAGATCGAATCGGTCAGTGCAGGACGCATTCCCGGAAAAGCGATTAAACGCAGTCTTTCCGTCGCGATAGCGCTTGCAATGGCAATTGCAATGACCCGTGTCGTTACCGGGATATCCGTCATGTGGTTCCTCATACCCGGATATGCGCTCTCGCTTCTGCTCTCGTTCTTTGTTCCGGATATCTACACGGCAATCGCGTTCGACTCGGGAGGAGTCGCGTCAGGTCCCATGACGGCGACATTCATGCTCCAGTTCATGATGGGCACCTGCTCGGCTCTCGGCGGAAATATCCTGACCGATGCCTTCGGTGTCGTCGCACTGGTCGCAATGATGCCGCTTCTCTCGATACAGATGGTGGGCTTCATCTACGAAAGAAAGAAACTGCCGGCAAGGGCTCCCACCGAGATATACGGCGACTACGATATTGTTGAACTCTGGGAGGAAAATGCCGCATGAACTTCATAATCTCAATAACGTCTCCCGAAGCGCTCCCGGTTCTTACGGGAGTATGCGAGGATATGGCTCTGCCGCTGAACGTAACTCTCTCAGGCAGGGGCACGGCTGTCAAGAGTATGCTTGACGTGCTCGGCATCGAATCCAACCTGAAGCGCATAATGTTCTCGGTCGCAAATGAGGAAAAAACCCGCGAATTCATCACACGTCAGAAAAGACAGCTCCATATCGGAGTCCCCGGACACGGCATCGTCATCGCCGTGCCGGTCAAAAGCATCGGAGGAGGAAAAACAGTGGCATATTTAAGAGGTGAGGACGGAACCGCAAAATACACCCCGTCCCTGAATTACGCATATGAACTGATCGTCGTAATAGCAAACGAGGGACGCACCGATACGGTAATGAATGCCGCGCGCGCCGCCGGCGCAAGAGGCGGAACGGTGCTTCACGGAAAAGGCACCGGCTCCGAGGCGGCAATGAAGTTCCTCAATATCTCCATTGCCGACGAAAAGGAGGTCATCCTCATCGTCGCGCCGACCGCCGAAAAGACCGCTATCATGTCTGAAATACTGAAAAAAGCCGGTCCCGACACCGACGCAAAGGCGATCGCCTTCTCCCTTCCCACCTCGGCAGTCGCCGGATTCGGTTTTTCCGGGGAAGCGGAATGATCAACAGCTGATATAAATACGCACCTCCCGTGAATCAGAAACGGTTCACGGGAGGTGTTATTTCATCCTGAATCGGTCGATGCCGGTTTCTCAGAACATTTCGATATACTGCTCGCGCTCTGCTCCGACCGAGACATACTTCACCGGACAGCCGACGCTTTCCTCAAGGAATTTAACGTATTTCTGCGCATTGACCGGAAGCTCCTCAAACCTACGGCAGCCGGAAACATCGGTTTTCCAGCCGTCCATGTATTCATAGACCGGCTTTGCCTCGACAAGCTCCTCGCCCATCGGGAAATCGGTGGTTCTCTCGCCGTTCACTTCGTAAGCGACGCAGACAGGAATCCTGTCAAGGTAGGAGAGAACATCCAGCTTCGTCACCGCGATGCAGGTCGCACCCTGAACAAGCGTGCCGTACTTTGACGCAGTAACGTCAAATCCGCCGACTCTTCTCGGACGTCCGGTAGCCGCGCCGTATTCGCCGCCGGCTTCACGGAGAGCGTTTCCTTCGTCGCCGAAAAGCTCGCAGGTGAACGGTCCTTCGCCGACGCAGGTGGAATATGCCTTCATGATCCCGATGACCTCGTCAAGACGGCACTGCGGAATGCCTGCGCCGATGGGGGCATATGCGGAGATGGTAGAGGACGACGAGGTGTAGGGATAGATACCGAAATCGATATCGCGGAGCGCTCCGAGCTGAGCCTCGAACATGATGTTCTTCCCAGCCTTTGCTGCGTCTCCGAGGTATTTTGTGGTGTTTGTGATATACGGCACGAACGGCATTGCATAGGTGTTCAGCCACTCAAGCATTGCCTCCGGAGTAATGGCCTCATGACCGTAGCCCTTGTTGACGGTGAGATTCTTCCACTCCATAAGGTCGGCAAGCTTTTCCGGAAGCAGCTCCGGATGAAGGAGGTCGCCCATTCTGACGGTCTTTTTCATGTACTTATCGGCATAGACGGGGGCGATGCCGCGTCTTGTCGAACCGAACTTCTTGTCGGCAAGTCTCTCTTCCTCAAGGCAGTCGAGGAGCTTGTGATAAGGCATGCAGATGGTGGCGCGGTCGCTGATCTTCAGGTGATCGGGTGTGATCGCGATGCCGGCGTCACGGAGCTTTTTTACCTCGTTGAAAAGATGCTCGACATCAATGACCATGCCGGGGCCCATCACGTTCACCGTGCTGTCGCGGAGGATTCCGGAGGGCAGCAGGTTAAGGATGAACTTTCCCTTCTCGTTCACAACGGTGTGACCCGCGTTGTTTCCGCCCTGATAGCGGGAAACTATGTCGTACTTCTGAGAAAGCAGGTCGACCATGCGTCCCTTGCCCTCGTCACCCCAGTTGATTCCGACGATTGCAGTTAACATTATATATATCCTTCTTTCAAATTATTATCAAACGGTAATTTAACGGGCATCGGGGCTCAGACCCTGATGTTCACATCGACACCGATCAGTCCGCGGTTCTTCTCAAGCACCGGCGCGATCACGGATTTAACAAACTCATCGGTCTGCTGAGGCGCCATGCCTATGAAATTTCTCACATGAAGAATGTCGGCAAGCTCTTCCTTCGTTATTCCGAAGCGGCTGTCGGCAAGGATGAGGTCAAGCAGATTGTTCTCCGCGCCGTTCAGCTTTATCTGCTTTGTAACAGCGACCGAAAGCTCGCGGATAGCCTCGTGAAGCTCCTGTCTGTCCCCGCCCTTCTTGACGCAGTACATCATGATATTCTCGGTAGCCATGAACGGAAGCTCTTCATTCAGATGGCGTTCCATGACCTTCGGATAAACCGTGCCGTTCGATATGACGTTAATGTAAAGCGAAAGGATTCCGTCGGCGGCAAGGAATGCCTCCGGGATGCTGATCCTGCGGTTAGCCGAATCGTCAAGCGTTCTTTCAAGCCACTGGGTCGCCGCAGTTACCGCCGGATTGAGCGCATCGGCGATTATGTATCTCGAAAGCGAGGCAATGCGTTCGCTTCTCATTGGATTGCGCTTATATGCCATTGCCGATGAGCCGATCTGCTTTGTCTCGAAAGGCTCGTCAAACTCCTTCATGTGTGAAAGAAGCCTGATATCTCCGGCGAATTTGCAGGCACTCTGCGCAATGCCGGAGAGTACGGAAATAACAAAATAGTCAATCTTTCTCGTATATGTCTGTCCGGAGACTGCGACAGCACCGTCAAAGCCCATCTTTGCGGCGATTTTCTTCTCAAGGAGCATTACCTTCTCCGCGTCTCCGTCGAAAAGCTCAAGGAAGCTGGCGCCGGTTCCGGTGGTTCCCTTGCATCCGAGCAGCTTAAGACCCGAAAGGACGTGATCAAGGTTGTCAAGGTCAAGAATAAGGTCCTGCGCCCAGAGGGTGGCTCTCTTTCCGACGGTCGTGGGCTGTGCCGCCTGAAAATGGGTGTAGGCAAGCGTCGGGACGTGCTTATTCTTCTCGGCAAAATCGGCGAGCGCGGAAATCGCGTTGACAATCCGCTTGTTTATTATCAGCAGCCCCTGGCGCATCTGGATGATATCGGTGTTGTCGCCGACATAGCAGGACGTCGCACCGAGATGTATGATCGGCTTTGCAGTCGGGCAGGCATCACCGAAGGTCCTGACGTGGGCCATGACATCGTGGCGGAGCTCCGACTCGTAAGCCGCCGCTTTTTCATAGTCAATGTCGTAGATATGAGCCTTCATCTCGTCTATCTGCGCATCTGTTATGTCAAGTCCCAGCTCTTTTTCGCTCTCGGCAAGGGCGATCCACAGCTTTCTCCATGTCGAAAACTTGTTGTCCGCAGAAAAGACCCGCTTCATCGCATCGCCTGAATAGCGCACGCAAAGTGGGTTTTCATAAAATTCTTTCATCGCGTCCTCCGGATCCGGATTTTTTGTTTTTTACATTTAATTATACTATAAAACCGACGTTTTTTCAAGAGGAAAAGCACTTTTCGGTCAAGTTCGGCACTTTTCACTAAATTGCCCGCCGCAAGAGAGCATTCCGGTACATTTAAGCGCAGTTCGCAATGTTATTTCGATGCAGACATTTGTATATGCTGTATACCGCACAAATAATATAATATTTTCAAGAAATGATTGACAAACGAGCATGGCAGCTATATAATGTATACATAGCATAAATTTTTAAGGAGGAATGCGGTGCAAATTGTCGATGTGCAACATTTGCACATATCTGCTGCACGGAATGAACGACCCACGGGGTGGAAAGCTAAAACCAAGTTGACTTCATATGCTACAAACACTCTGCACTCATGGAGGAAACATGAAAAAGCTTTTTATATCGATTGCGGTACTTTTCTTTGTTCTCGCCCTACCCGCCTCAGCTTCCGCAAAGCCGGAGCCCTCAGATCTTGGGTCGCTTGTGACCGAGGTATCGAAGATATGGGCGCGGTTCACCGCAAATGCCGACGACTGGACTGCCGTTGAGCTTGCGTACATGAAAACCGTTTTCACGGACAAACTTGCCGCCGATATGCTTCACAGAAAAGATTCCGGACTGTTCTACCGGGACGGTAAACTGTATCAGCACGGCGGTTGGGTAGCTCTTATCAGTTCTCCGCTTGTCTATGACAAAAACGAGGAGTATCACGAACTGACGACCCCGACACCGCCCGAACAGGTAAAAATCATCTCATCCGACAGTACGACCGCAACGGCAGAGATCAGATGCTTCAGGCGGCAATACGGCTGCGACGACTCCGTCAAGCCGAGAATCACCGAATACAAAGGCACCCTGACATTCGCAAAAACGGAAAACGGCTGGCGCGTGACCGGCGGTACCCTTATGCGGAAACTGTTCAGGAACTATCCGGTATACAGCTATGATCCGGCAGACCCGCAGAATCCCCCAACCGATTCTTCATTCCCGTCAGCGTTTGCGGTTACGGCGGCAGCTGCTTCAATTATAATCCCCCTGCTCAGAAAAAAGAGAAAACATCCTGCCTGACAAAAAAATCACACTCCGGTTAGCGGGGTGTTCGTAAGACAGTAAAACAGGTAAAGGCGTGATCGCACATTTTGTGGCCACGCCTTTTACATTATGGGAATAGCGGCTTTCGCAGCGCAAAGGGTGAAGCCCCTTGTTCGGAACGCAGTGATGCAAACGGCCTGGGTATTCAGGTGTCCGGGTTGCTTGGTCTCACAGAGCGCACATACGGGGAATACCCGTATAGAAGTGCGCCCTTGCGTCTGTTCGACAAATTGGAATTTATCGTTGTGCTTTTAATGTTCTCCATTCATCTTCTAAAATCGACATCAATATATCATCTGCATACTTATCGCCATCCATAATAGCATCTCTTAAAATACCTTCTCGCTTAAATCCTGCTTTTAAGTATACTTTTTCGGCTCTGGGATTGAATGAATACACATCTAATTCTAAACGATGTAATTTTAGTTTCTCAAAAGCAAAATCACGAGTAATTTCCGTTGCCCAGGTGCCAATACCTTTTCCCCTTTCTGTTTGACGATAAAGACCTATTCGGAAATTAGCACACTTCAAATCCCAATCAATTTCATTGATTACACTTTCACCGATAATTTCTCCGTCAGGTGCTATAATCA
>ENA-UOJC01004193-UOJC01004193.1-human-gut-metagenome-genome-assembly--contig:-C104-NODE-4193-length-12465-cov-8.509670_pt1 | contig 12465 bp, 9 predicted proteins | sample MGYA00242339_ERZ723886 | MGnify/ENA metagenome assembly ERZ723886 | reverse complement strand
GCGGAGACAGGACTTGAACCTGCGACCTCCGGGTTATGAGCCCGACGAGCTACCAGCTGCTCTACTCCGCGATATTCAGTTTTGCGCGGTTCCCGGTGCTGCCCCGAGAATGGAGGTAACTACTTGGGTTATGAGCCCGACGAGCTACCAGCTGCTCTATCCCGCGATATGGAATTGTGGAAATACTGGTGCCGGTGACCGGACTCGAACCGGTACAGTATCGCTACCGGGGGATTTTAAGTCCCCTGTGTCTACCTATTCCACCACACCGGCGGATATCGGCAACGATTAATATACCATATTTCGGTCACCGTGTCAACACCTGAAACGAAAAAATATAGCGAATGTTCCGTCGAACGGCGGCGAGGGGAGAAGTTTCGATGGACAAGCCCCGGTGCGTTTGCTATACTGAGAGCAGAATTTCCGCTCTTGCCGGCTTGTTCCGGCGAGGGGAGAGGAGCCGAGACTATGCCGCACATCATCGAAGTGACCGACCTGGCCGCGCCGGAGCTGGACGTCTACGCCCGCCTGACCGAGGCGCAGCTGCGAAACCGTCTGGAGCCGGACAAGGGCGTTTTCATCGCCGAGAGTCCCAAGGTCATCGCCACCGCGCTCGACGCAGGCTATGAGCCGCTCTCGCTTTTGATGGAGCGGCGGCACATCGAGGGCGACGCGCAGCCCATCCTTGCGCGCTGCGGAGAGATCCCGGTCTACACCGCCGAACGCGAAACGCTCGCACGGCTGACGGGCTTTGAACTCACGCGCGGGGTGCTGTGCGCCATGCGCCGGCCAAGGCTCCCGAGCGTGGAGGAGGTCTGCGCGAGGGCGCGGCGCGTGGCGGTGCTCGAGGGCATCGTGGACCACACGAATGTGGGGGCGATCTTCCGCTCGGCAGCCGCGCTCGGCATCGACGCGGTGCTGGTGACGCCGACCTGCTGCGACCCCTTTTACCGCCGCGCGGTGCGCGTGAGCATGGGCACGGTCTTTCAGGTGCCGTGGGCACGCATCGGCGAGGACGCCGCCGACTGGCCGCAAAAGGGCGTCGAGCGTCTGCACGCGCTCGGCTTCCGGACCGCGGCGATGGCGCTGACGGACAACTCCGTGCGCATTGACGACGCGCAGCTCGCTGCCGAGCCGCGGCTGGCGATCGTGCTCGGCACGGAGGGCGACGGCCTTTCGCCGCGCACCATTGCCGCGTGCGACTACACGGTGAAGATCCCCATGGCGCACGGCGTGGATTCGCTCAACGTGGCGGCGGCAAGCGCCGTGGCGTTCTGGCAGCTTCGGACAAAATGAGGATTGAAGCCTATAAGAAAACGCTCCGACCGAAAATCGGTCGGAGCGTTTTTATCGGCGGAAGCAGTGCGCAGAGCCTTACGCTCAGGCGGCCTTCCTGCTCTGCACGGAGCGGATGACCAGCAGCGTGCCGATGACCATGACCACGCCGATGGCGAGGCTGATGACCACGTTGCGGATGAACGCTGCGAGGATGTAGTTCACAAAGCAGATGGCAGCCACGGTGACGGCGTAGGGGATCTGCGTGGAAACATGGTCGATGTGGTTGCAGTTTGCGCCGGCGGACGCCATGATGGTGGTGTCGGAGATGGGGGAGCAGTGGTCGCCGCAGACCGCACCGGCGAGACAGGCGGAAATGCCCATGATCTGCAGGTCGGGAGCCGCGTTGAAGATAGGAAGCACGATGGGGATGAGGATGCCGAAGGTGCCCCAGCTCGTGCCGGTGGCGAAGGCCAGCAGGCAGGCGACCACGAAGATGATAGCGGGCAGCAGCATGAAGAGACCTTCGGACGCCTGCTTCATCAGACCCTCCACATAATCGGCGGCGCCGAGGAGACCCGTCATGCTCTTGAGGGAGACGGCGAAGGTGAGGATCAGAATGGCGGGGACCATGGCGTTGAAGCCCTTGGTCATGCAGCCCATAGCGCCCTTGAAGGTGATGACACGGCGCGCGCAGAGGTAGATGATGGACAGGACCAGCGCGATCAACGCGCCCCAGGGCAGGCCCACAAAGGCATCGGTATCACCGAAGGCTGCGATGAAGTCGCCCGCGTTGGTCTCAGGATCCCAGAAGCCGCCGACATAGATGAGGCCGATGACGCAGAAGATGATGAGCAGGAAGATGGGAATGAGCATATCCCACATATTCGCGCGGGAGGAGCCCTCCTCGTGCTCGTCGCTCAGCGCGCCGAGGTCGCCGGTCTGGGCAGCCTTGAGCTCTGCCGCGGCCATGGGACCGTAGTCCACACCGAGAACGACCATGGTGATGACGAACACGATGGTGAGCAGAGAGTAGAAGTTATAGGGAATGGCCTCAATGAAAAGCTGAATGCCGGACACGCCGGTGTCGAGCTTCGCGGCGACGCCGGAGACGGCGGCCGCCCACGAGGAGATCGGCGCGATCATGCAGATCGGCGCGGCGGTGGCGTCAATGAGGTAGGCGAGCTTCACGCGGGAGATGCGCTGGCTGTCGGTCACGGGGGTCATGACGGAGCCGACGGTGAGGCAGTTGAAGTAGTCGTCGATGAAGATGAGCACGCCGAGGGCGAAGGTGGCGAGCAGCGCGCCGGCCTTGGAATGGATGTGGCTCGCGGCCCAGCGGCCGAACGCGGCGGAGCCGCCGGTGGCGTTGACGAGCGCGACCATCACGCCGAGGATCACAAGGAAGAGGAAGATGCCGGCGTTGTCGGCGATGGCGGCGGTCAGACCGTCGTTGATGATGGTGTCGAGCGCGCCGATGGGGCTGAAGTCCGTGGCGAGCAGGGCGCCGACGACGATGCCGATGAAGAGGGAGGAGTAGGTCTCCTTCGTCAGCAGGGCAAGGCCGATGGCGACGATTGGGGGAACGAGGGACCAGAAGGTGTTGACAAACATGAGGGATTCTCCTTTCGTGCGTCTGCACAAAAAATTTAAGCCATGATGCTTCCATCATGACTTAAACACAACACCCTTTGCAAATACGCTTTCGGTCGTATTCCGATCATGACAGCTCTCCGCCTTTCGGCGACAGTCCGACGGATGTTATCCCCCGGCCCGGTGAACGCACGCACAGGAATCCGTGTGTCCCCTCGGCGGCCGCCCCTTTCGCTCTCCGGTTCCTGCCGGTCATGCAGAGCTACTGATGTTGGCCGCGCCTCTATCAAGACTTATTAAAAACAAGGACAGTATACACCCTCACAGCGTTTTGTCAAGAGAAAATGTAAAATTTTTGTGTCTTTTTTTGGTCATTCCGCGAATTCTGCCGCTTTCGGTGGGGTTCAGCTCTGCGGTCCCATGCAGAAGCCACGCGCAAGACAGCGTCCCAGCATCTGCACGAAGGTCACATGGCCCACGTCCTCGCCCGCGAGGATGGGCAGCTCGGCGACCGTGTTCCCCGCCGCGTCGCGCACCGTGAGCTGCCCGAGCGTGTCGCCCGCGTATACCGGCGCGGCGACGCTTTCCGCCAGCGCGACCTCCTTCGTCAGGCCGTTTGCCAGCGTCTTTTCCACCAGCAGGGTGTTCTCGCTCGTGAGCACCGGTTGCACCGTGCCGCGCACGCCGAGCGTCACCGGTACGGGCGGCAGCACCTCGTCGGGCGTGACGGTCACGAGCGACCAGGTCGAAAAGCCGTAGTTGAGCAGGCTCTTGGCGTCGGAGAAGCGCTCGTCGCTCGTCTTGCCCTTGAGCACGACCGCGATGAGCTCCATGCCGTTTTTCTCCGCCGTCGCGCTCAGACAATAGCCTGCCGAGCCGGTCGAGCCGGTCTTGAGACCGGTTGCGCCGTCGTAGAAGCGGATGAGCTTGTTTGTATTTACGAGCATGGACTCTCCGCCGCGCAGGGAGTCCATCCAAACGGTCGTGAACTGACGGATGTCGGGGTGCCTGAGGATCAGCTCGCGCGACATGAGCGCGATGTCATAGGCGCTTGTGAGATGCCTCTCGGCGGGCAGGCCCGTGCAGTTGACAAAGTGCGTGTCGTTCATGCCGAGCTCCTGCGCCCGCGCGTTCATGCGCTCCACGAAGGCGTCCTCGCTGCCGGCAAGATGCTCGGCGAGCGCCACCGCCGCGTCGTTGCCCGAGACGATGCACACGGCCTTGAGCAGGTCGCGCACCGTCATCTGTTCGTTCTCCTTGAGCCAGATCTGGCTGCCGCCCATGCCCGCCGCGTGCGCCGAGCCCGTCACCACGTCGTCGCAGGAGAGCGCGCCGGAGTCGATGGCCTCCATCACCAGCAGCAGCGTCATGATCTTCGTCACGCTCGCCGGCTCGCGCGGCGTGTGTTCATCCTGCGCGAAGAGCACCGTGCCGGTCTGCTTTTCCATCAACAGCGCGCTCGGACAGCTCACCGCCGGCCCCACCGCCGCGGCGCTGACGCACAGGGCGAAGGCTGCCAGCAGAGAAAATACCGTTCGTTTCATGGGATGCACTCCTTTTTATGTCCTTTGCCCCATCCTATGCCGCCCGCCGGGGGCATATACGGAAAACTGTGCCGGCAGGCAAATTTCGCCTTGCATTGCGCGGGGAAGTCTGCTATAATAGCCTCACTTTGCAGGGTTAGTACATCGGTAGTACATCGGCTTCCCAAGCCGAGGAGGCGGGTTCGATTCCCGTACCCTGCTCCAAAAAGAAATCACCATCCTTGAGGGATGGTGATTTCTTTTTGTGACATTGGTTTTGCCGCTCCCGGATCAGTAGTATATCCGGCGGCTGCCGGAGACGGTCTCCCGGGTGCAGTAGTCGATCCAGGCCACGGCGGCGGAAAGGTCCCGGTCCCGGATGTGGCGGCACAGGCGGACGCTGGTCTCATAGAGCATGGAAACGCCGTTGAGGGCGCAGAACCGCTCCCACAGCACCAGCACCGAGGAATAGAAGGACCGGAAGATCAGGGGCAGCAGGGTGTTGCCCGACTGCATGGCCAGCTCATGCTGGAAGGCAAAGGCCGCCTCCGCCGCATGGCGGTTGTCCCCGGCCTCCCGGATGGCCTCCGCCGCCCGGAACAGGGCAGCGATGTCCTCCTCCGAGGCGCAGGCGATGATCCCCGCCGCCGCCAGCTTGTCCAGGGCGTCCCGGATCTCCAGAATGGAGCGGATCTCCTCGTTGCGCAGGCGGCCCCGGTTATAGGTCATGATGGATTTCAGGGTGTCCAGGGTCCCGGCCCGGCGATAGTCCGTGACGAAGGTGCCCACCCGGGGCCGGACCTCTAAAAATCCCCGGCGCTCCAGCTCCGCCACGCCGCTGTTGACCACCGCCCGGCTGACGCCCATGGACTGGGCCAGCTGGCGCTCCGGCGGCAGCTGCTGCCCCACCGGCAGCTCCCCGGAAAGGATCATGGCCTCGATGTGGGTGATGAACAGGTCCTTCAGCGATGGGGACACCAGCTTTTCAAACTCCATACGCGCTTCCTCCTCTGGCTGTGGTATGGCCACATACCACAGCCGATTTCAGTTCCATTATGCCCGCTTTTTCTGGCTTTTTCAACACTTTTTCCGTGTGACAGTTGACTTTTTAAGGAAACCTGTGCTATATTGGCGGCATGGCCGATGGTCCGGGCTTCTCTGGCTGGACCAGGCGGCTGAGCTTAGGAGACAGAAAATTTTTTAGGAGGAATGGACATGTTATTCCAGATCTATGGCGAGACCGCCCTGTACCAGCTGCTGGGCTTTGTGCTGGTGTTTACCGGGCTGGTGCTGGCCAACGAGTTCGCCCGCCGCACCAAGACCGGCGGCATCATCTGCTTTCTGGTGCTGCCCGCCGCGCTGACGGTGTATTTCATCGCCATTGCCATCGGCGCACGGGCCGGCGCGGAATGGGCCCTGAACAACCAGACCTATACCAACATGAACAGCTGGTTCCACTATGCCAAGCTGTACGCCGCCACCGCCGGGTGCATCGGCTTCATGATGCTCAAGTATAAGTGGAGCATCGGCAAGACGGAGTGGTTCAAGGTGTTCCCCTTTGCCATTGTGGCCATCAATATTCTCATCGCCGTGGCCAGCGACTTCGAGTCCGGCATCCGGGGCGCCATGGCCCTGAAGGAGTTCGGCGACCGCTGGTGGCTGTCCTCCGAGAACGTGTGGCTGTACGGCGGCTGGTGGAACTGGGTCAACGGCATTGCCGGTATCGTCAACATCTTCTGCATGACCGCCTGGTGGGGCATTTACTCCTCCAAGGACCAGAAGGACATGCTGTGGCCCGACATGACCTGGTGCTATATCCTGGCCTATGACCTGTGGAACTTCGAGTATACCTACAACTGCCTGCCCACCCACTCCTGGTACTGCGGCCTGGCCCTGCTGCTGGCCCCCACCTTTGCCAACCACTTCTGGAACAAGGGCGGCTGGATCCAGAACCGGGCCAACACCCTGGCCCTGTGGTGCATGTTTGCCCAGGTGTTCCCCCTGTTCCAGGATGACAGCGTGTTCAGCACCATCACCTCCGTCTATGCCAACGGCTTCATGGATCCCGCCGTCCGGCCCACGGCGGCCAATCCCACGGCCCAAGGCGTGATCTCCATCGCGGCGCTGGTGGTGAACGTGGTGATCCTGGCCAGCATCATCAAGCGGGCCAAGGCACAGAAGAAGAACCCCTACAAGCAGGAGATCTTCACCGATCAGAGAGACTTCCGGGAGGCCATGGAGAGAGCCTGAGGGTAAGTCACGGCTGTTGGGACCCTCTTTCAGCCGAAGATTTATACGAGAAAAGCACGGCTTGCGCCTTGCTTTTCTCGTTGTTTGTGTAGGGTCAGCGGATGGCGGTGACGGTGTAGCCCTTGTCCTCCACGGTGCGGCGCAGGACGTCGTCCTCCACCGGGGCAGTGAGGGTCACCACGGCGGTGCCGCTTTCGTGGCTGACTTGAGCGGCCTGCACCTGGGGCATGGCCTCCAGGGCGGTGCGGACGGTGGCCTCGCAGTGGGGGCACATCATGCCCTTGATCTCCAGTGTCTTTTCCATAGTTTGTTCCTCCTTGATGTCGTTTAAGTGATTGGTTCGTTTATGATCGTGCCGGTTATCCCGGAGCTTGAACAGATTCAGCCGCAGGGCGTTGGACACCACGCAGAAGCTGGAAAGGCTCATGGCCGCGGCGCCGAACATGGGGTTCAGGGTCAGGCCCAGGGGGATGAACACCCCGGCGGCCAGAGGAATGCCGATGGCGTTGTAGAAAAACGCCCAGAACAGGTTCTCGTGGATGTTCCGCAGGGTGGCCCGGCTGAGCCGGATGGCGGCGGGCACGTCCAGCAGACTGCTGTTCATCAGCACCACGTCCGCCGCGTCGATGGCCACGTCGGCTCCCGCGCCGATGGCGATGCCGGTGTCGGCCCGGGTCAGGGCCGGGGCGTCGTTGATGCCGTCGCCTACCATGGCCACCTTGCCCCGCTGCATCAGCCGGCGGATGGCGGCCTCCTTGCCCTCCGGCAGCACCCCGGCGATGACCTGATCCACCCCAGCCTGGGCCCCGATGGCCTGAGCGGTGCGCTGGTTGTCGCCGGTGAGCATCACCACGCGGATGCCCATGTTCCGCAGCTCCCGGACCGCCCGGGGGCTGTCCTCCTTGATGACGTCCGCCACGGCAATGACGCCCAGGAGCCGGTCCTCCGCCCCGAAGAACAGGGGCGTTTTCCCCTGCCGGGACAGCTCCTCGGTCTTAGCCTGCAGGTCCGGAGATACGGCGGCGCGCTTCTCTGTAAAGGCGGCGCTGCCGCCCCAGAGGGCCTTCCCCTCCAGCACAGCCGTCAGGCCGTTGCCGGGCAGAGCCTGAAAGTCCGACACCTCCGGAGCCGTAAGCCCCGCCGCCCGGTCCAGCACAGCCCGGGCCAGGGGGTGCTCACTTTTCTGCTCCAGGGCCAGGGCATGGGTCAGCAGCTCCTGCTCCGTGACGCCCTCCGCCGGGAGGATGTCCGTCACCCGGGGCTGGCCGCTGGTGATGGTGCCGGTTTTGTCCAGGGCCACGATCTGCACCCGGCCCGTCTCCTCCAGGGAGGCGGCGGTTTTGAACAGGATGCCGTTTTTGGCCCCTAGGCCGCTGCCTACCATAATGGCCACAGGAGTGGCCAGGCCCAGGGCACAGGGGCAGCTGATCACCAGAACGGAGATGCCCCGGGCCAGGGCGTAACCCACCGGGTGGCCCAGCAGCAGCCACACCGCCGTGGTCACGGCGGCAATGGAGATCACCGCCGGAACGAACACGCCGGAGACCTTATCGGCGATCTTGGCGATGGGGGCCTTGGTGGCGGCAGCGTCGCTGACCATGCGGATGATCTGGGACAGGGTGGTATCCTGGCCCACCCGGGTAGCCCGGCAGCGGAGATAGCCGGACTGGTTCACCGTGGCGGCGGACACGCCGTCGCCGGGGGCCTTGTCCACGGGGATGCTCTCCCCGGTCAGGGCGGACTCATTGACGGCGCTGGAGCCCTCCAGCACCACGCCGTCCACGGGGATGCTCTCCCCGGGCCGGACGGCGAACTCGTCCCCCTGCTGCACCTGCTCCACCGGCACCTCCACCTCCCGGCCGTCCCGGAGCACAGAGGCGGTTCTGGGAGCCAGGCTCATGAGGCTTTTCAGGGCGTCGGTGGTTTTGCCCTTGGACCGGGCCTCCAGCATCTTGCCCACGGTGATCAGGGTCAGGATCATGGCGGCGGACTCAAAATAGAAGTCCATCATATAGGTCATGACGGCGGCTTCATCGCCCCGGACCTGGGCCGCCGTCATGGCGAACAGGGCATAGGTGCTGTAGCCGAAGGCCGCCGTGGCCCCCAGGGCCACCAGGGTGTCCATATTGGGGGCCCGGTGCCACAGGGCCTTATAGCCGCTGATGAAGAACTTCTGGTTGATGACCATGATGATCCCCGTCAGCAGCAGCTGGGTCAGCCCCATGGCCACATGGTTGTTGTCGTAAAACGGCGGCAGGGGCCAGCCCCACATCATGTGGCCCATGGAAAAGTACATCAGCACCAGCAGAAAGCCCACGGACCAGATAAGCCGCCGCCGGATACGGGGCGTCTCGTGGTCCTCCAGCTGCTGCTCGTCGGCGCTGGGAGACGACTGGGCCGCGCCCTTTTCCGACGCGCCGTACCCCGCCTCCTCCACGGCGGCGATGACGGCGGAGGGCTCCGCCGTGCCCTCTACGCCCATGGAGTTGGTCAGCAGGCTCACAGAGCACGCCGTGACCCCCGGGACCTTCCCCACCGCCTTTTCCACCCGGGCCGAGCAGGCGGCGCAGCTCATGCCCGTGACATTGTATTGCTTCATTGGGTCCACTCCTATTTCATCAGCTTTTGCAGGGTGGTCACCAGCTCGTCGATGACCTGATCCTTGCCGTCCCGGATGTCCTGGGCCACGCAGGTGCGGATGTGGCTGGCCAGCAGCTCCTTGTTGAAGGCGTTGATGGCCGCGTTCACCGCCGCCGCCTGGACCAGGATGTCGGGACAGTAAGCCCCGGCCTCCACCATGCCCCGGATGCCCCGGATCTGGCCCTCGATGCGGTTGAGCCGGTGGATCAGGCGCTTGTATTCCTCCGGCGAGCGCTCCTTTTTCCGCTGGGAGCAGCGGCAGCAGTTGTGTTCTTCCATAGTTTCCCCGCCTCGCTTTGTTTCATGATACCCCGTGGGGGTATCTATAGTTATATACCCCTCCTGGGTATTTGTCAAGCACAAAAAATCTCCCCGGGCGGGGAGATTTTTGTGTTATTGATAGTCCGACAGCAGGAACATGGGCTTCACGGCCACCACCTCGTCATACTCCCACTGCTCCACCTGGACATCGGCGGTCAGGGCCTTCAGGTCCCGCTTCACCACGTCCAGGGCCTCGTCGGCGGTCTGGGCCCGGCCCTCCCGCAGAACGCGGATCATCCGGGTCAGCACCACCGGGTGGGCATAGCGGGCAGGCAGGGGGAAATCCTTCGGCAGCACCGCCGCCAGGTCCGCCTGGGCCTGCTCCCACTCCCGGGTCAGGGCCGTTTTGTTGTTGCGGGCGGTAGGCAGCACATGGGCCCCGGAGAACAGGAACACCGCCGCCAGGCCGAACAGGGCAAAGTAGATGCCCACGCTGTTGGTACCCCGGATCATGGACACCACGCCGTATACCAGGGCAATAAGCCCGGCGATAACGATGGCCAGGGCCACCCACTTATAGCTGGGGTTGGAGCGGTCGTTGACCCGCTTGGCCTTGGCCGCCTGGGACAGGCGGCGGGTCAGGTTGGTGTGATCCTCCAGGAAGGTGCGGGCCTGCTCCAGGCGCTCCCTTTCGGCCTGGGCCTGGGGCGTCAGCTCCTTGAGATAGCGGCGGGCGTTCTCGGCCCGCTGCTGGGCCATGTGCTGCTCCACCTTGCGGCTTTGCAGCGGCAGATCCGGGCAGAGCTTGGAGAGGTAGGCCAGCAGGTTGTCCACGTCCTCCTCGTGCTTGAAATTGCACTGCTTTTCGCCGCCGTCGTACTCCACCACCAGGTAGGGGATGGAGCCGAAGGCCCCCTTGCCGGTGAAGCCGCCCTTGCTCATGGCCACACGCTTGAACACGCGGCGCACCGAGGACAGCGCCACATAATAGTGCCGGTCGATGAAAAAGCTGTTGAGATACAGGGCCTTTTCGCCCACGCCGCAGGGGCCGAAGCGGCGGCAGCCCTTCTTATCCGCCGCCAGGGTCTCGTTATCCAGCGTGACGCTGCCAAGGCGTGCAGGTGCAAAGATCATAGCAGTTCCTCCCATAGGGGCAAAGCGGCAGGAGGGGCCTGCCGCTTTGCGAAGTTTTGAAAAAGGGGCGAATTACTTGCCCAGCGTCTCGTAGTGAGGCTGGGTATGGCGCTTCTTGATGGTGTACAGGAAGATACCCAGGAACAGGACGGCCACGGCGATGCCGATGGGATAAGCCACGGCGGTGTTGTACACGGTGACGCCCTCGGCGGTCTTGTGGTTGATGAACTGGCCCAGGCACTCGTTGCCCAGCAGGAAGTAAGTGGCGGAAACGGCGCTCATAAAGGTGGCAGGCACGGCGGTAATCCAGTAGTTCTTCTTCTCATAGTACAGGTACATGGAAGCGGCCCACAGGACGATCATGGCCAGAGTCTGGTTGGTCCAGCTGAAGTAACGCCAGATAACGGTGTAGTCGATGAAGCCCAGGGCATTGCCCACGCCCAGGACAGCGCCCACGCCCAGAACGGGCACGCACAGCAGCAGACGGTTCTTCCACTTCTTCTGGTCAATCTTGAACCAGTCGGACAGCACCAGACGGGCGCTGCGGAAGGCCGTATCGCCGGAGGTGATGGGGCAGGCAATCACGCCCAGCATGGCCAGGGCCACGCCCACCTTGCCCATGGTCTTGACGCAGACATCATAGATGGCGGCAGACTGGCCGTTGGCCAGGATCTCGGCCAGGCCGGTGTTCAGACCGCCGGTGACCTCATACAGAGCGCAGCCGGCAGCGGCCCACACCAGGGCGATAACGCCCTCGGAAACCATGGCGCCGTAGAACACGAAGTGGCCCTGCTTCTCACTCTTCATGCAGCGGGCCATCAGGGGGCTCTGGGTGGAGTGGAAGCCGGAGATAGCGCCGCAGGCCACGGTGATGAACATGAAGCTCCACACGGGAGTTCCCTTGGGATGCATGGAACCGAAGTGATCCCAGATCTCAGGAATGGTGTACTCAGGCTTGACAAAGATGCCCACGGCCACGCCGACGGCCATGACGATCAGGCAGATACCAAAGATAGGATAAATCTTACCGATGATCTTGTCAATGGAAATAAAGGTGGCGATGAAATAATACACCAGGACGATGATCAGCCAGAACAGAGTGGTGGTGACAATGCCGGTGGAGCCGCCGTTCTTGAACAGGGTGACGATCAGGCCGGCAGGACCCACGGCGAACACGGTGCCCACCATGATCAGCAGCACCACGCTGAACACACGCATGACGTTCTTCATGAAGCCACCCAGGTAGATACCGGAGATCTCGGAGATGGAAGCGCCGTTGTTGCGCTCGCTCATCATGCCGGAGAAGTAGTCATGCACTGCGCCGGCAAAAATCGTACCAAAGGTGATCCACAGGAACACGATGGGGCCCCACAGAGCACCCTGCATAGCGCCGAAGATGGGACCAAGGCCCGCGATGTTCAGCAGTTGGATCATGAACAGCTTCCACTGGGGGAGGACCACATAGTCCACGCCGTCGTTGATCTTCACAGCGGGGGTCTCGCGGTCGTCCGGCCCGAAGGTGTTTTCCACCACCTTGCCATAGACGAAATAACCGCCGATGAGCAAGGCCAGGCAAATCAGAAAGCTAACCATTTTTCTCCTCCTCTATTCATACATCATAATGTTTTGGAGCAAAAGGACGCAACTCCTCTTGCATTCCGTCCAATATGATAATTATTTTGCAGAAAAAATCAATTCTCACTTTGTACAAAAATTTTTTACATTTTCGTTACGATGTTCACGGAAAATTCGCGGATTCTTTATTGCGTTGAAATAATTTGCAGGAGTT
>ENA-UOJC01004189-UOJC01004189.1-human-gut-metagenome-genome-assembly--contig:-C104-NODE-4189-length-12483-cov-13.445365_pt1 | contig 12483 bp, 13 predicted proteins | sample MGYA00242339_ERZ723886 | MGnify/ENA metagenome assembly ERZ723886 | reverse complement strand
AAAGCGATGATGGAGAGGGACGGAGACCGGCGCCCTCAGAGAGCCGGCGGGCGGTGAAAGCCGGCGGCAAGGGTCTCCAGGTCCTATGGCTCCTGAGCCGAGGGTTCGAGGGCGGCGCGCCGCCGGTAGGGCCGCTCCGTGTTCCGCCGCGTCAGAGCGAAGGGGTTGCTGGACCCCAAAAGAGGCGCCCGGCCGTGAGGCCCGCGCAATTTGAGTGGTACCGCGGAAGTCATATACGGCTTTCGTCTCAAAGACAAACCTTTGGGACGAAAGCCGTTTTTTCGTCCTCAGAAACCGAAAGGAGACAACACCATGAGCGACTATCGCATCGAGACCCAATGCGTCCAGGGAGGCTACACCCCCGGCAACGGCGAGCCCCGGCAGATCCCCATTTACCAGTCCACCACCTTTAAGTACGCCACCAGCGAGGACATGGGCAAGCTCTTTGACCTGGAGGCCAGCGGCTACTTCTACACCCGTCTCCAGAATCCCACCAACGACTATGTGGCCGCCAAGATCGCCCAGCTGGAGGGCGGCACCGCCGCCATGCTGACCTCCTCCGGCCAGGCCGCCAACTTCTACGCCATTTTCAACATCGCGGGCTGCGGCGACCACGTGGTGGCCTCCTCCACCATCTACGGCGGCACCTACAACCTGTTCCATGTCACCATGCGGAAAATGGGCATCGATTTCACCTTTGTGGACCCCGACTGCTCCGAGGAGGAGCTGGAGGCCGCCTTCCGGCCCAACACCAAGGCCGTGTTTGGCGAGACCATCGCCAACCCCGCCCTGACGGTGCTGGACATTGAGCGCTTTGCCAGGGCCGCCCACGCCCACGGCGTGCCCCTCATCATCGACAACACCTTTGCGACGCCTGTCAACTGCCGCCCCATCGAGTGGGGCTGCGACATCGTCACCCACTCCACCACCAAGTACATGGACGGCCACGGTGCCGCCGTGGGCGGCGCCATCGTGGACTCCGGCAAGTTCGACTGGTGGGCCCACGCCGACAAGTTCCCCGGCCTGACCACCCCCGACGACAGCTATCACGGCATCACCTATGCTGAAAAATTCGGCCTGGGCGGCGCCTTCATCACCAAGTGCACCGCCCAGCTGATGCGGGACTTTGGGTCCATCCAGTCCCCACAGAATGCCTTTTTGCTGAACCTGGGGCTGGAGAGCCTCCACGTCCGCATGCCCCGCCACTGCGAAAACGGCCTGGCGGTGGCCCGGTATTTGAAGGGCCATCCCAAGATCTCCTTTGTCACCTATCCCGGCCTGGAGGGCGACAAGTACTATGACCTGGCCCGGAAGTACATGCCCAGCGGCACCTGCGGCGTGGTGTCCTTCGGCTTTCAGGGCGGCCGGGCCGCGGCGGAGACCTTCATGAAGCATTTGAAGCTGGCCGCCATCGAGACCCATGTGGCCGACGCCCGCACCTGTTGCCTCCACCCCGCCAGCGCCACCCACCGCCAGATGAACGATGCCGAGCTGGTGGCCGCCGGCATCACGCCCGACCTGGTCCGCTTCTCCTGCGGCCTGGAGAACAAGGAGGATCTGATCGAGGACATCCGGCAGGCACTGGAGGCTGTTGACTGATGCCCATTAAAATACCCAATCAGCTGCCCGCCACCAACATCCTGACAACGGAAAACATCTTTGTCATGACGGAGACCCGGGCCATCACCCAGGACATCCGCCCCCTGCACATCCTGCTTTTGAACCTGATGCCCACCAAGGTGGAGACCGAGACCCAGCTGGCCCGGGTCCTGGGCAACACGCCTTTGCAGATCGAGCTGGAGCTGATCGCCCCTGCCGGGCATGTGTCCAAAAACACCTCCCAGGCCCACATGCTGGCCTTTTACAAGACCTTTGACGAGGTGAAGGAGCGGACCTTCGACGGCCTGGTCATCACCGGCGCGCCGGTGGAGCTGATGGAGTTCGAGGAGGTGGACTACTGGCCGGAGCTGTGCCAGATCATGGAGTGGAGCAAGACCCACGTCCACTCCACCCTGCACATCTGCTGGGGCGCCCAGGCGGGGCTGTATTACCACTACGGCATCCCCAAGCGGACGCTGCCCCGCAAGCTCTTCGGCGTCTTCGAGCACACGGTGGAGGACCCCAACTTCATCCTCTTCCGGGGCTTTGACGACCACTTCTGGGTCCCCCACTCCCGGAACACCACCGTGGACCGGGCGGACATCGAGGCCGTGCCTGAGCTGAAGATCCTGGCCGCCTCCGACGAAGCGGGGGTCTACGCCGTCAAGACCGCCCAGGGCCGGCAGGTATTTTTGATGGGCCACGCGGAATACGACCGGGACACGCTGTACCGGGAGTACATGCGGGACCTGGCCGCCGGGGTGGACATCCAGGTGCCCCGGCACTACTTCCCCGGGGACGACCCCGCCAAAAGGCCCCGGGTGAACTGGCGCAGCTGCGCCCACCTGCTGTACGGCAACTGGCTGAACTACTGCGTGTACCAGACCACGCCCTATGACATCCGTGGGATCGAAAAGGGCGTCCGCACCGACGATTGAAACAGCCGCCGCTTCCAAAGGAAGCGGCGGCTGTTTTCAGTCGAAGTAAAACAGGTCCTCAAACTTTTTGTCCAGCGCCACGCACAGCACCAGCGCCAGCTTGGCCGTGGGGCTGAACTGCCCCGTCTCGATGGAGCTGATGGTGTTGCGGGAGACGCCCACCAGCTCCGCCAGCTGGGCCTGGGACAAATTTTTCTCCGCCCTGGCCACTTTCACGCGGTTTTTCAATACCAGCTGGTCATCCATCTCATATCCTCCATATCCGGGAGAGCTCCACCCATCCCGCGCCCAGCCGCAGCAACGCCGCCGGCAGGGTGAGGATCAGAAAGCACATCAGGCTCCTTCTCTCCATGGCGTCATCCCTGTTGGAAAAATTGTACCAGATTCCAGGCCAGAAATGCAAGGGATATCAGCAGCGTCACGAGATCCGAGACGCTCCGCCGCTTGGTCAGGCGGTACAGGCGGCTGGCGGCGCAGGAGACCCAGAACATGGCCAGCACATCCGCCGCCGGCAGGCCGTGGGCCCGCTTCCAGACCATCAGCAGCACACCCACGAGAAAGACGAAGATCAGGCTGAAGGACTCGCCCTCGATCCGCACCGACCGCTCCCGCTCGTCCTGGTTTTTGTTCTCCGCCCTGCTCTTGCGCAGAATTTCTTCCCGTTCCATAGACGCCCTCCTTACGCCGCGGCCTTGACCACTGTCAAAATATGGCACGCCAGCCAGCACAGGGCGCCCGCGGCGCCAAAGACCACCACCCACAGGTGGCTCCTGGCCCGGGAGGCCCGGTACTTGCCCCAGCCCTCTGCGGCCAGATAGGCCCAGAACATGGCCAGCGGCACATAGTTGTTCTGGTCCATGATGAAGTTGAATGTCAGGATGACCACCGTGACCGCGCAGAAGCCCACCACGCCGGCCCTCCGCCCCCTGTCCGCCACGTAGGCCTCGCCCTCGTCCCGCTTTTCCGCCCGGCTGCGGGCCAAAAGCTCGTTTTTATCCACAGCTGCTCCTTTCGCCAAGTTTTCTGTTTATTTAGCCAAGTTAACTTTGCAAGCAAAGCATACCACATACCAAGTTTACTTGTCAATAGCCTTTTGCGGATTTTTGCGCGGCGGCCGGCTGACAGCGCGCAAAAACACCCCGGAGGGCGTCTGCCTCCGGGGTGCTTTTCATGATCTTCCCTTCCGCCGATCCGCTTTGATCAGCAGCTTCAAAGCCTCCACCGCCACCCGGACGGCGGCGCTGGTGTCCTCGTCTCCCCATGGGACCAGTCCCATGGGGCCCCTCTGCTTTCATTCAAATCGGCCGAAGTGAATTCGGCCGATTTCAAGGTTTTGCTTTCAGCAAAACACTTGGCGCCGGACTCCCGGCGAGATTCGCTCGGACACCTTACTTGTTGGCTTTTCGGTCCTGCTCAATCAGCAGCTTCAAAGCCTCCACCGCCACCCGGACGGCGGCGCTGGTGTCCTCGCTCATCTTCTGGTCCAGGCCCGCAGCCTCCCGCTCCTGGTTCCAGATGACGTGGAAGCAGGAGCCGCAGCGGCAGCCCAGGGCCGACGCCACCACGAACAGCGCGGCGGACTCCATCTCGCTGGCCTTGACCCCCAGGCGCTTCCAGCTCTCCCACCTGGCTTTCAGCTCACAGGAGACCGGGGAGGCCTCGGGGCTGTGCTGGCCATAGAAGCTGTCCTTGCACTGGACCACGCCGGTATGTAGGGGCAGGCCCAGGGCCTTGGCGGCTTGGGCCAGGCAGTTGGTCACTCCCAGGTCCGGCACCGCCGGGAACTCGATGGGGGCGTACTCCAGGCTGGTGTGCTCATACCGGATGGCCCCGGTGGCCACCACGATGTCGCCGGACTGGACGTCCAGGTCAATGCCGCCGCAGGTGCCGGTGCGGATGAAGGTGTCCGCGCCGCACTTGTGGAGCTCCTCCATGGCGATGGCGGCGGAGGGCCCGCCGATGCCGGTGGAGCAGGCGGTGACCTTCTCCCCCAGCAGGGTGCCGGTCCAGACGTTGAATTCCCGGTTCTGGGCCACAGGATGGGCGTCGTCAAACAGGGCGGCGATGGCGGGCACCCGGCCCGGGTCGCCGGGCAGGATGCAGTAGCGCCCCACATCGCCGGGGACGCAGTGGATGTGGAATTGCTTTTCAAGCTCTTGCATAACAGGCACCTCACTTTTCTTTCATTGCGGCGTTTCCGCCAGATTTTCAGGGTGTCCCCCGTCAGACGGTAGACCGTCCAATCAGGCATAGGTTCCGTCGGTTCCCGGATGAACTGTAAGATCAGGGGGTGTGGCGGATTCAATTGCGTATAGGAAGGTTAGTTTCATGGGGGTACTCCTTATTTCTTGCCTTTACGGCATTGCTTCTTTTTTCGCCCAACACGCCCATACCACTCCGCATAAATAAAAGCAGCCACATATCCAACCGCCCAGCAGATCGGCCATACTTTTGATATTTCTATGCTCACAGCACGCAGAAACACAAAAACTATGAAACCAACTACCAAAAGAAACCACAGGTATACATGAGGAGGTCCGCGAAATGCAGAGACCTCTACACGCGCCCTCTGTTCCTGCGGCAGCCGCCAATTCAACACCGCCGCGATCCCCAGCAAAACAGCGCTGGGGAGAAGCGCGATGCCAGCTGCCGGTTCCCCTCCCCATTCCACCAGTACTCTGAAGAGCATCGCTGCCAGCACAGCGGCCGCGATGCCCGCTTTTTCAAATGCAGCACTCCAGTTTCTCTTTTTCACAATATCCTCATTTCAGCGTCACCACCGTCACGCCGCTCTCGCCCTCGCCGTAGACGCCCAGGCGGAAGTCCTTGACGGCCTTGTTCCGCCGCAGGATGTCGTGGACGGCCTTCCGCAGGGCGCCGGTGCCCTTGCCGTGGATGATGGTGACGGTCTCCAGGTGCCCCATGACGGCGGCGGAGATAAAGTTCTCCACCACGCCCTCGGCCTCCAGGGTCTCCAGCCCCCGGATATCCAGCTCCCGGGGCGCGGAGGTCCGCAGCACCCGGCCGGCGCCCTGCCGGACGGTGACGGCGGGGTTCTTCTTTTTCGCCGCCCGCTCGTCATCCTCAATGAGCCGCACCTCGTCGGCCCTGGCCTTCATCTTCAGGATGCCGGACTTCAATTGCAAGGCACCGTCCTTGCCCACGGACACCACCTCCGCCGGGGTGCGGACGCCGGGGATCTCCACCAGGTCTCCCTCCCGGATGGGACGGCTGGGCTTGGGGATGGGCTCCTGACGGGCGTCATGCTTCGTCACGGCGTCCTCCGCCTCGTTCAGCATCCGGCGCAGCTCCGCCCGGGCTTCGTTTTCGTTCTGCATCCGCTCGGCTTTTGCCTGGGCCTTCCGCATTTCGCCAAGCTCCGCGAACACCTGGTCGGCGGCGGCCCGGGCGTCCCGCAGGATGCGCTTGGCCTCCGCCTCGCCCCGGCCCCGGGCGTTCTCCTTGGCCCGCTCCATCTGCTGGCGGAACTCCCGGGCCTTACGGGCATCCTCCTCCCGCTGGCGGAACAGGCGGTCCGCCTCCTGCTCCCGCTTCTCCAGGGCCTGGCGCTTGGCCTCCAGCTGGGTGAGGATGTCCTCGAACCGGACGCTCTCGCCGCTCATCTGCACCTTGGCGGCCTCGATGACCCCGTCCGGCAGGCCCAGCCGCTTGGAGATGGCAAAGGCGTTGGACTTGCCGGGGATGCCGATGAGGAGCCGGTAGGTGGGGCTGAGGGTCTCCACATCGAACTCGCAGGAGGCGTTCTCCACCCCGGCGGTGGTCATGGCAAAGGTCTTCAGCTCTGCGTAATGGGTGGTGGCGGCCACCCGTGCCCCCGCCTGCCGGACGTTCTGGATGACGGCGATGGCCAGGGCCGCGCCCTCCACGGGGTCGGTGCCCGCCCCCAGCTCGTCGAAGAGGATCAGGCTCTTTTTGTCCGCCTCCGCCAAAATGGCCACAATGTTCACCATGTGGGCGGAGAAAGTGGACAGGCTCTGTTCGATGCTCTGCTCGTCGCCGATGTCCGCCAGCACCCGCTCGTAGACGGAGACGGCGCTGCGGTCCGCCGCCGGGATATGGAGGCCGCACTGGGCCATCAGGGTCAGCAGGCCCAGGGTCTTGAGGCTGACGGTCTTGCCGCCGGTGTTGGGTCCGGTGATGACCAGGGTGTCGAAGGCATCCCCCAGCTCGATGTCGATGGGCACCGCCTTTTTGGCGTCCAGCAGGGGGTGGCGGGCCCTGCGGAGGCGGATGGCCCCGTCCCGCCGGATCTCCGGCCGCACGGCGTCCATCTTGTAACTCAGCTGGCCCCGGGCGAAGATCAGGTCCAGGTGCACCAGGGCGTCGTAGTCCCACTGGATATCCTCCCGGTGGGCCGCCGCCTCCGCGGACAGCTCCGCCAGGATGCGCTCGATCTCCTTCTGCTCCTTGGCCTCCAGCTCGATCAGCTCGTTGTTGGCCTGGACGACGCCCATGGGCTCCACAAACAGCGTGGCGCCGGAGGAAGAGATATCGTGCACCAGCCCCGGCAGGTCGCCCCTGTGCTCCGCCTTGACGGGCACCACAAACCGGCCGTCCCGCTGGGTGATGATGGTCTCCTGCAGGATCTTGCCGTACGTCGGCGAGGAGATGATCCTCTGCAGGATCTGGCGGCTCTTGGCCTGGGCCGCCCGCATATGGCGGCGGATGTCCGCCAGCTCGGTGCTGGCGGCGTCGGCGATGGTGTCCTCGTCCACAATACAGCGCTTGATCTTCTCCTCCAGAAAGCGGTTGCCGTGGAGGGAGAGGAACAAGTGGTCGATGGCGGTCTTTTCCGCCGCCTCATCGTTGAAATACTCCTTTGCCCGGCGGGCGGCGGTCAGGAGATCGGCGATGGTCAGCAGCTCCCGGGTGTTCAGACTGCCGCCCCGGTCCGCACGATCCAGAGCTTCCGCCACCGGCTTCACGCCGGAGAAGGACGGACTGCCCCGGAGGCCGATCATATTCCGGGCCGCGTCGGTCTGATCCAGCAGGCGCAGCACCTCCTCCACTTCCGTCTCAGGCCGGACGCGGAGGGCTTTCTCCTTGGCCTCGGCGCACACCGCCTGGTCGGCCAGCAATTGCAGCACCCGGGGCAGCTCCAGGGTGCGGAGGGATTTTTCAAACATGTCGCTCATAACACACTTCTCCTGTCAAGGCATCTCACTTGATGGGCCCTCAATTTTCAGGTTCCGGATCTTCCAGGACCCAGGGCAGATGCAGGTCCAGGCAGCACTGGAAAAACGGCTCCGGGAAATTTCGCGGAAAGGGCCCCCGATCTGTGGTAAACCAGACGGCAGCACCTGGTGCCAGCGTCAGCGGCCTATCTCCCCTTTCCAGCAGTCTGCCTGTCAGGTGGTAAATGGGCAGATACAGCCGTCCGCCATCAGTGGGACCGCACTCAGAGGCATCTTCAGGCTTCCGCAAATCCAGTCCCAGCCGCGCCAGGAATGCTCCCACCTCCGGCGGCAAAGTCTCCACCGCGGCAGTAAAATTCCGGCAGTATGCACAGTCGCAGCCGCCAGCAGGCTCCCCGTGTACATGATACCAGTTTCGGGTAGCCTCTACATCCACTTCCAAATGATAGGGGCCGCATACAAATTCCGTCATATTCCATTCCTTTTTGTATAAATTCGGCAGGATCATACAAAATGTAAACCACAAATCGTGGGTATGCGGCGGGCCGAGTCGTCCCGCCCTACGGGTAGTTGGTCTTCGGAAAATGCTTACAAGCCGATCTCCGGCCTAAGAGCCGCCGCTTTGCGGCGGTTGGCCTCCGAAAGGCGGCCTGCGGACCGCGCTGCGGGTATCGGCCCCTGCAAAAATCTCTGCATCCGCGCGGGGGGCGGTGCCCGCATCGCCCCGCCGTCCCCGGTCACGGCTGTAAGCTCTTGTAAAAGTCCAGCGTCTTGAACCCCCGCTCCAGCTGGGCCGCCGCGAAGGCCTCCGCCGCATCGGAGAGACGCCGCAGCGGCTCCGGCCCCAGCTTAAAGGAATACAGCCGCTTCGGGTCGCCGTAAATGATATGCCGCAGGGCCGCCAGAGAGTCCCGGCACAGCGGCATGGACAAGGCGCTCTCCTTCACACCGCACTTCCGGCACCGCAGCACGCCCTGCACCACGTCCAGCAGGGGCTGCTCCGGGTCGGGGCAGCCGCAGTAGGCGCAGCCGTCGGCCAGGGGCTCATAGCCCGCCAGGCACAGCAGCTTCACTTCAAAGGCGGGCTTCACCAGGGCCGGCGGCTTATGTAAAGTGGAAAGGGCATACAGGCCGTTCAGCAGATGACGCAGAAGATCATCCGACGCCGTCTCCTCCGTGGTGACGGCCTCCGTCAGCTCCGCGAAGTAAAAGCCCAGGGCCATGGCGTCCAGGTCGCTCCGCAGCCCGCTCCACAGCTCCAGCGTGGAGCCCTCGTTGGCATAGTACCAGTCGCCCTTTTGATAGAGCGTCCACTCGGACCAGGCCAGGGACTGGGCGCAGGCGGCATACTTGCAGTTCTTCCGCCGGGCGCCCCGGGCGATGACGGAGATCCTGCCCCGGTCCGCTGTCAGCAGCGTCAGGATCTTATCGGCTTCTTTTGTCTCCGTCTCCCGCAGGACGATGCCCCGGGTGACAATGTACGGCGTGGACGGCACGCTGCTCCCTCCCTTCCGGCGAATATGTGGGGCGGCGGAGCGGTCCCGCCGCCCGGCGGATCACAGCAGAGGCGGCAGATCCAAGCCCTCCTCCACAGAGCGGTACAGCATATAGGCCAGGGGCTCCCCGGTCATGCAGAACAGCTCCCAAAACGGTTCGGCTTCCATACGGCAGACCTCCTTTTGGGGATAGTCTGCGGAGAATGTCGAATTTTATGGGTGGAAAGATGCGGCTAAATTGGGTGGGGAAGGTTTTCAGTCGTCGTTATATCCGAAAGAGCGCACATAGTTGACGTTGTCTCTCCAATTCTCCTTGACCTTCACCCAGGTTTCCAGATAGACCTTGGTGCCCATGAACTTTTCCATATCATGGCGGGCCAGGGAGCTGATCTTCTTCAGCATCGCCCCCTGCCTGCCGATGATGATGCCCTTGTGGCTGGCCTTCTCGCAGTAGATGGTGGCGTCCACATCCACCACACCGGAATCCCGCTCGGAAAACTTGGTGATCTCCACGGCGGTGCCGTGGGGGATCTCCTTGTCCAGGCACAGCAGCAGCTTTTCCCGCAGCAGCTCGCCCATGACCTGCCGTTCCGGCTGGTCGCTGGTCTGGCCGTCGGGGAACAGCTGGGGGCCCTCTTCGGCGTATTTCCGCAGCTCCTTCATCAGGTCATCCAGCCCGTCGCCGGTGTGGGCGGAGATGGGAATGATGGCATCAAAGCCGTCCCAGGCCTCGTTGTACGCCGCGATGACCGGCAGCAGTGCCGCCGGCTCCACGGTGTCGATCTTGTTGATGCAGAGAATGGCGGGGATGTGCTCCTCCCGGATGCGCTGGATCAGCGCCAGCTCCGGCCCGCCCACATGGGCGATGGGCTCCACCAGCAGCAGCGCGCAGTCCACATCGCTGAGGCTGGAGGTGACGACCTTCACCATATAGTCTCCCAGAGCGGACTTGGGCTTGTGGAGGCCCGGAGTGTCCAGCAGGATATACTGGGTGTCGTCCCGGTTCACGATGCCGTAGATGCGGTTCCGGGTGGTCTGGGCCTTGTTGGAGACGATGGCGACCTTTTCGCCGACCAATGCGTTGGTCAGGCTGGACTTGCCCACATTGGGGCGGCCGCAGACGGTGATCATGGCCACGTTTTTGATGTTTGACATAAGGTGATCCTCAACTTTCCTTTGAGCGTTTTATGATTTTGCCGGGACGCGGCAAGAACTGCCGCGCCGTTCATTCCAGCATCTTCTTCAGATACTGCCCCGTATAGCTGGCCTCACAGGCGGCCACGGTCTCCGGCGTGCCGGTGCAGACGATGGTGCCGCCGCCGTCGCCGCCCTCGGGGCCCAGGTCGATGAGCCAGTCGGCGCACTTGATGACGTCCAGGTTGTGTTCGATGACCACCACGGTGTTGCCGTTATCCACCAGCCGCTGGAGGACCTCCAGCAGCTTGCGCACATCGTCGGTATGGAGGCCGGTGGTGGGCTCGTCCAGGATATAGATGGTCTTGCCGGTGGCCAGCTTGGAAAGCTCCGTGGCCAGCTTCACCCGCTGGGCCTCGCCGCCGGACAGCTCCGTGGAGGGCTGGCCCAGCTTCACATACCCAAGGCCCACATCCTGCAAAGTCTGCAGCTTGTTGCGGAGCTTGGGCAGGGCGGAGAAGAACTCCACCCCCTCGTCCACCGTCATGTCCAGCACTTCCGCGATGTTTTTGCCCTTGTAGTGGACCTCCAGGGTCTCCCGGTTGTAGCGTTTGCCCTTGCAGACCTCACAGGGGACGAAGATGTCCGGCAGGAAGTGCATCTCGATCTTCAGCACGCCGTCGCCGGAGCAGGCCTCGCACCGGCCGCCCCGGACGTTGAAGCTGAACCGCCCCGGGCCGTAGCCCCGGCTCTTGGCCTCCTGGGTGGAGGCGAACAGGTCCCGGATGTCGTTGAAGAGCCCCGTGTAGGTGGCGGGGTTGGACCGGGGCGTCCGGCCGATGGGGCTCTGGTCGATGTTGACCACCTTGTCCAGGTATTCCAGCCCGTCGATGCGCTTGCACCTGCCGGGGTGGACCTTCATCCGCATCAGCTCCGCCCCCAGGCGCTTGAACAGCACCTCGTTCACCAGGGAGCTCTTGCCGCTGCCGGAGACGCCGGTGACCACGGTAAACATCCCCAGGGGAAAGTCCACGTCGATATTGCGGAGGTTGTTCTCCGCCGCGCCCACGACCTTCAGGAACTTCCCATTGCCGGGGCGGCGCGCCGCCGGGACGGGGATCTTCTTTTTGCCGGAGAGGTACTGCCCCGTCAGGGAGTCGGGGTTTGCCATGACTTCCTCCGGGGTGCCGGCGGCCACCACATGGCCGCCGTTGACGCCGGCGCCGGGACCGATGTCGATGAGATAGTCGGCGGCGCGCATGGTGTCCTCGTCATGCTCCACCACCAGCAGGGTGTTGCCCAGGTCCCGCAGGTTCCGCAGGGTGCCCAGCAGCTTGTCGTTGTCCCGCTGGTGCAATCCGATGGAGGGCTCGTCCAGGATATACAGCACCCCCATCAGGCTGGAGCCGATCTGGGTGGCCAGCCGGATGCGCTGGCTCTCGCCGCCGGACAATGTCCCGGCGCTGCGGCTCAGGGTCAGATACCCAAGTCCCACGGACTGCAGAAAGCCCAGCCGGGATTTGATCTCCTTCAAAATGCGGTCGGCGATCAGGTGCTGCTGGTGGGTCAGTTCCAGACGCTCCACCCAGGCCAGCTCATCCGTGACGGACAGCTGGGTGTAGTCGTGGATGTTCATATCGCCCACCGTCACCGCCAGGGACTCCTTTTTCAGCCGCTTCCCCTTGCAGGCGGGGCAGGGGCACTCCGCCATCATCTCCTCCAGCTCCCGCTTGCTGGCGTCGCTCTGGGTCTCCTGATAGCGGCGCTCGATGTTGTTGCAGATGCCCTCAAAGGGCTGATACAGCACGCCCTTGCCCCGGGGCTGGTCATAGTGCAGCTCCAGCTTTTCCCCCTTGGTGCCGTATAGAACGATGTCCCGCACCTCCTCCGGCAGCTCGTTCCAGGGGGTGGACAGGGAGAAATGGTATTTCTTCGCCAGGGCTTCAAAGTACATGCGGGAGATGCCGTCGGAGCGGATATTCCCCCAGCCGCTGGCCTGGATGGCGCCGTCCAGAATGGACAGCCTGCCGTCCGGCACAATGAGGGCGGGGTCCACCTTCAGCTGGCTGCCCAGGCCCGTGCAGGCGGGACAGGCGCCGAAGGGGTTGTTGAAGGAGAACATCCGGGGCGTCAGCTCCTCGATGGAGATGCCGCAGTCCT
>ENA-UOJC01004185-UOJC01004185.1-human-gut-metagenome-genome-assembly--contig:-C104-NODE-4185-length-12497-cov-11.121685_pt1 | contig 12497 bp, 13 predicted proteins | sample MGYA00242339_ERZ723886 | MGnify/ENA metagenome assembly ERZ723886 | reverse complement strand
GGCGCCGTTGATCGGGTAGATGCCGGGGGCGACCTTCATGGGCTTCTGCGGGTCGGTGTAGATGTTCTGACGCAGGCCGTACAGCGGCAGAGCCTCTGCATAGGTCATTCTCGGCATGATGATGATGGAGCCATACTTCAGCGTGAACACGGAAGCGAGCGCCGTGGCCAGATGATATTCGGTGCCGCAGAGCTTGCTGAGGTCCACGATGGACGGATAGCCGAAGGTGCGGTCGTTGTCCTTCAGGGCAGCGCGGCGGACCTGAACGGCGTTGCCGAAGGTCTCCTTGATGGTCGCGCCGGTGACATCGATCAGCAGGTCCTTGTTGCCGGCCTTCTCGAGTGCTTCGACGGTGTCGTGCAGCTCGTTGAGATCTGCGCCCTGAACGCCCAGAACGATGCCATAGGTCTTGGCGATCTCGTTCATGGCCTCAAGGTTGTCCTTGTTGACGCCGTTGACGACGGGCTTGACGTCCTTGACGGCCTCGACGGCGGCCTTTGCGGCCTCTGCGTCGGTGGTCTCGAGGATCACGCCGCGCTCGAGCACGGCAGCCTTCTTTGCCAGCTCGACAAAGCGGGCGTTATCGCCGCAGTTGCGGACGGTGACGAATTCGACGTACTCACGTTCGCCGATACGCTCATAATCGACCTTCTTCAACTCTTCGATCTTTGCATCGACAGCTGCGTCGTCCATCTCGGTGTTGATGGAAACGGCGAACAGGTTGCGGGAGACGAGCGTCTTTTCATGACGGAACAGGACGGTCTCGCCGCCGAGCTTGTGACCGGCGATCTCAAGGGTCTTCATGGGAGGCGCAGTGGCCTCGGACAGAAGCGCGATGGCTTCCGGGGACATATACGGGCACTTGGTGATGGGAAGCGCGCCCTGTGCGACCTTCATGCAGAACGCCATGCAGGTGGGACTGCCGCATTCCTTACAGTTCTTCTTGGGAGATAATTTGAAAATGTCAAGACCTTTAACTGCCATTGTATGTTTCCTCCTTCCGCATTAGACAAGCGCGGCGATCATCTTGGCGATGGTTCTGATCGCAGCCGGATGACGCATGATGACTGCGTCGGAGCCGCCCGCGAGGACTGCAGCCGCCGTAGTGATCTCCATTTCAACGCCGCGCTCTTCCTGATTGCCCCATTCGGGCATGTCGCTCTCGGGCATGATGGATTCCTTCACGCCCCAGGTATCGGAGGATACCGGCGTCATGATGGGCATCTGGAGCATGGCGTCAGCCTGCTTGAGGGCGGCGTCCTTGATGCGGTCGAGGGTGGATGCAACGTATTCGTAGCCATAGCCCGCAGCAGCGGAGCCGATGTTCATGACGATGTTCTGCGCGTTGACGCCGAGCTGGGTCATGACGGTGTTGAGCTGCTTGGCAAGGTTGATATCGACGGCGGATTCCGCGCCGACCTTCTGGCCGTAGGCCAGTCCTGCGGACGCGCCGACGGTCTTGTAGTTTTCGTCGCGGGCGGACAGAACGAGAATGTTCTTACCGGCCAGCGCTTCTGCGATCTTGTTGAAAAGTTCGGTGTCCTTTTCGATGTTCTTGCAGCCCATGATGACGATCGGCATCGTCACGGCGTCGGAAACGGCCTTGGCCAGCGCCACGCACTCTTCGACGGACTTGTTGAGGCCGTTGGGATCGGCGCCCTCGAAGTGCAGGCAAAGGAAGGACGCGCCTTCCATGGTCTCTGCGCGCTTTGCCATATCGACAACGCTCTCGCAGCCGGCGTAGAATTCCTTCTCACCGGGCATGGTGTACTCTTCCATGCCGAGGTCGGTCAGCTCGACGCCGATCTTCGGCGCGTTTGCGATCTCCGCATCGAAGGTATAGAACGGCAGCACGTTCTGGCCGCCGATCTTGGTGGCTTTTTCGCCAACGCCGAGAGTCACTTCATTGATTCTGGCGTTGAAAGCCTGCTTTTTGGGAACAAAAGGCATAATGTTAATCCCCCTATATAAAATATTGGACTTACACAGTAAACGGCGCTCCGGCTCACAGCCCGAGCTTACGCATGATCTCGTGCAGCGCCTGCTTGACCGGCGCGCTCTCGGGAACCTGAGAGCTCGGCTTTCCGTCGCAGTCATACTCGAAAACGAGGTCGTCCTGCGGCAGCACGCCGATCAGCTCGAGACCGTACTTTTCTATCTCCTCCTGAACGCCCGGCGTCAGAACGCCTCCGGGCGCGCGGTTGACGATCAGCTTCATTTCGCCGGGCTTCAGCTCCAGCTCGCGGATCATCTCCGCGATCCGCCCCACGGCCTGCACGCCGCGGCGGGAGCAGTCGGAGATCAGCAGCATCGTATCCACATGCGGAAGCGTTCCGCGGGAAATATGCTCCAATCCGGCTTCGTTGTCTATGACCATATACCGGTAGTTCCCGGCATATTTGTCGATCTGGGTCTTGAGCACGCCGTTGACAAAGCAGTAGCACCCCTTGCCCTGCGTCCGGCCCATGACCAGCATATCAAAATCGTCCTCTTCAATGAGGGCGTTGCCGAACATCATTTCGGCATAGTCCGCCTTCGTCATATTTGAAGGCACGGTGCCCTTCTGCTCCGCGCGGGCCATGTCCTCGCGGATATCGCCCAGCGTCGTGTCCACCTCGACGCCCAGCACCTCATTGAGGTTGGAGTTGGCGTCCGCGTCCACGACGAGGATCGGGCCTTTTTTCTGCTTGCACAGATAGTCAATGATCATGCCGCAGGTCGTCGTCTTGCCGACGCCGCCCTTACCGGCCACTGCGATGGTATGTGTCGCCATAAAAATCGCTCCTTGCCACGCGCCCAAAAAGCGCGGTCAGGCTCCGGCGGAGGCTTCTCCGCCGGAGCGCTGGTGTTTTGCTTTGGGAAACTGGAAGCGGTCAGCCGCCGGATGCGGCTGTCCGCGGAAGCAGCGCTTCCTTAGACAAGATCGATCAGGCCGGCAGCCTTTGCGATGTACGCAACGTCGTCATACTTGTTGAGCGCGTACAGATGGATGCCGTCCACGCCGCAGGCGCGGTATTCGTCGATCTGGTTGATGGTGTATTCGATACCGGCAGCCTTGAAGCTTGCCTTCTTGCCCTCGACGTCGGCGTCGAACGGCTCTTTTTCAAACGGATTCGGGAAGATCCAGTTCTTGGAGATGATCTCGCAGAGCTTGCGGTCCATGACGCAGCCGTTGCGGCTGAGAGCCATGTTGATGGTCGCGGCCTGATCGAGGATCGGCATGATGCCCACATCGACGGGCATCCAGATACCGGCGTCACGGATGGCGTCGAGCCAGTAGCGGAACGCATCCATGTCCCAGCAGAGCTGAGAGATGATGAAGTCGGCGCCGTTGTCCTGCTTCTGCTTCAGGAAGGCGATATCGGCCTCAAGGCTGCGGCACTGGATGTGGCCCTCGGGAGAGCCAGCCACCGCGATGGTGAACTTGTCGCCGAATTCCTTGCGGACGAACTTGACCAGCTCGGTCGCATAGTGCAGGTCGCCGTTGGTTCCGGTCCAGCCGAAGGGCAGGTCGCCGCGCAGCGCCAGCATATGGTCGATGCCGTGGTCAAGGTAGGTCTGAAGCTTTTCCTTGATGTCTTCCTTGGTATTGCCGATGCAGGTGAAATGGGTAACGGGCGTGCACTTGCCGTCCTTCCGGATCTTGTCCAGGACCTCCAGGTTCTTGCCGACGTTGGTGCCGCCTGCGCCGTAGGTGCAGGAAATGTAATCGGGATTCAGGGTGTAGAGCTTTTCCAGCACGCCGCCTTCGCCGCACAGTTTTTCCATGCCGACGTCGGTTTTGGGCGGGAACACCTCAAAGGAGAAGGTGGCTCTGTTTTCATAGATCTCAGCAACGCTCATTTTTGCCTCCAAAATATAAAAATAGTGTCCTCTGTATTTCCGCAGAGACCGTTTGCAGGACATTTCCGCCTCCGGCCCCTACTGTCTGAGCCCATTGGCTGTGAGCCCATTTCGATACTATTTTATCGTAACACATTCTGTCGGCAAATACAAGCCTGTGTCTGCAAAAAACCGTGAAATTTCCATTCCCGTCCGCTTTTCGCAGACATCTGTGCGTCACAGCTCCGTAAACAGGAATTTCTGGCACACGCCGCCGCTCTCGACGAACACGGTCATACGCCCCTCGCCGGTCCGGTCGGCGCGCAGCTCGACCTGCTTCCCCTTGACCTCCCGGCGGACCCATTCCACGGGGTCGTCCGTTTCGATCTCGTCGAAAAAGACGTCGCGCATCTGGTTGTTGGCGCACTGATTTTCGATCTCGCGCACGACCTCCCAGCTCTTCATCCGCTCAGTCCTCATCCGGCACAATCAGCGCCGTATTGCCGACCAGATCGACGGAAACGAGCCTGCCGACAACGACCGCCTGCCGCTCCATAATGTCGGTCAGAATGATCTGTCCGTCCTGGCAGTCGATGCGCTGCACATTGCTCAAAACCAGATTCTCCGGCTTCTGCTCCTTTTTATAAACCATTGCCAGACACATGGTGCTTGCCTCCTCAGCCGTTCATCGCGGCCAGCACCGTGCTCAGCCGCATATTGCCCTTTTCAAAATCGCTGACAGCCTGCATGACCTGCTCATAGGCGACGTTCTCGCCCATATCCTGAAGCTGCTTTGCCAGCTGCGCCAGCTCGTTGGCATGGGCCGCGTTGTGGCCGACCATATACTTCATCAGCGCGATCAGCTCCTCGCGGGGGCTGACGTGGGCGTGGCCGCAGTCGGCGCAGTTGACGTTCTCGCCGCAGTGGATATGCTCGCCGCAGGCGTGGTCATGCTCATGCTCATGGGTATGGGGATGCTCATGCGGATGCGCATGGTCGTGTTCATGTTCGTGGTCGTGATCGAGATGCATAGGTTTCATCCTTTCCAAGTGATTCTTTAGCTGTATTATACCGTCCTCGCGTCACTTTGTAAAGAAGCTGTGCGAAGGAAAAAATCCCCCTATCCGGGTTATTCTCCGTCTTTTTTCCGGAAAATCATGAAATATTTCTATAGCAAACCGGAGCGAAACGTGCTATACTCTGCAATATCACCCGGAAGGAGCGCCGTCCATGCAGCACGATCATGAATATCTTCACGAACACAATATCCCGCATGTCCATCACCCGGACGACGTCCATGACGAGACGCAGGCGCACCTGCACAGCCACGAGCATGCGCATGACCACGCACACGGCGCGCATCCGCATGTCCACGAGAACACCAAGGCCGTGCTCAATCGCCTTTCGCGCGCCATCGGCCATCTGGAATCGGTCAAGAAGATGGTGGAAAACGGGCGCGACTGCTCGGAGGTGCTGATCCAGATCGCCGCCGTGCGCTCCGCCATCAACAACATCGGCAAGGTCATTTTGCAGGATCATATCCAGCACTGTCTTGTGGACGCCGTGGAAAATGACGACGAACAGGCGCTGGACGATCTATGTCAGGCCATCGACAAATTCATCAAGTAACTCGAGGCGGCGCCGTTTCCGGCGCTGCCTTTTGATCTGTGCGCAGAGAGGCGGCAGGCTTCCGCCCGCCGCCCAAGAGCTGTCGAAAAGCTCCTGGGCGGTTCCGTGATACAGGTATTCCGCTTTCCTCGTAGGGGCGGACGTTTCTGTCCGCCCGCAGAAAGCAGCGATTTTACGAAAAACTACAGCAAAACCGATACGTTTCAGAGGGCCGGCAGAGTCGTCGGCCCCTGCCAAAATGCTGCGTGTTTTACGCTGCATTGCAAAGATCGGACTTTGGGGACACGCAGAGAGTCCGGCAGGCCGCCGCCTGGCGGACTCGCTAGGTTGCTTTGTCAGAGCTTTACGAGCGCCGCGTCGATATCGCCGATCATATACAGCGAGCCGTAGCAGAGGACGACGCCGTCCCGGCCCGCGTGCTCCACGGCAAGCCGCACGCCCTCCTCGGCAGACTGGCACGCCGTGACCGGACGGCCGAACTGCCGCAGATACTCCGCCAGCTTGTCCGCCGGAAGCGCGCGCGGATTTGCCGGAGTGATGGTGATAAACTCCTTTGCGTACCGTGCAACGTCGCGGTACATGCAGTGGAAGTCCTTGTCGCCCAGCACGCCGGTCAGCACCGTCAGCTCCCGTCCGGGCAAATAGTCCTCAATATTCTTGACGAGCGCCTCGATGCACTGCGGATTGTGGCCGCCGTCAATGATGAACATCGGCTCTCTGCGCATCAGCTCGAAACGGCCCGGCCAGCGGACAGTCTCGATGCCCTCGCGGATATTTTCGTCGGTGATCCTCCAGCCGCGCTTTTGCAGTACGCGCGCCGTGGTCAGCGCGACTGCTGCGTTGTGCAGCTGATGTTCGCCCAGCAGCGGAAGCTGCAGGCCCTTGAAGTCTTCCCAGTCGAACACCTGTCCCTCGAGCGAATGCGACAGCAGCTGCAGCGAATCGAAGTCCGCCTTGTGCAGCGGCACGCCGAGCTTCTCGCAGCGCTCCTCGAACACAGCCTCGACCGACGGCTTCTCGCGGTAGATCACGGCGTCGCAGCCGGGCTTGATGATCCCGGCCTTGGTCGCGGCGATCTTCTCCAGCGTATCGCCCAGCACCTCGGTGTGGTCGAGTCCGATGTTGCAGATCACAGCCGCCTCCGGCGGCAGGATCACGTTCGTCGCGTCAAATTCGCCGCCCATGCCGACCTCGCAGACCACGATGTCGCAGTGCTGGCGGGCAAAATACTCAAAGCCGAGCGCCGTCACCATCTCAAACTCCGTCGGCCGCTCGAAGATGGAGTCGGCCATGGGCTTGATGTACTCGGTCAGCTCGCAGATATCCTTGTCGGAGATCTGCTCGCCGTTGACCTGAATGCGCTCGTTGAAGCGGATCAGATACGGCGAGGTATACAGGCCGGTCCTGTAGCCTGCCTTGCGCAGGATGGACGCGACCATCGCGCAGGTCGAGCCCTTGCCGTTGGTGCCGGTCACATGGACAAATTTGCACTGCCGCTCGGGATGGCCCATCACGTCGAGCAGGGCGCTGATGCGCTCCAGCCCGGGGACGCTCCCCTTCCAGCAGACCTCGTGAATATAATGCAGAGCTTCGTCAAGAGTCATAAAATAGCCTTCTGTCTTTGTTGAAATTATCCGGCGTTTTTGCCGTTATTTTTGTATTTTACCGGCGGCCAGAGCTTGGCAGCGGTGAATACCTTCGATTTATAGAGCAGCCATACCACCAGCGCATCGATCACGAACGTAATGCCGAACTGGATCGAACGGGTCGCAAGCTTCGTCAGGAAAAACGCTTGCTTCGCGTCGCCGCCGTAGACAAATGCAAGCGCAAAGCTCTGCCAGAGAATGGAGCCAAGCGCGATTGGCGGCAGGAACGACAGCGCGACCGTCCACAGGTTCGTCTTTTTGACAAGCAGCGGCTGGAACAGGCCCGCGCTCAGGCCGTAGAGAATGGGCGGCAGGCAGAAAAGCGGGTTGTAGCCGTAGCCGGAGAACAGGCAGCCGACAAAATCCGCCGCAAATCCGACCAATGCGCCGGGCAGCGGCCCGAACAGCATACCGGCCAGGAAGATCGGCACAGCTTCAATAGAAAAGCGAGTCGTCTCGTTCGGCATGGGGACGATAAAGCGGGCCAGAACGACGGATACGGCGGCCAGCAGTGCGCAGGACACCAACGTCCGCACGTTTTTCAGGCCATGATGCGGCGTAGACCGCGCAGTGATAGCAGATGTGTTTTTAGACATAAAAAAGCCTCCTATTTTGTAAATGGGAGGAGGTTGAAACAATATTTCATTTCACAAGCTGGAAACTGCTGTACAATTTCTGTTTGCTTCAGCGGATGCGAAAATGGCACCGCGGGAAAATCCCTTCGCCCGGTGGCAACCTCCCATCCAGCCGGTACTTGACGCGCCATTTCTACTCATTCATGCAACTTTCGGGTACGCATGCTGCTTTGTTGAATTGACAGGGTCACATCTGCCTGCCCTTCCGGTTTTCTCCTTCGCTATCATTGTATTGCTTTTTTCAAAAATAGCAAGAGGATTTTCAATATTTTTTTACTGATTTTTTGCAGAGCGGCGCTTCCGCCGCGTTTTCGCGCTCCATACTGTCCGCAGGGCACAGAAAAAGCCGCCCTCCGCGGCAAAAAGAGGCCGGCCCATGGCAGGACTGCACACCCTTCTTCGAATGCGCACTACACCCGTTACCCATACAGCCAGCTCGGAAACGGCTGCCTCACGGCACACGGGGTGGGCTGCTTAGTGCTGCTTGGTTCCCCACCTGACACGGTTCACAGGGCCCCGTTGCGTAAGACCGAATCTTCAACGCCGCTTATATGGGTCAGACGATACAATACGCACCCTCGGTCGGGATTTCCTCCCCGCTGTAGCGGATTGCGGGTAACAAGGCACCGCTATCTCCCCGAGTAGTGCAGCCTTGCCACAGGCCGGCAGGCCCTGACAAGGAAAAGTCTTCAGTCGAGTCTGCTTTCGACGAAATCGACCAGCTCACCGACTGTGTTGAGCTTTTCTTCCATCTCCAGATCGACGCCCAGCTCCGATTCCAGATCCATTACCATCTCGACGGTGTCGAGCGAATCAATGCCCAGCGATTCAAAGGTCGTCTCGCGGGTGATCTCATCCGGCGAAATGTCAAGCTGTGCGGCCAGATAGGACCGGATCTTCTCAAACATGATATCTTCCTCCATCCATCACACCGGCCTGTTTTTCCCTCTGCGGCCGGTGGAGCGGTTATGTGATAGAATAATCATACGGATTTTTCTGTCGTTGTCAAGTGTTGATTTTTGAAGATTGTGCAAATTCTGCCCTTCCCGCCCGATTTCTTCCGCTTCCGCGGAGGTTTTTCTGCGTCAGAATGGCGCGGGATGCTTCCGGCGGCATGTTTCGTATGCGCCGAAAGGACGGTGCGATATGCGGCGCCGCCTCCGCCGCTCCGCGGGCCATATCTTTTCTGCGCCGGAATGGCGCGTTGTGCCTCCGGCGGCCCATTCTTTTCTGTCTTGCCAGAAAAGAATGGGGAGAAAAGAGGCGCTGGGGACGCGGAATCGCGCTGACGCGCCTGAAAAAGCATTTTGCTTCTGCGTGCCATTCACTGATCGTGCGTTCCGCAAGGAACGCCCTTCGGGCGGTCCGCAGAATTTCTGCCATCCAAAAATCCTGCTGCGGCAAATATTTTTGCCTGCAAAATCGAAAAGTATTTGCTCTGAATCCATGCGGGGCTTTCAGGTTTTGCCCGTTTCTGCTTCGCAGTTTCTATTGGTTGCGGAAGAGAAACGGGCCAAGTAAAAAGTCTGAAAGTTAGAGAATCCGGCGCGTAAGCGCTATTCGCGTCCCCAGCGTCTCTTTTTTGCATACTTTTTTCTGACAAGCCAGAAAAAAGTATGCCGCCGGAGGCACGCTCTTTGCCGCGCAAAGAAAGTGTGGTTGAAAGCCTTCAACGGAAGCCTTCCGTTAAAATGTTCAGCTCAAAAAATCCTTCAGCTTCTTGCTTCTCGACGGATGCCGCAGCTTGCGCAGCGCCTTGGACTCGATCTGGCGGATGCGTTCGCGCGTAACGTCGAACTCCTTGCCGACCTCCTCGAGGGTATGAGGCTTGCCGTCCTGAAGGCCGAAGCGCATACGCAGGACCTGCTGCTCACGCGGCGTGAGGGTGGCGAGGACATCCTCGAGCTGCTCACGCAGAAGTGTGTAGGATGCCTCCTCGGAAGGCTGCGAAGCGTCATCATCCTGAATGAAGTCGCCGAGATGACTGTCCTCTTCTTCGCCGACCGGCGTCTCAAGGGAGACCGGCTCCTGCGCGATCTTCATGATCTCCTCGACCTTGGGAACGTCCATGTGCAGCTCCTTGGCGACCTCTTCGGTGGTCGGCTCGCGGCCAAGTGTCTGGACCATGCTGTGCGAGGTGCGCAGAACGCGGTTAATGGTCTCGACCATATGTACCGGGATGCGGATGGTGCGGGCCTGATCGGCGATGGCGCGGGTGATCGACTGGCGGATCCACCAGGTCGCGTAGGTCGAGAATTTGTAGCCCTTGGTATAGTCGAATTTTTCAACAGCCTTCATCAGGCCGAGATTTCCCTCCTGAATGAGGTCGAGAAGCTGCATTCCGCGACCGACGTAGCGCTTGGCGATGGAGACGACGAGTCGAAGGTTCGCCTCGGACATGCGCTTGCGCGCCTCCTCGTCGCCCTCGGCCATGCGCTTGGCCGTTTCCAGCTCCTCCTCGGGCGTGAGCAGCTTGATCTTACCGATCTCCTTGAGATACATGCGGACGGGGTCGTCCAGGCGGCCCTCGCCGAGATCGTCATAGCGTGCAAGCTCTTCCTCGGTCGGAGCGGCCTCCAGCTCGCCGTTTTCAATGGCGTCGATCTCGTCGAGCGTCGGGCTGTCGAGTCCGTCGGCGGAGCCGATCAGATCGAGCACGTCGCTGACGTCGATCTCCACGCCCGCCGCCTCGAGCACATCGTAAAACTGTTCCGTCTGTTCCTCGGTGGCGTCCACGGCGTCCAGCGCATCGACCAGCTTCTTGGAGGCGATCTTTTTTGTCTTTTTGCTCTCCTCCAGAAGCGCGGTCAGCTTGGTGCGGGCCTCGTCCGTAAGCTCCATTTTTTGCAGCAGTTCCATGTCTTTTGCCATTTCAGCCACCGTATCCTTTCTGTTCTCTGCGCTGCGCGGCCAGAGCCAGCAGCGCGTCGCCGCCTCTGCGGTTTCTGCGTTCGTCCTCCTGACGGATCACGTCCACATAATCGCGCAGAGCGTCCTCGTTGATGATCTGATCGTTCTTGCCTGCGACCGCCGAAAGATGCGCCATTTCCTCGGGGGAAAACTCCCCCTCCAGCGCGCCGAGCGTCACGCTCTGACCGGCGGCATTGCGCGCCGCGAGCGCGGCGTAGGCTCTGCCGAGCAGTTCACAGGAAAACTGCTCCGGTCGGAGCGTCACACCGGCAAACAGCGCCGGTTCCTTGAGCACGAGCCGGAGAAGTCCTTCTTCCGCCATCGCCGAACGCACGTTGTCATAGCGAATGCCCTTGATGCGGGGCTGCTGCTGCTTCGCGGGCGAAAGATCCTGCGCCTCCTGCTTCTTTTTTTCACGCGCAATGCGCTTCTTGAACGCCTTGTCCACCTCGAGCCGGATGGCGTCGTAGCTGACCCCGGCAGCCTCGGCCGCGCGGCGGCCGTAGACCTCGCGCTCGACCGCGCTCTGGAGCGTGGAGACCATCTCCGCCGCCGCCGTCAGGAACGCGACGCGCTGGTCGTCCTGCGTCAGGTCATATTTGCGCCGGAGCGACTGGAGCCGGTACTCCGCCTGATTCTCCGACTGGTCGAGCAGGAGGCTGAAGCGGTCGGCGCCGTATTTCCGCAGAAATTCGTCCGGGTCCTTCGCGCCCTGCATCCGCAGGATCTTGACCTGAAGGCCGACCTTTTCCAGCATCGGGATGGCGCGCCGGGTCGCGTTCTGTCCGGCCTCGTCACCGTCGTAGATCAGAACGATCTGATTCGTGTATTTCGCCAGAATGTTGGCATGCTCCTCCGTCAGAGAGGTGCCGAGCGACGCGACCGCGCAGTCAAAGCCGTACTGGTGCAGCGCGATGGCGTCCATGTAGCCCTCGGTGAGGATGATCCGTCCCTGCTTGCTTTTTTTCGCAATGTTCAGGGCGAAGAGATTTTTCCGTTTATTGAAGATGATCGTCTCGGGCGAGTTGAGATATTTGGGTGTCGAGTCGTCCATCACGCGCCCGCCGAAGCCGATGATGTTGCCGCGCACATCGATGATCGGGAACATCAGGCGGTTGCGGAAGCGGTCGTAAATGCCGCCCTTCTGCGACTTGACCGCGAGGCCCGCCTCGAGCAGCTCTTCCTTGGTGTAGCCCTTTTTGACCATCGCGTCCAGCAGCGCCGACCACTCGTTGGGCGAGTAGCCAAGCCCGAAGCGCGTCACGGTCGCGCGGGAAAGCGCGCGCTTTACGATGTACGCCCGCGCCTCCTCTCCGCACGGCGCGAAGAGCTGCTCATGGAAGAAGCGCGCCGCGTCCTTGCAGAGCGCCCACAGGCGCTCCTGCCGCTTGTAGGTGGAGGTGTACTCATGATCGTCCGGTACATCCATTCCCGCGCGCTTGGCAAGGAAGCGCACCGCGTCCGGATAGTCGAGATTTTCGATCTCCATGATGAAATTCACCACGCCGCCGCCCTTGTGGCAGCCGAAGCAGTAGTAAATGCCCTTGTCGGGCGCGACCGAGAAGGAGGCTGTTTTTTCCGAATGGAATGGGCACAGGCCAAACAGATTGCCGCCCTTGCGGGTCAGGGAAACGTACTGGCCGACCACGTCCTCAATGGGATTGCGGGCCGACAGCTCGTCGAGAAATGCTGGCGGGAATGGCATTGCAGCCTCCTTTCTGCACCCAATTGGTGCTGTATCGCTTCGCGGACATACTTTTTTCTGGCTTGTCAGAAAAAAGTATGCAAAAAAGAGACGCTGGACGCGAAATAGCGCTTACGCGCCTGAAAAGCTTGTCGTTCTGTCTTGCGTTTT
>ENA-UOJC01004184-UOJC01004184.1-human-gut-metagenome-genome-assembly--contig:-C104-NODE-4184-length-12499-cov-13.131951_pt1 | contig 12499 bp, 12 predicted proteins | sample MGYA00242339_ERZ723886 | MGnify/ENA metagenome assembly ERZ723886 | reverse complement strand
TGAATCGAATGCCTGCAAACGGGCTGCGGCAGCAGCCCGTTGCGCCGCGAAGCGGGAGCTTTTTGGGCTGCGAAGCAGACAAAAAAGCGAGGCATTGTTCAGGCTGTCGTCAGATATTCTGTTCCAGAACGGCCGCCAGGGCCGCGATGGCTTCCGCGGCGTCCTCGCCGTCGGCGGTCACTGTGATCTCCGAGCCCTGCTGGAGATCCATGGAGAGCAGGCCCAGCAGGCTTTTGGCGTTGACATTGTTCTTGCCGAAGGATACAGTGATGCGGCTGGAAAACGAATTGGCTTTTTGAATGAACCGCGTGACAGTGCCGTTCATATGGGCGCAGGGGATCTGTACATGGATGGTCTGTTGAAGCAATGTATCTCACCCTCAAAATAGTTGTTGCGAATAAGTATAGCACACCCAGGCAAAATTTGTGTGGGATTATTAAAAAAGTTTGGAGAGAAAATTTGAATTTCCGCATTCGTCCTTTGATGTTTCCGAGGCAAAAAGGTTTTGAGTTGCGGCGCGGTTTTTAATATGCTACAATGGTTCAGGCCCGTCACGGCAGAGGGTTTTTGGAAACCCTGCTTTTCATAGGTTCGCGGGCTTGAAAGGAGTGGAAGGGTGAAGATCAGGCCGGTTGACAAAAACAGCATATCAGACATGATCCGCCGCCAGCTTCTGGATATCATTGCCGCCCAGTACGCGGAGGGAAACTATAAGCTCCCGCCGGAGCAGGAGCTTGCGGATCAGCTCAGGGTCAGCAGGAATACGCTGCGGCCCGTCCTGAGCCAGATGGCGGCTGAGGGGATCATCCTCCGAAAGCACGGCATGGGGACCTTTATTAATCCCGAGGCGCTTGCCGTCTGTGTGAACTTACAGGAGATGATCGATTTCAGCAGCATCATCGAGCGCTGCGGCCATACCTCCAGCCACGAGATATACGCGCTGGAGGAAGAGCCCGCCGGGGAGGAGGCGGCGCGGAAGCTGCGCATCGCCCCCGGCGACACAGTGCTGCGCATGGAGTACTGGATCTACGCCGACGGGATCCCCGCCATCGTGGCGGAGGGCTGGTGCCGACGGGATATTTTTCAGGAAAAGCCCGGAAAAGAAGTGTGGGAGAACGGCTTTGCGTTCGAGGTGCTGGATCGCTGCGCCGGCCGCAAGGTCCAGAGCGACCGGGTGCGCGTGGAGTCTGTGACGGCGGAGAGCATGCACAAGGCCCTCGGCCACCGGACAAGGCTTCGGTGTGCCTCCGTGCTCCTGCTGGATTCCATCGGCTTTGACCGGCACGAAGAACCCGTTGTCTGGGGAAAGGCGTATTTCGACACATCATTGATCCATTTCGACCTGTTTCGGGTCGATCACAGCGATTGAACGAAAAAAAGGGGAAAAGGGGTAGACAACCCCTTTTCTTTTTGCTATTCTAAAGGTGCAACCTTTGCGCCTTTAGAATAAGAAATGGAGGATCATGGTATGAGGATTCAGCCGAAGAACAGGGAAAGACTCGTGGATGCCGCGATCGGACGCATTCCGTGCGATCTGGTGATCCGAAACGCGCAGGTCGTCAATGTTTTCACCGGAGAAGTCTATGACGCGGATGTGGGGATCTGCGAGGGCTTCATCGCGCATGTGCAATGCGACCCCGATAAAACCAACCGGCCGGAGGCTCCGCTGGAGGGTGTAAAGGAGTATGACGCCAAGGGGGCGTTCCTGACGCCCGGCTTTGTTGACGCCCACATCCACATCGAAAGCACGATGATGACGCCCCGCTATTTTGCCAAGGCGGTGATCCCCCACGGGACGACCACGGTGATCACCGATCCCCATGAGATCGGCAATGTGTTCGGCGTCAAGGGCGTCCGGTATATGCATGAGTGCAGTGAAGATCTGCCCATGCGGCAGCTGATCCTTGCGCCTTCCTGTGTTCCCTCTCTGCCCGGCAAGGAAAACGGCGGCGCCTCCTTTGGCGTGGAGGAGATCTCCGAGCTGTTCAAGCTCCCCCGTGTCGCGGGCCTGGCGGAGGTTATGGACTACTACGGCGTGATGAACAACGCGCCGAGAATGGTCTCCCTGGTGGGGCACTGCCTTGATGAGGAGAAATTCGCCCAGGGACATGCGTTCTGCATTTATGGGCGTGAGCTTTCGGCCTATGCCTGCGGCGGCCCGATGAGCGACCACGAGTGCATCAGCGCCCAGGACGCCAGAGACCGCGTCCGGGTGGGCATCAATGTGGACGCCAGAGAGAGCTCCATCTCCCAGGACATCGACGACATCATCCAGGGCGTCAAGGATTTCCGGTATACAGATCTTGTGACATTTGCGACGGACGACACGGAATCCGACGATATCCTGAAGCGCGGGCACGAGAACTATATCGCAAACAAAGCCATCCGGGCCGGCTTTGATCCGATCGACGCGATCAAAGTGGCCACCATCAACGCCGCCCGCGAGGCGGGGATCAAGGGGATCGGCGCGGTGGCGCCGGGCTATACCGCGGATCTGGCGCTGTTTGACTCCCTGACAAATCTTGAGCCGAAGGCCGTTTTCTATGGCGGCGAGCTGGTGGCGGAGGATGGGAAGCTCCTGGCGGTCATCGAGGACAAGGATTATGAGATCGAGGGCATCAACTCTGTTTCCATTCCCGTTCCCGCGCCGGAAAAGCTGATGATCGCAGCGCCTGCGGACCGGACCAGCGCCCGCTGCAATATCATCGTCTTTGATCCGAACAAGGGCTTCATGACCGATTTCGGGACCGCGGATATCCCTGTGAAGGACGGCTTTTTGGACATTTCCGGCGATCCCAGCTTGAAATACGCGGCGGTCATCAACCGCTACGGGACCGGCACCATCGGCCAGGCGATCGTCAAGGACTACGGCATCAGGGAGGGCGCCGTTGCCAGCACGGTGGCCCATGACTGCCACAATATCGTTGTGATCTACGATAAGCCCGAGAACGCGGTTACGGCGATCGCGCGCCTGAAGGAAAACGCCGGCGGCTATGTCAGCGTCCGGGACGGCGAGATTCTGGCGGAGATGAAGCTCCCGGTGGCCGGACTCATGTCCAACACCCCCATTGAGACGATCGCGGCGCAGAGCCAGCGCCTGAAGGCGTCCCTGGAGACGCTGGGCATGACCGGCGTGGCGTTCCCGCTCTTCAATATGGCCATCCTGCCGCTGCCTGTCGTGCCTGTCGCAAGGCTCACGGATCTCGGGATGATTAACGCCATCACCCAGGAATTCCTTCCGATCATTGCGGAATAAGCTGTAAAATTTCCGCCCTTTCCGGGGCGCGGCCGATAGGCGGCGTCCCGGACGGGAGGGCGCCAAAAGGAAAAAGACAGCGGAAAAGGTGGACTTTCGCAAGAAAGTCCACCTTTTCCGCGCATACTGAAGACACTCAGCCGAACAGGGCGTTGAAGCTGTTCACCACATCGTCGGCCCCATCGCTCAGGGCCGCCAGCATCACGAAATTACCGTTGGAGACGATGCGGGAGCCGGTCTTCCAGCCCTCAATGGTCTCGGGATACCACGCGCCGCCGGGGTTTTCATCGTCGCCCACCTGATAGTCAACGCGGGCCTGGAAGATGTCCTTCACCTTCTGGACGTCACTGGCGCTCTGCACCTCCACCAGGGCGATCTCCCCCACGGCGGCGGAGATCATGGCGGTGTACACCGCGCACTGATTGGTGCTGATATCGGAGAGCCCGGGGTAGAACGCGTCCAGGACCTCGCCATTCGCCTGCATCATGGCGGGCCAGTTCTCCCCGGCGGACAGGGTCTCGTAAAAGGCCGCCAGGTCCGCTGTGGGGGCGCTCTCACTGTCCGCGGGTTTGTCCACGGGCTTTTCCGCAGGGAGCGTCTCGGGCTTCTGCACCGGCTGGCTCTGAGGCTTCTGGGCGGTGTCAGCGGGAAGATTGCCGCCTTCCGCTTTCACGGCCGGGTCAGCGGGGCGGCTGCCGAGCTCCGGCTGCGGGTCCGCCTTCCCGTCGTTGATGTCCACGGTGTCAGGCTGGATGGCATCGTCCGCGGGCTCTCCGCCGTCCGTCTCCTCTGTCCCGGCGTCCTGTTCCGGCTCCGCCGTCTCCATGTCCGGCTCCTCTTCCTCCGCGGGGGCCTGCCTGCTGCCGCAGGCGGCCAGGGATGCCGTCATGGCCAGGGCCAGCAGCAGGGCCAGCAGTCTTTTTCTCATGGTCGCTTCTCCTTTTCATTTGTTCTCCGGGGCGGCTCACTGCCCCGGGGTATCCCCTCTTTAGACGCGGCGGGACGAAAAAAGTTCCCGCTTTTTTTGCAAAAAGACGCCGCATTGACATTTTCGGGGAATATCCCATATAATACCCTCAGTGAACAAAGGGCAGCACGGTTTTTCGGGGCATCTTGAGCATCTGACGGCGTTATCCTCGTTGCCGGGCGGCAGCGTTGATTTTAGCCGCTGGCAGGCGTATTGCCCTTTGTTCACTGAGGGTACGATTAAGATTTTACGCAATCAGCGCGCGTTGTCAACCGGCAATGTCCCTGCGATCCCGGAAAGGTGGTTTTCATGCGTCACACGCGAAAGGATATCTTCGTCATCGGATTTGCCCTGTTTTCCATGTTTTTCGGCGCTGGCAACGTCATTTTCCCGCCCTATCTGGGGCTGAGCTGCGGCGCGGAGTGGTTTTTGGGCTTCGCCTGCTACTACCTTGCGGACATCGGGCTGGCGCTGGCGGCGCTGTTCGCCGTCCTCCGCCGCGGCGGGGCCGAGGGCATCACTGGCCGGCTGGGGCGGATCCCCTCCGCCCTTTTGATGAGCGCCATTGTGCTGTGCATCGGGCCCATGCTGGCCATCCCCCGGACGGCGGCCACCACCTATGAGATGTCTCTGGCCCCGCTGGTGTCCGGCGTCAGCCCGGTGCTGTTCTCCGCGCTGTTCTTCCTGCTGATTCTGCTGCTGTGCCTGAAGGAGTCCGCCGTGGTGGACATCGTGGGCAAGGTGCTGACCCCGGCGCTGCTCATCGGCCTGCTGGTCCTGATCGTCAGGGGCGTGATAGACCCCATCGGGCCGGCGCCGGACCGGGTGCTGGTGGACAACGTGCCCTTCACGGGCATCGAGGCGGGCTATCAGACCATGGACGTGCTGGCGGCGCTGGTGTTTGGCATCATCGTGCTGAAAAGCGCCCGGGACAAGGGGTATGACGATCCCAAAGAGCAGTTCCGGGTGGTGGCCGGCGCGGGGATCGTGGCGGGGGCGGCGCTGCTGGCGGTCTATCTGGGGCTGACCTATCTGGGGGTCACCACCTCCGCCTTTTTCGACCTCACCGTGCTGCGGACCTTTTTGGTGGTGTCCATCGTGCGGAACCTGATGGGGTATCCCGGCGTGATCCTGTTTTCCGTGGTGGTGGCCCTGGCCTGCGTCACCACCGCCGTGGCGCTGGTCAGCTCCGCCGCCTCCCACTTTTCCAGGCTCTCCGGCGGACGGATCTCCTACACCCTGCTGACGGTGGTCATCTGCGTGTTCAGCGCGGTGGTCTCCAACTTCGGGCTGGATCAGATCGTCTCCATCGCCACGCCGGTTTTGAACATCGTCTATCCGCCCACCCTGGTGCTGATCGCCCTCTCCTTCTTTGACCGGCACATCCGGTCCGACCTGACGGTGCGGCTGGCGGCCCTGGGGGCCCTGGCCGCCAGCGTGCTGGCGGTGGCGGAGGAGCTGGGCGCGCCGCTGGCGTTTTTGTCTCGGCTGCCGCTGGCCTCCCTGGGCTTCGGCTGGGTGCTCCCCGCCGTGGCCTGCGGCCTGCTGGGCGCCCTGATGAGCCGGTTTTCCCGGGCGGACGCGTGAATTTTGCAAAAAGCAGCCCTTCCGCTTTTGCGGAAGGGCTGCTTTTTCATGAAGTCAAGGGCGCTTGTCCCGAAAGCCGGAGCGGATCGCGCCGGTGGGGCAGGCCTGCTTGCATCTGCCGCAGCGGATGCACTCGGGGTCGTTGGCGTTGGCCACCGGATCGGCCTGCATGGGGCAGGCCCTGGCGCAGGCGCCGCAGCGGGTGCACTTCTCCGCATCCACCCGGTAGCGGAAGACGGAGATGGGGTTGAACACCGCGTAGACCGCCCCCAGGGGGCAGATGTACTTGCAGAAGGGGCGGTAGATGACAACGGACAGCAGGACGGTCGCCGCCAGCACCGCGTTTTTCCAGGCGTACAGCCAGCCCACGGCCCCCCGCATGGCCTTGTTCAGCAGCACCAGGGGAACGCCGCCCTCCAGCGTGCCCGCCGGGCAGATCAGCTTGCAGAACCAGGGCGCCCCCTGGCCCAGAATATCCACCAGGAACAGCGGCAGCAAAATGACGAACACCAGCAAAATCACATACTTCAGCCTGCGCAGCAGCCTGTCCCCCCGGAAGGTCTTGATCTTCTTCCCGAAGGGGATCTTGTGCAGCAGCTCCTGCACCAGCCCGAAGGGGCACAGCCAGCCGCACACGAAACGGCCCATCAGCGCCCCCACGAACATCAAAAAGCCCGCCACGTAGAAGGCGAATTTGAAATTCCAGCTGCCGATGACCGCCTGCAGCGCGCCGATGGGGCACGCCCCCACCGCGCCGGGGCAGGAATAGCAGTTCAGCCCCGGCACGCAGAGATTTTTCAGCCTGCCCTGGTAGATCTTGCCCTGGGCGAAGCCCTGAAAATAGCTGTTGGTCAGCAGCGCCCACAGCGCCTGCACGGTGTGGCGGGGCGCCTGTGTGCTCTTTCTAGCCAATTCCAATACACTCCAGACAAATTTTCACCGCTTTGGCCAAAACCACGGCCATTTCGCCCCGGTAAATGCCAAAGGCCATCATCGCCAGTCCCAGCGCCGCCGTGCCGGCGCCGATCCAGCGGGGGAGCCGCCGCCTCACGCGGCGCCCTCCAGGGCGGCAAGCTCGGTCTCCACGATCTCCGTCCAGGTCTCCAGGTCCCGGGAGCCCACGTAGGTATTGCCCACGATATTGCCGTTCTCATCCACGAAGAAGGTCTCCGGCACGGAGGTGATGCCTGCCAGGCGGCCGTTCCAATTGGTCTCGTCGGGAATGAGGAAGGGATAGGCGGCGCCGGTGCGCTCCTGCAGGAGCCTGGCTTTTTCCACGGCCTCCCCGTCACGCCGGCCGGAGCTGTCCACCGCGTCCAGCACCACGCCCACCACCTGGACACCCTGGTCCGCCATGGCCTGGCTCAGCGCCTCCAGGTCGGGGATCTCCTGGACGCAGGGGGTGCACCAGGTGGTGAACAGGTTGACCAGGGTCAGCTTGCGGCCCTGGAAGATGTCCTGGGTCACGGTTTCCCCCGCGATGGTCTCGGTGGTGAACTGGCCCAGGGAGGAGACGTCCGCCTGAGGCTCGTCAAAGGCCGATCCGCCGCTGAAGGGGGCCATGTCCGTGATGGTGACATTGTTCAGCGCGGTCTGGCGCAGCTCTTCCGCCACGGACTCGTCCGCCCCCTCCCGGATGCTGAGGTAATATTGATACGCGCCGTCCGCACTCTCCCCCAGCTTCATATGCGCGGAACCGCCGGTCAGCACGTCCAGCTCGCCGGTCAGCTCCGTGCGGAACACGCCGATGGTGCCCACCCGCTCCAAAGACAAAAACCACTTCTCCAGGGCGTCCTGGCCGGCATCGTCCAGGGTGAACGCGGCGCCCCGGTTTTCCTCGGGGATCACGTCCCACCAGAGGAAGGCGTAGTCGATCCCGTCATCGCCGGTGCTTTCGCTGCCCTGGCACAGGATCTCGCCGCTGTCCATCCGCTGCCCCAGGCTCTCGGAGACCTCCACCGCCAGGCCCAGGCAGGGGAAATTCAGCTCCATATCGCTTTTGACCCCCAGGTCCGTGGCCAGGATGGTCTGGAGCTGCTCCGCGTTTTCCGTGTTCTCCCCACTGCCGCCCTCCACGGTTTCGGCCTGGCCGCCGGAGGCGCAGCCGCCCAGCAGCGCCAGGCACAGCGCCCCTGCCAGCAGCAGTGTGCCGGCCTGTTTCCGTTTCGCTTTCATACAGGTCCTCCTTGCTGTTCATTTTTCAGAAAGTGCCGCCATTATACCATAACTTCAGAGATCATTGTGAACAATCTTTGACGATTTTTCCCGGGTGTCCCCGGCGGGGCCCTTTCAATCGTGAACGTTTTTTGAATCCCGACGGCCTTTTCTTTACAATGCCGGTAAAATGCTCTAAAATACACATATTAAACAACAGCCTGTTGGGAAAGGATGATTTGATTTTGATGGATGAAAAACTGAAAGAATATGCCGCCCTGCTGGTGCGGGTGGGCCTGAATGTGCAGAAGGGGCAGCGGCTGGTGATCTCCTCCCCGGTGGAGTGCGCATGGTTTGCCCGGATGTGCGCCGAGGAGGCCTATGCCATCGGCTGCAAGGAGGTGGTCATGAACTGGCACGACGACGCCATGGCCCGGATCAAGTACCTCCACGCCGATGAAGAGATCTTTGACGAGGTAGCCCTGTGGCGGCGGCACTTCTTCAATGACTACGCCCTGGAGGGCGCGGCGTATCTGGCCATCTCCGCCTCGGACCCGGAGAATTTCAAGGGCGTGGACTCGGGGCGCATCGTTCGGGCCCAGCAGGCCAGCGGCAAGGCACTGAAGGATTTTGACCGGCTCCAGATGTGCGGCGGCTTCCCCTGGTGCATCGCCTCCATCCCCATCCCCAGCTGGGCCAAAACCGTGTTCCCCGGCGCGGGGGAGGACGAGGCCATGGAGAAGCTGTGGGACGCCATCTTTGCCGCCGTCCGCATCAGCGGCGACGGGAAGGCCGTGGAGAAGTGGGAATCCCATCTGGCCACCCTCCATGAGCGGATGGAGAAGCTCAACGCCCTGAACTTCAAGTCCCTGCGCTACACCAACTCCCTGGGCACCGACCTGACGGTGGAGCTGCCCGAGGGCCACATCTGGGAGGCGGGCAACGACGTGACCCTGTCCGGCCAGGCGTATATCGCCAACATTCCCACGGAGGAGATCTTCACCTCCCCCCTGAAGACCGGCGTCAACGGCGTGGTGTACTCCGCTATGCCCCTGGTGAACGACGGCACCATCATCGACAAGTTCCGCTTCGTGGTGAAGGACGGCAAAATCGTGGAGGCCCGCGCGGAGAAGGGCGAGGAGGCCCTGCGGGCCGCCATCTCCGTGGACGAGGGGGCCAGCTTCTTCGGCGAGGTGGCCCTGGTCCCCTACGACAGCCCCATCTCCAACCAGAAGATTTTGTTCTACAACACGTTGTTCGACGAAAACGCCGCCTGCCACATCGCCTTCGGCGAGGCGTACCCCTGCCTGAAGGGCGGCCAGCAGATGAGCAAGGAGGAGCTGAAGGCCCGGGGCCTCAACGACTCCATCACCCATGTGGACTTTATGGTGGGCACGCCGGACCTCTCCATCGTGGGCACCACCCACGACGGGCGGGAGATCCCCGTGTTCGTGAACGGCAATTTCGCGCCGGGCATCTGACCCGCGCCGCTTGAAAAGGAGAGAAAGACATGGCTTACAGGCTGAGAGCTTCCGACGAAGAGGTTTTGATCTGCGAGGGCGCCCGGGTGGCCGGGGACGTGACCCTGGGAAAGGGCGTCAGCGTGTGGTACAACGCCGTCCTCCGGGGCGACGAGGGCGCCATCACGGTGGGCGAGGACACCAATATCCAGGACGGCGCGGTGCTGCACGAGGAGACGAAGGTGGGCCGGGGCTGCACCATCGGCCACAACGCCATCGTCCACGGCTGCACCGTGGGGGACAATGTGCTCATCGGCATGGGCGCGGTGGTGCTGAACGGCGCACGCATCGGCGACGACTGTATCGTGGGCGCCGGGGCGCTGGTCACCGGCAAGATGGACGCCCCCGCCGGGTCCATGCTCCTGGGCAGCCCCGCGAAAGTCGTCCGTCCCCTGACGGAGGCGGAGATCGAGGGCAACCGGGAATCCGCCCGGGGCTACCTCCACGCGGCGGAGCTGTACCGCAGGGGCTGAGAAAGAGACGCAAACGACGGCGCTGCCGCCGGAAAGGAAAGCTATGGAGTGGAATAAACAGACGGTAAAGAGCCTTTTGCTGGTGGTCTGCGGCGGCGCGGCATTCTACTGCGCTTTGCAGCACCTGGACGTGGTGGCCGCGGCGGTGGCCTGGCTGCTGGGCACCCTGTCGCCCTTTCTGGTGGGGGCGGCTATCGCCTTTGTGCTGAACGTGCCCATGCGGGCCATTGAGCGCCATCTGCGCCTGGACGGAAAGCGGGGCGCCGCCCTGCGCCGCCCGCTGGCGCTGGTGCTGACCCTGGTGGTGCTGGTGGGCGTACTGACCCTGGCTTCCTGCGTCATCGGCCCCGGCGTCAAGGATGCCGTACTGTCCATTGCCAGCCAGGCCCCCGGGGCCTTTGACCGTCTCCGGGAACAGCTGACGGGCCTGGAGCAGTACCTGCCCCAGATCCAGGATATTGTGGACAGCCTGTCCATCGACTGGAAGACCCTGTCCCAGAAGGCCATTGCCCTGGCCCAGTCCTGGGGCGGCAGCCTGCTGTCCTCCGGCAGCGGGCTGATCGGTGGTGTGGTCAGCGGCGTCAGCACCTTCGTCATCGGGCTGGTGTTTTCCTTCTACATCCTGCTGCAAAAGGAAAAGCTGGCCCGCCAGGGGCGGCAGGTGCTGTACGCCCTGCTGCCCGTGCGGGGCGCGGACCGGGCGCTGGAGGTGCTGCGGCTGGCGAACCGCACCTTTTCCAGCTTTCTCTCCGGCCAGTGCCTGGAGGCGGTGATCCTGGGCACGATGTTCGTGGTGGCCATGACGGTCTGCCGGATGCCCTATGCCCTGCTGGTGGGCGTGCTCATCTCCCTCACCGCCCTCATCCCCATCGTGGGGGCCTTTATCGGCTGCGGCGTGGGGGCGCTGCTCATCGCCATCACGGACCCCTGGAAGGCGCTGATGTTCGTTGTCCTCTTCCTGGTCCTCCAGCAGATCGAGGGGAACCTGATCTACCCCCATGTGGTGGGCTCCTCCGTGGGGCTGCCCTCCATCTGGGTGCTGGCCGCCGTCACCCTGGGCGGCAAGCTGATGGGCGTGGCGGGCATGCTGTTCTTTATCCCCCTCTGCTCCGTGCTGTACGCCCTGTTCCGGGACTTTGTGAAGGGGCGGCTGGCGGAAAAGCAGGTGCCCGCCCGCAAGTGGCGGGAGGACCCGCCGCCCTTCCGGCGAAAACAGTGAGCAAAAGCCTCCGAAAATTTTCGGAGGCTTTTTTGCGTTTCCTATTGACAACGATCCTTGTCAGTGCTATTCTATGATTGACAAGGATAGTTGTCAACTTGACTTAAAAAGTTGTCAAAGGAGGCGTGAGGCAGATGCCGCTGCATAACCGGCTGAAGGAGTACCGGGCCAGGCTTGGCGTCAACCAGCAGGAGATGGGGGCCCTGGCAGGGGTCTCCCGCCAGACCATCAGCCAGATCGAGCGGGGGGACTACTCCCCGTCGGTGACGCTGGCGCTGAAAATCGCGAAGATCTGCCAGGTAAGTGTGGAGGATATTTTTTCCTATGAGGAGGACGAAAACCATGCATGACGATGTGAAGAGGGACAATCGAAAGGCCCTGCCCAAATTTCTGCTGATCCTGCTGGGGTCGGCGGTGTTCGGCGGCGTGCTGGGCTTTCTGACCGGCTGGATGGGCTATTCCGCGGGGGACTTTGCGGCGGAGGCGGCGGACGCCTTCATCGGCAGGGTAATCCCCTGGCTGGTCCCGGCAGTGTGCCTGGCGCTGCTGCTGGCCGCCCTTTGGCAGTACCGGAGGGCCAAGGGGCTGTTCGCCGCCTGGGACGGCGACGCGGAGGAGCCCATCGACCGGGCGGAGGACCGTTTGAATTGGGTGCTGCTGATGTCCGCCGTGGCCCTGGTGCTGGACTTTTTCCTGCTGTCCGCCTCTCCCTACAGCCAGCTCCCCTTCGGCGCGCTGACCGGCGTGGCGGTGTTCCTGCTGATCGCCGCCGCTGTCACCCTCCTCCAGCAGAGGGCGGTGGACCTGACCCGCCGCATGAACCCGGAGAAGCGGGGCAGCGTCTATGACATGCACTTCCAGAAAAAGTGGCTGGAGAGCTGCGACGAGGCGGAGAGGGCGCAGATCGGCCAGGCGTCCTATCGGGCCTACCGGGTCACGGGCATGGCCTGCCTGGTGCTGTGGGTAGTGCTGATCGTCCTGGATTTCTCCTTCGGCATCGGCATACTGCCGTCCTTCGTGGTCCTGCTGCTGTGGGGCATCCTGCAGGCGAGCTACATCCTGGAGTGCATCCGGCTGGGGAAGCGGAAAAGCTGAGGGGGACGAGAAGGGCAGATGGATCTGACACTTTGGCTCTGCGTGATCGCGGCGCTGTTGTGCTGCTGCGATCAGAAGCGCGCATAAAAACCGCCCTGTTCAGGCAATGTAACAGCGGCCCCGCTTGTCAGCGGGGCCGCTCAGCTTGTTAAAAACCCCTGTTTGGAGAAAAAGCGTTCCGATTCGCAGGGGGAGTACGAGGGGGCGGGAGCCCCTTCGTGTTGAATC
>ENA-UOJC01004176-UOJC01004176.1-human-gut-metagenome-genome-assembly--contig:-C104-NODE-4176-length-12523-cov-4.306866_pt1 | contig 12523 bp, 2 predicted proteins | sample MGYA00242339_ERZ723886 | MGnify/ENA metagenome assembly ERZ723886 | reverse complement strand
GCGTCTTGCAGGCTTCTTCCCACATATAATAGTCAAGCTTCATCATCAGATTCGTATTCTCGAACAGGGGCAGGAATGCGTAGGGAGACAATAATCCCTTCTCCTCATGCTCCCACCGCACCAAAGCCTCCGCGCTGTAAATTTTATAAGTATGCAAATCTACCATGGGCTGTAAATACATTACAAACTTCTTTTCATCAAGAGCCTTTTCCATTTCCTCGCACATCTTCCGGTTTTCCTCGTACTTGCGGTTCAGCTCCTCATCAAAATAAACATAATTACATTCTCCGTCCTCCGGCACAGAACGCTTCGCCAATACCATCCGGTTCAGCATTTCCGATATTTTTTCATTCTTGTCTGCAATCCTGTAAATACCGAAACTAACCTTTACATTAAAAATGTCGGAACAATTCTGCACAGCATCGGTAATGCCCTGCACCACCTCCATAATATCTGTTTCCCGCTGACTTCGCATCAGAATCGCAAACAGATTAGACTGAACTAACGCATAAATGTCTCCGCTCTTAACATGGTATTTGACCAGACCTGCAACAGTACTGATGAGTTTGTCGCCCTCCGCGGGACCATAAATCTGATTTATCCTTGCAATACCGGAAACACTAAAGCCAATCAACGTAAATTCGTTTGCTTTGTACCGCTCAAAATTCTCGATGGCTTTTTTGATAAAATAATCCCGGTTGCCTATCTTGGTGGTGATATCCGTGTAAGCAATCTTACTCCAATACTTCACGGAATCCTCCAACTCCTGAATCCTTGCGGAGCTGTCCTCCTCCACATGTTTCAGCTTATCGGACTTATAGGCATAATAAGCCTTTTCCTGTTTTAATTGTGCTATCAGAAAAATGATAACCCCTGTTAACGCCAAAAATAGCAGTATGAGAATGATTTCCATATAAGTCCGTTTTCCTTTCTGTCACCTTTACAGGTCCAGTTTCAGTTTTGTAACTGTGTAAATGAAGAAGTCCGTGGTTGTTTTTACAGACTCATTGCCGTCCTCAGAATCACCCGGCTCTTTAATCATCAGTGTCGCCATAACCTTATAATTGGTCAGATTACTCAAATCCTCTGTCAATTCGGCTGTATTCAGCTTTATCTGACAGGGGAAGGTCACAAGTCCTTCTATCGGAGCATCACCGTTTCCGTCTGCAATCTGTTTTTGAGTAATGTTATAAACGGTTTTTAATGTTCCTCCGCCGGATTCAGAGGATACCACACCCTCCGTCGCCAGAATCGTAATATCCGAACCTGTATACGGCTCATAGGTAACATTTTCGCCATTCTCAGTCTTTTTGTAAATCTGATAGGTCACCTCATAATCAAACTGTGACCATTTTAACACAGCAACAGTGTTTTCCACACCCGCAGACTTAAGGATATCGCTAAAGTCAAACATTACATGCGCATCAATGATATTTGTCTCGTCTGCGGCAGGATAAGTATTGATTCCAAGCTGCTCCAGCTCATCCGCCTTCAATGCAAAACCAAGCTCCTGAGCGGCATTCGCCTCTACCTCACCCGTGTAATAATCAACCTGATTTCCGGTACCCATGGGATAATCCCTGTTTGCAGTTCGCAAAAGTTCAATCCATGCGCCATATTTTTCCTCTGTAATAGCAGACAAATCCGCGCCGCCAAAATCCAGCAGATATTCCACTGACACAACAGTATCCTCCGCAATGTCTGCAATCACATATTCAAAATCGTCCATCTCAAACGCGTCCCGGATATCCTTATAATAGTAAACCAGTGCATTGTCGGGAATTACTTTCTTAGCGCTGTAGAGATAATTGCCGTCCTCTGTCTCGTACCGGTAGGAGAAGTTGGTTCCTCCCGGCAGATTGACACGATTATTATCCTTATCCCTCAGATAAAAGGCGATATCCAGATACTTACCGCTGTTGGAGCTGTCCATAAGCATGCCGTTTAACTTCTCTGCCCAGTAAAACTGACTTGCCGTCAGGGAAAACTGCGCCTTGACAGAAAGACCTCCCGTTTTACTGATTGTACCATTTACAGATGTTTCGGCGCCTTTCCCGGTCAGCGCCACATCAAGTCCGGGAATGGAATTTATAAGCCATACCGTCTCTTCCTTATGATCCTCCTCCAGCATAAACCTTGACGCCAGACCGGAATCTGCAATTTCAATCCCTGCGTGAATGGTATACATGGTATTCTGAGGATTCTCATCATTTGTAAGGACTGTCAGAAGGAATCTTTCCACACCAACTCCCGTCAACGGATGTCCTGCCAAATCAGTATAATAGCTTTGCCCTTCATCCGCCACATCCTGCAACTGATGAATCGAATTGTTCACATAGCTGCTGCCGCTGCTGTCCTTAAAATCCGTAAACCGAATCCTTGTCACATTTGCAGCTTCTACCGTATAATAATATGCCTTATTTCCGTTCGTCACATCAATTAACAAAAGCTGTGTTCCTATCGGAAGTGATTTCAGCTCGTTTTCTTCCATCAGATAGAATACCTTATCAACAGCAACACCATCTGCCATCTTCTTTCTGGCTGCTCCGTAGCTGTATTCCAAAAGCAGCGTGTAGTCGCTGTCATTCGCCATAATCAGACTGCCTTCTGTCTCGGAAGCGCCCTTCTCGATTATGACGTCAGTATTCGCTACCTTTCCTTCCATAATCTTTGAATGAACACTGTAGAGAATCGGTTCCTCCACAAATACCGGAATCCTGAACACCTTGGTATGCGAGCCGCTTTCATCCGTCCATCCATAAGTATAAGTGAGTTCCGTGAAAGCCAGCTTCCCGTCCTTCTCCCCGTCATACTGCGTGGAGGTAAATCTCGCTGAACCGTTTGTCATATCCACAGTAACGCTTGCCGTATTCCCTGCACCGCTCGTAATCACAGCTCCGTCACACAGCTTAGGCGCCGCAGTAACAGACAGATACTGCATACTGCAGGAGGGAAGCCCTGCCGCCCCTGTCATAACATCAGAAACCGCTTCCATTAATTCCTGCAGAGTGCCATCCTGCACACGATAAACCAATATCGGAAAATCAATGGTATAATCTGTCTCCGGGAACTGATAGGAGGTCTGGTATGCCGTTTCAAATATTTCCATTGCTTCCGGCGATACACGATTGACGGTTAACAGGGTCTCCCAGTCCTCGTTTCGCGTGTAAGCCTGCTTGGCCTTATCCGTTTCCGCCTTCATATCAGCAAGATTCAAGGTAATATCGCCTGCTTTATCAACCTCTGCACCGTAAATAATATGACAGTATTTACGGTAAGCGTCCACACTCTGACCCGATTTTCTTCCCACATCCGTGACAGGGGGATTTCCTGCCAGAACAGGCGCAGCAAACTTTCCTGCGGAATCATCGCTCATCAGCATAAAGAGCTGCACATTGAAAGATTCCACCACGCCCACAACAGAACCCACATAATAGCCGTAATCCTCTTCCAGCTTATCAACCGCACTATAATATACCGCAGCATCCGCCGCTGAAGGAAGCGCACTGTCTGTCAGTACAAAATTTTCATTGTCTTTTTTTATCAGCTTAATATCCGTTGTTCCCGCTTTGCGGACGCCTGCCTGATTATCGTCTCCCACAATAACCTGATCCAGCAGTATGTATCCGGTTTGTAAGCTTTGGTCAATCTTACCGATGACGCCGCCAACGGCAAGATTCTCCTTCTCCGGGTCAGACAGGCTATTTCCTGCCGTCTCTGCAACAATGGTATTTTCCTTTAAGCTTACATCATAATATTTCGCAGTGACATTTGCAGTAAACTCATAGACACCTGCCAGTCCTCCCACGCTGCTGCCTTCAGTTTCCGAAGCAGTCCCGGTAACAACGCAATTCTGCACAGCCCCACGCTCAGTACGCATCTCGCCGTCTCCGGACACATAACCGAACATACCTCCTGCCGTCTGATTCGATGAAACGCTGCTGTTCTGAACCTTTACGCCGCCCAGGACAAACTGACCATTGCTGACAGCTCCGATAAGCCCTCCTGCCTGTTTTCCCGCAATCGTATTGCCGTTTGCAAGAAATCCTTCAGAAGCTCCTGCGCTGTCTCCATTCAGTTTTGCTCCCACAAGTCCCACAAAGCCGCCTGCCGCCATAAAGTTATTGGAAACATCACCTGCCTGCGGCGCAGTAATACCTGTATTCTTTACAATCATATCGCCTGTCAGTTCAACGGCTCCATAGTTGAAACCCACAAGTCCTCCGGCTCCCAGAAGTTTGTCAACGGCGCTGTCGCTTTCCAAATGCACAGCGATTCCCACCGTATCCACGGTACAGTTCTGCAAGGTCAGTGTATTGGAAGCATGACATCCCACAACGCCTCCTACGCCGGTGTTATTATTTCTTGTTCTTTTGCTGCCTGCTATGGAACAGTTAAAGCTGTCGCCTGATTTCGTTCCCGAAACAGTGACGTCCCGTATCAGCAGTTCATTATCATTCCTGCCGACGATACCGGCAATTCCGTTGGCAAAACCGTTATAGCGGGTTCCCTCGTTTGCTTTCATATCGGTAACGACAGCGTTTTGTATGACGCTTGCATTGGTTCCCGCTGTTTTTCCGATAAGTCCGCCGATATTCATATAAGAATTCACGGTAATACCGTCACAGGAAACGTCCGATACCGAAAAATGCCCGCTTACTGTTCCAATCAGACCGCCCGCATTCTCCGTCGAATTCATCACGCCAATCTCAGAGGTTTCACAGTCTGCATACCTGATATATGCGTTTCCCTCCACTGCTCCTGCCAGACCGCCTGCCGCGCCTGTGGATTTTCCCGAAATTGTGCTGTTTCTGACGATAACCGGATTGTCGCCGGTCCCTTCAAAAATCAAAATTGCTTTCTTGTTTTTATCATAGGAGTAACCAACCATCCCTCCCGCATTTTTATTCGAGCTTATCACATCCGTGTATTCCACGCGGCTGTTCGTAATCTTCAATATGTTGTTGTTTTCCCCATGTGAATATCCGACAAAGCCTCCGGCGTGATTGTAGCCCTGCACAAGAATCCTGTTGTCCTGCGTACCGGCAAAGCTGCAGTTATCAATCAGAATATGGGACTGCCATGTCTCCACCATACCGATAAGTCCGCCCACATAACTGATACCTGACGCATTGTCCGCTCCGATGGCAAACGGGTTCGCACCATCCGCAGAAATATTTCGGAAAATATAGTTGCCGGAATCAATATTGGCAGCGACGCCGCCCGCCTGCACCTGTATGCCATTGCCTGACGCTGTTGAATTTCCAATCTTTCCCGACAGCTTGAAGTCCTTGATTTCAAAGCAGGAAATGATATTTGCCTCTGAGGACTCCGTGTCCTTAAAATCAGCCTCTACAGTATATAATTCCTCCGCACCGCCATAAAGCGTATTGAAAAGCCCGACGCGGTACAGGGTAACAGCAGCGCCTGTTTCTGCGCTCATCACTTTCCGTTCCAGATTCAAATGAATCCTGCTTCCATTGCCATGGAAATTTCCGTGGAAGGTTCCGCCGTTTCCGCCGCCTGTCTGATACAATGCGCCGATTCCCCGGAAGCTGTCGCCAAACTGACTCATATCAAAGGTACTGTTCGCAGCAAGCTCCCATGTAACAGAATAAGCTTTCCCGCCAATCAATGTGGAGGGATTCAGAATCGAAAAGCCCTTTCCAATATCCTCCGCATAAAAGGTCAGATATTCTTCCCCTGTAATTCCCATATACTGATACAGATAGGGATAAGCATACGCCTTATCCGCATCGGCGCTGTAGCCCATTACATTATCATATTTCGCCGCTGCCAGATAATCGGCAGTCTCATTTGTACAGCCGATATCACTGTAGGCAGCTTTTCGGCTTCGGGACTGCTCCGTATATCCGCACAGGCTATAGTACCAGGTGGTCGGTCTGACATTTAAAGCGTCCGCATTCATAGCCATAGACATAATCTGCAGACCTGCCGCGCTGGGAATCGTAATTGTCACATCTGTACCGGATAAGGCTGCATCCATTCCCGCTGCATCCGCTTCCAACCTGTCACCGTTCAGAATACTGTAGTTGGGGACTGCCGGATACAGGGTATTCCCGCCCGTTCCGTTCCAGACGCAGCTTCCGGCGCTTCCGGCGCCTTCATAAAGTACATAACCGTCTTCCACCTTACCCGCAATTGCGCCGATAAACGGATAGGTTGTGCCCTGCTGCTGATTGGTGCTGAATTTGCCAAGGCTGCTGTCGCTCATATTTCTTAAAATCAGACCGCCCTTTTTGACAACGCCGACATAGCCGCCCACAACAGCTTCCGCCGAGGAAACCACCAGTTCCACGTCTGCCGTTACATTATCAATGATATTGTCGCCGCCCAAAATGATTCCGATGACACCGCCGCCTGCACCGGATATCTTAGCAGCCATCTTTCCTTCATATGCTTCCTGCGTATTTCCATCCACCAGAATATGAAGGTCCTTTATCACCGCACCCTTCGCATACTGAATAAAGCCATAAGTTTCATTGGCGTGCATACTGTCTCTGACCGGAAGCGTAATCGTATATCCGTTTCCATCCCATACGCCGGAAAAAGGAACCGTACTGCTGCCAAAGCCGATAAATTCCTCCGCTATCTTACTGTAGGTCGTGCTGACAAGACCTGACATATCAATGTCATTTGCCAACTGGAAATATGCGTGGCTAAGCTCTTCCGGCGTCGGGAAGCCTTCCTCGCCGAACTTCACGGCATCCGCGGCACCGTTTCCGGTAAAGCCCGCCGTTGTATAGGTCACATTGTGCTTCACGGAACAGAAGGTTTCATCGCTTCCCAGCTTAATCATCTTCCAGCCGTCACCCAGTTCATAAAAGGTCTTATACTGATAATTGTCAGGATTCTCCGCAGTTTCACTGAGGTAACGGTATAAGGTCAGGAATTGTTTCTCGTTCTCAATGATATACGGGTCTTCATAGGTACCGCAGCCCTTTAAGATATCTCCGGTCTTGGGATTAATCTCTATGTACTCGCTTTGGAACTGATAGCATGACGTATCGTGACAGATATAAGGGATATAATCCTTATTCGTTCCCAAACCTTTGTCTGCCATCGCATCCAGTACTATATTTGCGGTATCTGAAAACTCTGTCTCAGCGTCCAGTTCATTACCCAGCGTTACATTGCCGCTGTTAAAATCCTCCTCCGAGAAGAGATACATACCGGAACCCACATACAGCTCGATGTCATCCGTATAGTCATAATTACAGATGAACGAAGCATGCGCCAGTGCATCACCATTATGCAGATTACCGCCGTCCACATCATCCGCAATCTTCATATTCTGAAATTTAAGCGTGATGTTCGTATTGGAATCACCGCCGGCATATGCAATTAACGTTGCCGCCGCTTTTACGTCACTGGTTTTGCATACGTCATAATTGACCATTTCAATATTGTCAAAAACAGCCGTGTTGCCGGAAATCTTGGAAATCAGCAGACCGACTCTGTGATTGCCTGCATAATCCGCAACCCATAAATCATCCAGCGTAATATTCTTTACAGTACAGCCATCAGCCATACCAACCGCTCCGGTAAGCAGGACGCCGCTTTTCCAGTCCAGATTGGCGATGGTTCCTGAAAAAGTAATATCGCTTACATTCAAATACATATTGCCTAATTCATTGACAAACATGCCCGCCTGCAGACCGTAATGCTGACTCGCCTCAGTTCCCTGCATCGCTTCATTTCCCAGATTCCACGCTCCCATGTCCGCAGCGGCGGTTTTGGCGCCGAAAATAATCCTTGCATCGTTCTGACCGATATAGGTTCCGTTGTCCACCTTCGGCGTCGGATAATAGCTGATGCCCGACAAATCCAGCGTTCCCTGAAAATATCCTGTCTGTGTCACTGCCGACGGCACTACATTATCTGAATAATACTTTGCAAAAGTATCACGAATCGCGGAACCCGCCATCTGCGTGGCATTCCAGAGCAATACTTTCGCAGACGTATCCAGCACAAAAGAGTCCGCTCCGCCAGCCTTCTGTATAGTCGTTATCGCATTGCCGTTTTCGTCCTCCAGATACTGAAACAAATCATAATAGTAAACGGTAGAACGATTAAATCTGTTCCCGTTTCCGCCGTTATAGGTTGCCTGATAATCATAATGATAGGCAGGAAAATCAGCATGACTGCTGTGCAGGGAAATAATTCCTGAATTGGAAGGCAATAGGGGCAGTGTGACTTCCGTTTCTCCCGTTCTGCTCATCCCTGCCACTTCATCAAAATACGCTCCGGGATTATTTACGGTACAGCCGCTGCAATTATAGTCAACAACATCCGCTACCAATTCGGTGGCATTACGGACCAACAGGGAATTGTATGCCTTATCAGCGCTTGCATTTACCGTCAGACCGCTCAAATTAATATTTTTTAACGTCACATGTTTGCAGTCCGCAGCATTGTTTTTCAGCGTATTCCAAAGCGCGCCAAAGGAACCTGCCGACGTATACACTGTTCCGGACTGCACGTTCACATCCTGAATCGTTCCCCCGATAGCATTCCATGTATGTCCGAAAAAGCCACCTGTCTCGCCGGTTGCTGTACTTTCCAGCGTTCCTCCCAGGGTAACATTACTGATATCCACATCCGCTTTCGACAGTTCCGTGATAAATCCGCTGTATTTCTCTGTGCTGCCCGCATTAACGGAAGAAAGCAGCATAACATTTTCCGCAGTTAAAGAAAGGGAACTGTCGTCTGATTTTATCGCTGCAATACCGCCGACAACCCCTGTATTATTTACAAAAGTTTTCTTCATTGTCACATCGGTAAGCGTAAGGCTCTCACACCCTGTAAGCATGTAAGCAATTCCGCCCGCACCGTCGGCGTTTTCCACATTTCCGTCAAATACCAGACTGGAAAACGCAGCGTTTCCTGTCAGCGTGTTAAACAAACCAGCGCCGTTCTGCGCAACGGAAATATTCTGCGTAATGGTTACAGTGTTATTTGCACCCTGCATCTTACCGCCGAAACCATAGGCTGCATCCCCTGACTTATCATTTCTGTTCAGGGTAACGATACCTGTCTTATTATAAGAAATATCCACATTGCCGGTAACTGTATAAGATGCAGTCAGCAGATTTCTCCAATCCGTATCCTCCGTAAAGGCGCTTGTTCCGAACGCCCCCTCCGTACCCAGTACAATCGCCAGCGTCTCAAAATCCGCCGCCTGCGTCAACTGATACCAGTCGCCCGCTTTTGCAATGGTATAATTTTCGTTAATGACGCCCACTTTCTCCAGCGTGCCGTCGCCAATCAGTCTCCCGCCTGCAACCGTCTGGTTTCTGAAAACACCGCCATAGGAGCCGATTTCCTTTTCTGTTCCGTCATGTGTAATCTGGCTGGCGCCGTTCAGCAAGCCTTCCACCTCAGAAAAATAAATCAGGCTTGTCGTCTGATTTCCCACTGCCAGACCGCATTTGGCGCTGCCCGAAGGCATAGTTGGAACTGAAATGGTTCCCTGGATTTCTACCGCACCGGTCAACACGTTTCCGACCAGACCGCCTGCGGCTTCCGTTCCGCTGACAGTACCCACCGTCACGTCTCTGATAATACATTTCCCGTTCTGTATCTCACCCACAATACCGCCTGCATATTTTCCGCTGACCGAAGCGTCCACGGTATAATCTGCAAATTCCGTAGCGGGATTTTCCAGCACGCCGACAACACCGCCGGCTGCGCCCTCATTGGAAACAATCGTTCCTGAAATCGTGAAAGCGTCTGCCGGTACTGCAATATCCATATTTTCTCCGCAGAGACCAACAAGTCCGCCGCTGTTGCCCGCACCGGATACCTGCACTGCAACACTGTTTCCCCCGGTAACCGTAAGCGTACCTGCGCTGCCATCGCTTATCAATTTTCCTGCAAATTGCCCTGCATAGCTGATACCGCTGTTAGCGATTGCTCTCGCACTCACTTTATCGCAATCTGCCAGATTCCAGGTATGGCTTCCCGTTACTACGCCATAATAACCGCCTGCTGCCTCAGAACCCAGGACTGCAATCTGACCGGATTTCCCAATATCCACGGACTCTCCCAGCGAAACCGCTGCACCGCTTCCCAGCGTTCCCACAAGACCTCCCGCTATCGTACCGGAAATCTGAGGGATGGCGCTGCTTATATTACTTACATTCACACTGCTTCCCGCTCCGATAGTTCCCGCAAGCGTTCCCACAGTTCCGCCCTGAACATAGAAAGCGCCTCCGCTTGATAAGGAAACATTGCTCACTGTCACAGTCGTTCCTTCGCCAATATTTCCCGCGATAACGCCTCCCTGGGCAGAACCGCTCAGCAAAGCAACAGCTCCTGCCGAAACCGGTACATTATCCACTGTAATCGTACAGGAATTGCCGATATTTCCTGCAATCACTCCCGCATCCGTTCCATAAATCGTAATACCGGAACCGACTGTCACATTGCTTACCCTGACAGTACTGCCGTCACAAATATTCGCAGCGATAACCGCCGCCACGTTCCAGTTATTTCCAAAGCTTCCGTCTATGTATATGTTATCTGCTATTGTTACATTTCCCGTAACATTTTCTGCAATTCCCGCACAGCTTCCGGAGCTTTTAATTCTCAGTTGCGTGACTGTTCCTCCATCGCCAAGCCATTTAATCATCGGCTTATTGATTGTAAAATCAACGCCGCTGTCATAACCGCTCTTCAGGGTTCCCCTAAAAGGATTTTCCTCCGTTCCGATTCCCGAAAAACCGTCCATCTCCGTGGTCAAATCCCATGTCGTACCGCCGCTTTTCGGGCTTCCGATAGTCAGCGTTTTTCCGGCAAATCCGTCTGCCTGCGCATCTGCACAGACTGTCTGAGCATTGATAAAATCCTGTTTTGTGGAAATAATAAATTCCGTCCGCCCGGATGCTGCCATCTCCAGATACGCTTCGATTGTAGCGGGGAAGGTATCGATATCGGTATCAGCAGCAGCAAATAACACAGGAAAAGCTTCTTCCTCGCTTATCACTGCCGTCTCATCCTCCGCCAGGTCATTTCCTGACACATCCGCAGTCGGTAAAACATTTTGCGCCGCATCATTTTCTGACACGCCTGCAGTGTTTAAAGAAAGCTTATCGTTAGATATGCTTTCTGCCTCCGCCGCTATCGGCTTCAGAAGCGAAGCCGTTATATTATCATTCATTAACAGGCAGAGCGTCAGAATTACCGCCACTCTACGCATCCCTATTTTCCTCACTACTCTGTCACCTCACTGCCTTACTGATACTTCTCTGCTTCGATAAAGCTATGTAAAGTTTCCATGCTGTACACTTCCGCGCTGAAGCCGCTCCCACGGAAAAAACTGATTGTCTGCGACGCATAGGGCATTGCATCAATTGAGATATAATACCAGCCGGACGCAGCATCCACTAAGGGCGCGCTGTTTCCGGTTTCATTTTTCCATGCCAGATAAGCGCCGTCAAACAAATCTATTTCCAAAATCGCGGGATCCCATGACAGCTTTAATTTCTCTGTCACATCGCCTGCCGCTATTGACCCGACTGTTTTGATTTCATAAGTAAATCCTGACATTTTCATAATTTCTGCAAACTGCGCTTCCTCAGACGCATTTTCATCTGACACCACAAATTTCTGAGACTCAATGTAACTCTCCGCACGCTGTTGACTGTTGAATACCATTCGTCCTCTCAGTTCCGTGTTGACAATAGAGCCTGCCTCTGTCTTAACCTCCACATAAACCGGAATCGGCGTATGCGCCTGCCCTTCTTCCACATCTACAAAAATAGTATATTTATTGGCAATCGCCTTTCCGCCTGCAATGCTGTGCATGGAAAAAGTAGCATCTGCAGGCTTATTTGCAGTAATCGTCTTTGTTTCCCCACCGTAAGTCACCGTATAGGTCGCCCCTGTCGGCGCCTCCTCCAGCCAAAAGGAAAGGGAATAGGGAATCTCCACCGTACTCTCATTAAAAAGCAAATTGTTTTCGTAATTTCTGACTTCAAACTCAAAACTGAAATCCGAGCCCTGATAAATCGTACTCACAACGCTCTCAAAAAAATCTTCCTCCGTATAGTCCTCTATCGCGTAATTCGACGTAAAATAAACATCTGATGCAATAGCAACTCCACTTTTGTAGCTCTGGGCATAATACTTGGCAAGTACATAACCTCCCCCTATTATCAATGCCAAAAGCAGAGAAAGAAGAACTGCTGCTATTCTCACCTGTTGTTCAATTTTTCGTCTTTGTCTCCTTCTCTCACTACTGCTCATTTCTGCCCTCTTCTATCATCCGCGCCTACTGCGTACTGTCCTTACGGGGTTCGGGCTGCAATGCCTTCACCAATATATAAATCATATCTGTCTCTTTTTCATATTTTTCAAAGCTGCCATACGCAGCATCATCCCACTCCATTTCCATCAGAAAATACTGCGATTCATAACCGGTTCAGTCATCCCCGGAAGACAAGTGAAAGTCTACGCTTTCATTTGATGTATACTGAATATAAGTCCCTCAGTTAATCTC
>ENA-UOJC01004166-UOJC01004166.1-human-gut-metagenome-genome-assembly--contig:-C104-NODE-4166-length-12549-cov-4.587642_pt1 | contig 12549 bp, 10 predicted proteins | sample MGYA00242339_ERZ723886 | MGnify/ENA metagenome assembly ERZ723886 | reverse complement strand
ATCCGGCCGCTTTTTCCAACACGGACGAAACTTCGTCATTCACCTTTTCAGCCAGATTGCGGTCATCGCTCCAAACCCAGACCTGAATTTTCGGCTCGGTTCCCGATTTGCGTACCAAAACCTTGCCTTTACCGGCAACCGTCTGCTCCGCCTGGTGAATGGCCGCCTGAAATTCCGGCAGCTCAAATGCTGCCAGCATCGCCTCTTTCGTTGCAAATTTGCTGTCGACACGAAGACGCAGCATCGGTTCAAACAGAGGAAACAGTTCGCTCATTTTTTTGCCGCTCTTGAGCAACCCCTGCGCCAAAACCAGTGCCGCCGTCATGGCGTCACCGGTTTTGCCGTAATCAGACAAAACCATATGTCCGGATTCCTCACCGCCGACATTGGCTCCGTGTTTTTTCATCTCCTCAATAACATAGCGCTCGCCCACAGCCGAACGGACACATTGAATGCCGCAGCCGTTCAAAAATCTGTCTAAGGCCGGGTTGGACACAATTGTCGCTACCACGGTATTACCGCGAAGTTTTCCTTCCTCTTTCAAACATTTTCCCAGAAAAGCAATAATCTGGTCACCGTCCAAACGGTTACCCTGTTCATCACAAACGATAATCCGGTCACCGTCGCCGTCAACCGCTATACCCAGCTGGGCATGTGCATTTTTAACCGTCTCAATCATCTTTTCCGTATGCTGGGAACCACAGTTCAAGTTAATGTTTTTGCCGTTCGGTTCATTGCCGATAACAATAATCCCCGCTCCCAGAGACTTAAACACTTCCGGCAGAATTTTTGAAAAGACGCCGTTGGCACAGTCCAAAACAACCCGCAACCCTTTAAGCGGCGTTTCGCCGTTTGCGGCCTTCAATGCTTTGTCAACATACCCGGCCGCAGCATCGGGAACCGCCTCTGAAACGCCGATTTCATCAGGATTAAGTTTAAAATCGTCGGCCGCAATCGCCGCTTCAATCCGGGCCGTTTCCGCATCGGAAAACTTATCCCCATCGGCATTAATCAGTTTAATTCCGTTGTCCTGATAAGGGTTATGGGAAGCGGTAATCATCACCGTCATGTCAACACCCAGCGACGGCGTCAGCATGGTCGCCGCCGGCGTCGGAACAACACCGAGTTTCAGCACTGTAACACCGGCAGCATTAAACCCGGCCGTCAATGCGGCCTCAAGCATTTCACCGGAAATCCGCGTATCCCTGGCAACGGCAGCCCGCCGTGTTTTGCGGCAAATCAACTGCCCGGCGGCCATACCGAGTTTCAGCGCAAATTCCGCCGTCATCGGATAAACATTAGCCACACCGCGCACACCATCCGTACCAAATAATTTATTTCCCATGTCAAACTCCTCAACCTGATAAAACATAAAAATCATCATAGTCGCCGAGTCGAAAAGTACAAGCCCTAATCGGCAGATATCAACTTCAACAGATGTGACCGAATGTTACAGATTGACAATCAGCAACGATTCTTTCCTCATCTCAAGAGCTAGAAACTCTGCTACAAGAATCCCACCAATGTGGGAGTCCGTCCGAATATATTGAATAGGCGGGCAGTTTCTTGTAGGCTGTTTCTAGCTCCCACGCTTTAATTTTAGAAAAAATTTACAAGGAAAAATCATGTCAAAAATCAATAACATTCGTAAAGACTTCTTTCTCCAATTCGGTGAAGAGTTGTTTAAACTGCGCCGGGAACATAAACTTAACCTGTTGGAACTCAGCCAAAAGACCGGTATCAGAATGGCGAAATTAGACCTGATGGAAAGAGGAAAAGCTAAAGAAATTTGGCTTTTTTGCAAACTGCTGGCTTTTTATAACAAACTCGTCAAAATAGAACTGGTGGAATAAGCGTACTCACCGCGGGGATAATTAACACATATCATCACAAGGTTTGCGGTAAAGAGATTTTGTCAAAGCAGTGTTTCGTCACGATGTTCCCTGTAATGGCAAAAATAACTGTCATGCCTACGCAAGGAACACGCATATCAGGCATCTAAAAAAATAATGTCATAGCGAGCTTTGTGAGACATAGCGAAGTAATTTTAAGCGACGTTCAAAACCGCTGATTTAGGCTATTATATGAGGGAAATAATAGAAATTTAGGGAGAAAAAAAACGCAGCGTACAAATAAGTACGTGAGTATTTTTTCTCCCCGACAATTTCGTATCAGTTACTCATAGAATAGTCTAAATTTCGGGAATGGAAGACTGCGTCCTCTTCCCCTCCTCCACCGGACACTCGGCAGACTTGTCAATCTTCTCCCCTGCAATAACCTGCTTTATTTCATCGCCGGTCAGGGTTTCATATTCAATGAGGGCTTCGGCCAGCATGGTCCACTCCTTTTCTTTTTCTTTAAGGAGTTTTTTGGCGCCTTCATAACCTTCGGTAACCAGACGCTTAATCTCCGCATCAACCAGGCGGGCGGTTTCTTCGCTCATATTCTGGTTCTGGGTAACGGATTTGCCTAAAAAGACCTCGCCGGAATTTTCGGCATATAACACCGGACCGAGCGCATCGCTCATCCCCCATTCGGTAACCATTGAACGTGCCAGATTGGTTGCCATCTGAATATCGCCGGAAGCTCCGGAAGTAACAGCATCATAACCAAACTTCATTTCTTCGGCCACACGGCCGCCCATCGCCACAATCAGACGAGACATCATCTGCTGGCGGGTAATGGAGTAACGGTCTTTCTCCGGCAGCTGCTGAACCATACCCAAAGCCCGGCCGCGCGGAATAATCGTCGCTTTGTGAATAGGGTCGGAACCCTCGGTATATAAACTGCAAATGGCGTGACCGGCTTCATGGTAAGCGGTATTCATCTTTTCCCGGTCATCCATTGCCATCGACTTGCGCTCGGCACCCATCAAAACTTTGTCTTTTGCTTCGTCAAAATCTTTCAGCGTTACCTTGCGTTTGTTCTTACGGGCAGCCAGCAAAGCGGCTTCGTTAACCAAATTGGCCAAATCGGCCCCCGAGAAACCGGGCGTGCCGCGGGCCACCGTGGTCAGATTAACGTCCTTTGCCAGAGGAACTTTTTTGACGTGAACCTTCAAAATTTCTTCCCGTCCCTTAATATCCGGATTGGAAACCGTCACCTGACGGTCAAAACGCCCCGGACGCAACAAAGCCGGATCCAAAACATCGGGACGGTTGGTCGCCGCAATCAAAATTACGCTCTGATTATCATCAAAGCCGTCCATCTCCACCAGCAACTGGTTCAGCGTCTGTTCGCGCTCGTCATTGCCGCCGCCCAAACCGGCACCGCGATGGCGGCCGACCGCGTCAATTTCATCGATAAACAGCAGACAGGGCGCATTTTTTTTGGCTTGGGCAAACATATCCCGCACCCGTGAAGCACCGACACCGACAAACATCTCCACAAAATCAGAACCGGAAATAGAAAAAAACGGAACGTTAGCCTCACCGGCCACCGCTTTGGCCAGCAGCGTTTTACCGGTACCCGGAGGGCCGACCATCAGCACGCCCTTCGGAATACGTCCGCCCAGCCGCTGAAATTTGCTGGGATCTTTTAAAAAGTCGATTATCTCTTCCAGTTCCTGTTTTGATTCGTCACAGCCGGCCACATCGGCAAAAGTCACTTTTTTATTATTCTCAATCAGCCGTGCCCGCGATTTGCCGAAACTCATCGCCTTATTGTTGCCGGAACTGGCCTGCCGCATAAAATAAACCCAGACGCCGATGAGCAAAATCATCGGAAACCAGGAAATCACAATTCCCCAGAAAGTGTTGGACGAAGTGTCTTCCGGCTGAGCCTCAACCTTCACGCCGTTTTTGCGCAGCGTTTCCACCATCGTCGGATCATAAGGCGCATAAGTGTAAAAATTCCGTCCGTCCGTCAGCTTGCCTTCAATATTGGCACCGGCAATCGTCACCTCGGAAATACGCTTGTTTTCCGCTTCATTCATAAACTCGGAAAAAGCCAAATCGGCATAATTGGCCTTTTTGGCGGTTTCGCTGAAATGATTCATCAGTGAGGAAAGCAGCAAAATAGCCACCAGCCAGACAATAATATTTCTTCCTGAACTCATTTGTGATTCCTTAAATTAGAAATGTAACTTAATTATATATAGGGTGAAGCAGGCTAAAACTCAATAGGCATTTTGTTTTTCACCAAAGCGACCCGTAGTTTGTAAGGCAATTCCTGCCGGGCATATTCCGGAAAAATACGGATAAAATCGGCCCAGACATTTCGAGGCATCCGTCTTTTCAGTTTCAGCTCCGGAATAATCCAGACTTTGCCTTTAGAAGTAAAAATCTCACAGTTTCCCAACGTTGCTCCGCGAAAAGCCTCTCCAACTGCAGGAGACAAGAGTCGCCTCATCAGGCGCTCCACATCTTCCGCCCGCGGCGTATAAGGTCTCTGCCCGATTTCCTTAATCAGCTGCCGCAGCACCTGATAGACAATTTCCTCGTGTTCCTCCCGCAGCCCGCGCAATCCCAGACTGACACCGGCGCCTTCCCAATAAAGAACATTGTTCTGAATGAATATTTCCGTCTGCCGGCAGATATAATCCCGGCTGCGCGACAACACCCGCATGGTTCCCGCAATCCGCCCGGTCGTAATTCCGGCCATTTCTTCCATCAACGGCAAAAGTTTGCGTACCCGACAGCGCAGAAAATCATCGCTCTGATTGCTGGGGTCATCCACCCATTGAACTTTCTGCATGTGAAGATATTGCTTTAATCTCTCAGCCGGAACCTCCAACAAAGGGCGAACAATCTTCAGCCCGTTCAATTTGCTCACCGCAGCCATGCCGCACAAACCGGTCAGGCCGCTGCCGCGCTGCAAACGAATAAGAAAAGTCTCGGCCTGGTCCTGCTGATGATGCGCCATACACAAAGTCTCCACTCCGTGCTCATGGCACCAAGAGCATAAAAGCGCATACCTGGCGGTTCGCGCCGCTTCTTCCACCCCCGAACGGGGCTTGTCGCCTTGCCAAGTCAAAATATGATGTTCTATTCCCCGCGCAGCGGCCACACCGGCAACATATTCCGCTTCCGCCCGGGATTCCTTCCGCAGACCGTGATCCACCGTTAAAGCCGCAACTCGGCGTCCCAAAGGCCGCAACAGCTCATCCATCAACAACAGTAAAGCCAGAGAATCAGCTCCGCCGGATACTCCGACCGCAACCACATCTCCGGTTATTTCTGATAAATTGATAATATCTTTTAAATTTGTCATTATAATTAAAACTAAAAAAGTTTGGATAGCGTGTACAACCAGAGTAATTTCTAACGGTGAAAAAAATTTTAGTGTACACAGAAGTACATGAATTTTTCGAAACCGTGTAAAATTGCTCTAGTTGCCAGCTAAACTGACTTTTATTTGCATTTGAGTTTGTCAGCCTCAGCCTTGGCCTTCGCCAATAAAGATTTGTCAGCCTTGGGAAACTCCTCGGCAACATTGGTTAAAGCCGTGCAGGCTTCGGTTTTCTTATTCAGCTGGTTCATGGACATGCCGAGCTTATAAAGGCTTTCCGCCCCTTTGGCTCCGTCTTTGTACTTTTCATAGCCTTTACCGAAAGCAACTGCCGCTTTGGCATAATTTTTCTGGCTGTAATAAACCTCGCCCAACCAATATTGGGCATTTGCCGCCAATTTATCTGTGGAGAAACGGTCAAGAATCAAATTAAAATTCTGCTCGGCTTTGGCGGTATTTCCGGCATTAAAAGCCTCCAGGCCTTCCTGATAAATTTTATTGACGTCCTGTCCTTCAACCGGCGCCAGATCGCCGCCTTTAATTGAATCACCGACCAAAGATTTCGGCGCATTTTCGGCTTTCGGAGCATCAAACTTGGCCGTTTTGGCTTTTGTACCCGCTCCGCCGTTGATAGGCTTTCCTTCAATCATCTTTATCCGAACGTCAACATCCTTGTTAACCATGTCCAGACGGTCATTCAGCGTTTTAATTTTATATTCCAGTTCTTCGATTTTGCCGTTCATATTGCGCATCTGCTCCTCAAAATCGCTCATACGAACCAGAATATCCGACGATTTTCCGGCCGGAACATTGCTCTGTTCGCGATACATCTGGCGCTGCAACACCTCCAGATCTTCGCGCAGGTTGTCAACATCTGTCTGGTAAGCATAACCGCCGGCCGCCTGCACTTGCGGCGCCGCAAGCCATAAACTTAAAATCAATCCGGAGAATTTTAATTTATTCATCGAGAACACCCTTACAAAAATTAAAACATCATTGTTTTGTAATGTAATACCAAAACAAGATAAGCTCAAGCCTTAAACATCATGTATCCCAAAGCCCTAAAAAAAGCGCACCCCTTTCGGAATGCGCCTTAAAACCTGTACTTCTAAAGGAGGTATTAGTTACCAGCTTTAACAACGGTTACAGCACGACGGTTTTGAGCCCAGGCAGCTTCATTGTTGCCCAGAACGGCCGGACGTTCTTTACCATAAGAAATGGTAGAGATTCTGTCAGCAGCGATACCCTGAGAAATCAGGTACTGTTTAACAGCGTTAGCGCGGCGTTCACCCAAAGCTAAGTTGTACTCTCTGGTACCTCTTTCATCGCAGTAGCCTTGAACGATTACGTTAACTTCGTTGTGTTTTTTCAGCCATTTAACCTGGGTCTGCAGAATTTCGGCAGAGTTGTCGGTAATCGCAGAGCTGTCGAAAGCAAAGAATACTCTGTCTTCGGCATTAGCCATGAAGTCACGAGCCAGTTTTGAATCGCATTCAGCGCCGCCGAACATGCCGCCCAAAGAGGAACAGCCGGATAAAACAACGATTGCAGCGAATAAACTTAAAAGTTTTTTCATTTTATTATTCTCCATATGGGTTACTTATTTAATTGCTAAACAACTAATACAGTTCTAACTTAACAACAAAAATTTAATTTTCAATAACAAAAAGACTTTGAAGTTAAAAAAATTATCAAAACCCGGAGATTTCCGACAATCAAAAGAATCTAAAAAAACAAAAGAGCCACTGTTATGGCTCTTTTGCATAAGGATGAAAATCTCAATCAACCAATTCAAAGTTTTCCTCTTTGAAATCGACCACACAGGGAATGCCGCAGTTATAATCGACCACCAAAACTTTTTTGGACAGTCCCTGCGTATTTTCCACCAGGCCGACAAGCTGAGACCAGACTTCATAATCACGCCAGGCAAGAAAATATCCGCGGGACTTGTCACAGTGATAAACACATTTCTTTACGTCGCTGATTTCTTCCAGCCGGTGTTCCTGCCGCAAACGCACCATAAATTGCTTAACTGCTTCAGGATGACGCCATTCCGAATTCATCAGAACCAGCTCAAAGCGGTCGTCTTCTTTCATCTGATAAACATTCGCTTCACACAGGACAAGGTCGTCCGGCGCCGTTTTCACGTCGCTTTCCGGTTTCACCAGCAAAGCACCGTAACCGCGCTTTTCACTGCTGAACAAACCGTTTGACGAATGAGGACGATAGCCCTGTATAAAAATTCCCGGCACCAAATCAGCTTTTTGCTTAAGTCTTCCCGCAAGAATACCGGCAACGAAATAAAAACCGACCGGAATAATTTTGCTTTGGCGGATTTTGGGCCACATGCTGCAACTTTCAAAAACCGCGAGATCCGAACTTCCCTGAGAACATCTTGCTCCCATCAGGAATTTTTCTGTCTGTGTCATAAATACTGTTTTTTTAGAGGTTAATAATTCAAGTTAATTATACAAATTTAATCGATTTATAACCGCATAAACCAACAATGTCAATGTTTTCCGTACCATTGTTTGACAAATTTAAACAAATAAAACCGGCAAGCGTCATCGCTGCCGGTCTTTTCGTGCCTTTTCATCAAATCAGAATATGATACATTGCATAAAGTTTCTTGGCTTCCGCACAAAGGCGGTCTGCCTGAAGCTGCACATTCGCCAGCTCCTGATGAACTTTGGTAATCGCCAACGGCTGCGATTTTTCAAACGCCGGCAGCCAGTCGATAAACAGTCGGTAATTAGCGCCGCAAGCCGGAGAAGCCAAGGCATATTTCACTTTTGCCGCCATTAAGTCGGCAAAAGGAAATTTCAAACAGAGCAGGCCGCTTTCCAACTGTTTGCTCATGTTCGGCGAATACAATGCCGCTTCAATCTGGGTGTTCCAGCCGCTGTCTTCCCGTTCGGTCAATTCCTTTGCCAAAACCAGAAAATCACGGGCCAGCTCCTTAATTCTGAACAATTCCTGATTATGTTCCAGCAGCACAAACAGTTTTTCCAGCTCATAATCGTTGTAATTGCGGGCATCTTCCAGAAAATCCCCGACGAAGGCATTTAACAAATCCTGCTTCAGAAAATGAACAATTTCCGCCCACGAAGCCGGACTGTTTTCCGTTACGATATTCTGACGCTTTTTAAAAGTCAGAAACATATCGTCATTTTTCATTTTGCGATTAACGCTTAAAACCTTTAGTGCCGCATATTGGCTTTCAAATTGTCTGATATTCATAAAAATAAAATTTAGGATTTTAACAAATCAAGCAAATGTTCACGCTCCGGCGTCTTGTCATAACTGTTCCAAGATGTCTGCACCACAGCGGACAAATGTTCTTTCACCGTCCTGATCTCAGCCTTTTCGTCTGCCAGTGCGACAAGCCATGAAACAAAAAAACACGCGTCTTTTTCTCCCGCTTCCCGATATACATAGCGAAAAACACTCTCGCAATCCAAAATACCGGCAACAGCGGCTGCTTTGCCGCGAATATTCATGTCCCCGTGCAAAGAAACTTTGCCGAACAGACGCAGCAATTCTTTTTCACACCCGCTGCACAGAAAGGGATACTCCCCGAACAACTCCAGCAGCGCACTTAAACAAGGCAGCGAGACATCATACTTTCCCGGAATATAAGCGGACAATTTCCGCAAACCGCAGTTTAAACGGCTTTTGTTCTTTTGCAAAGCTTTCTTCTTGACGGCATCCGTCTGCAGAGCGGCATCCTGTTTCAAACTGTTTACCGCCGCCAGATAACCGCCGTATTGCTTTTTCCAATCTCTGATATCCATAAAATTAATAATTTAAAGGTTTATAATAGTAAAAATATTCCCCCTTTTAACACCCGTGACAGATTTTGTCAATTTTCAAAAACGACCCGATTTAAACTGAAAAAGGAGAAAATCGCATAACGATTTTCCCCTTTTCAGCTCAAAACGAGTTAACGGTGCTTAGCAGGCTTTGCAGCAGCAGGCACTGTTATGGCTGGCGTTTTCAACAGCCTTTTTCTGTCCCTTCTGTTTAACCGCAGCCTGAGCAGCAGCCAAACGGGCAACCGGAACACGATAAGGCGAGCAGGAAACATAGTCCAAACCGACAGCATTGAAGAATTCAATGGACTTCGGATCACCGCCGTGTTCACCGCAGACACCCAGATGCAGATCCGGATTGGTTGCGCGGCCTTCAACAGCAGCACGACGAACCAGTTTGCCGACGCCGTCAACATCGATAGAAGCGAACGGATCAGCAACATAAACGCCTTTAGCTCTGTATTCGTCAAGAATAGCACCGGTATCGTCACGGCTCATACCCAAAGTAGTCTGGGTCAGGTCGTTGGTACCGAAACCGAAGAACGCGGCAGACTGGGCAATTTCTTCAGCCATCAGCGCAGCTCTCGGCAATTCAATCATCGTGCCGACCAGGTAGTCAATCTTCTTGCCTTTTTCAGCGAAGACTTTTTCGGCGGTCGCATCGATAACGGCTTTAACGATATCCAGTTCTTTCTTGGAACCGATTAACGGAACTTCAATTTCCGGAGTAACTTTAATGCCGGCATCCTGGCATTCCAAAGCAGCCTCCAGAATAGCGCGGGTCTGCATTTCGGCAATTTCCGGATAGGTAACGGCCAGACGGCAGCCGCGGTGACCCAGCATCGGGTTAGCTTCATGCAAAGCATTGGCGCGGTTTTTAACCTGTTCCAGAGTCATACCCATCTTGTCAGCCAGTTCTTTCATTTCGGCATCGGTATGCGGCAGGAACTCATGGAGCGGCGGGTCCAGCAAACGAACGGTTACCGGCAGTCCGTCCATAATTTTGAACAGATCTTTGAAGTCCTGTTTCTGGTAAGGCAGCAGCTTAGCCAAAGCGGCACGGCGGCCTTCTTCGTTCTCGGACAAAATCATCGCGCGCATATCCGGAATACGGTCTGCGTCAAAGAACATATGTTCGGTACGAGCCAAACCGATACCTTCGGCACCGAAGTCGCGGGCAGTCTGCGCATCTTTCGGCGTTTCGGCATTGGCACGAACGCTCATGGTGCGGATTTCATCAACCCAGCTCATCAGCTTACCGAAGTTGCCGGAGTTGGTATCAGCCTTAACCGTCGGAATTTTGCCTTCGATAATCTGGCCTTTGGCACCGTCCAGAGAAACCCAGTCACCTTCTTTGACAACAACGCCGGACTTGGTAGCCATGGTCTTCTTGGCATAATCAATGGTAATATCCGTTGAACCGGAAACGCAGGGAGTACCCATACCGCGGGCAACAACGGCAGCGTGAGAAGTCATACCGCCGCGGGCCGTAATAACACCCTGGGAAGCATGCATACCGCCGATGTCTTCCGGAGAAGTTTCGTTACGGATAAGAATAACTTTTTCGCCTTTGGCAGCCCAGGCTTCGGCATCTTCAGCATTAAAGACGGCACGGCCGACGGCAGCTCCCGGAGAAGCCGGCAAACCAGTGGCAATAACTTTTTTCTCGGCTTTCGGATCAAGCATCGGGTGCAGCAGCTGGTCTAACTGGTCGGCACCGACGCGCATGATAGCCTCTTCTTTATTCAGCAGGCCTTCTTCAACCATTTCAACGGCCATGCGAACGGCTGCGGCAGCGGTACGTTTACCGTTGCGGCATTGCAACATCCACAGTTTGCCGTGTTCAATCGTGAATTCCATATCCTGCATATCTTTGTAGTGATCTTCCAGCTTATTGCGGACATCAACCAATTCCTGATACAGGTGCGGCCATTTTTCTTCCAGAGAAGTGCCGTCGCCTTTGGAAGCCATCGGCTGCGGCGTACGAATACCGGCAACAACGTCTTCACCCTGAGCGTTAACCAGATATTCGCCGTAATAAACGTTTTCACCGGTAGCCGGGTCGCGGGAGAAGCAAACGCCGGTAGCGCAGTCATCGCCGGCATTACCGAAGACCATGGTCTGAACGTTAACGGCAGTACCCCAGTCGCCCGGAATATTGTTCAGTTTACGATAGGTAATTGCGCGGGCAGCCATCCAGGAACCGAATACGGCACCGATACCGGCCCACAGCTGATCCCAAGGATCCTGCGGAACAACTTTGCCCAGTTTCTGGCCGATTTCTTTATATTCTTTAACCAGTTCTTTCAAATCTTCGGCCGTCAAATCGGTATAAGACTTTTAACCTTTAGATTTTTTAATATTTTCCAGCGCTTCTTCATAGAGGTCCAGATCAGCGCCCAGAACAACGTCGGAGAACATCTGCAGGAAACGACGGTAAGAGTCGTAAGCGAAACGTTCGCTGCCGGAAGCTTTGGCCAAAGCCTTAACGGTTTCGTCATTCAAACCGAGGTTCAAAACGGTATCCATCATACCCGGCATGGAAACGCGGGCACCCGAACGAACCGAGAACAGCAATGGGTTGTTGGCATCGGCAAATTTTTTGCCCATGACTTTTTCAACTTCGGCCACAGCGGCTTTTACCTGATCTTTCAGGTCAGCCGGATAGGTGTGGTCGTTGTTGTAATAATATGTACAAACTTCAGTTGTAACCGTAAATCCCGGAGGAACGGGCAAACCGACGACATTCATTTCTGCCAGGTTAGCACCTTTACCGCCGAGGAGATTTCTCATGCTGGCATCGCCTTCCGCTTTGCCGTTACCAAATGTATATACCCATTTACTCATGGTTTGTTTAAGCTCCTATAGCTGTTAAAGTTAAAAACACGGATTCGCCGGAAAGATATTCTGTCAACCTGACCAAAGCTTTTTAAGGAGCGCCTGACTTTTCCACGATTCGGAAAAGACAGACACCGCAAAATCAGCGGACAGCAAGGGACAGAAGCCGTTACGGCTCACCCACTGAAACTGCCGCGAATTTATAACAGATTGCGTGATTCTTCAAGCAAAAAATGCTAACCCCCCGATTCTACCCACAAATTTAAAATTCCGTCATTGCCTGTCTTCTCTCAAATCATCACGACAGATATTTTTTCATTGCTGTCCCTGCAAGTGTCTTTTTTGCTGCTGTCATGCCACGGCTTTTTTTTTGTTGTCATGCTCCGGCTTTTTTTTGTTGTTGTCATGCTCCGGCTTGACCGGGGCAGCTTCAATCCGGATTACCCGATCAAGTCGGGTAATGACAGTAAGGAAAGCAAATCGGGTAATGACTATAAAATAAAAATCGTCATGCCTGGCTTTTTTTGCTGCTGTCATGCTCCGGCTTGACCGGGGCATCTCCCGACACCTTTCTCTCTGTCATCTATTGCCTCACCCGCCGGGTGCGGCTTGACCGGGCAGCTTCAATCCGGATTACCCGATCAAGTCGGGTAATGACAGTAAGGAAAGC
>ENA-UOJC01004165-UOJC01004165.1-human-gut-metagenome-genome-assembly--contig:-C104-NODE-4165-length-12549-cov-6.913879_pt1 | contig 12549 bp, 11 predicted proteins | sample MGYA00242339_ERZ723886 | MGnify/ENA metagenome assembly ERZ723886 | reverse complement strand
GGTCACGACGTCGTGATTCGTCCTGTTCTGAACGGCATGAAATTGTATCGCCGCATAACTATACGTCTGAGACAGCAATTCCCGGTCTAATAAAAAATGCCGAGGGTAAAATCAACGGAAAAATAACATATGTTCGGCTGACTATACGCAGAAAACAGGTGAACGCAGATGAAAATTGAATTGCATGAAATTCCCGTCAAGAATGTCGTCGCAGGGTACATAGACAGCGCGGAAAATGGTGTTGTCGGGTATGGGGGCAAGCTAAATATTCGCCCTGCTTTTCAGCGCGAATTCATCTACAAAGACAAACAGCGTGATGAAGTCATTCGCACTATCCGCAAGAATTTTCCCTTGAATGTCATGTACTGGGTGAAAAGTGATGATGGTAATTACGAACTACTTGACGGCCAGCAAAGAACTATCAGCATTTGCCAGTATGTCAACGGTGATTTTTCTATCGACCATTTGGCTTTTCACAATTTAACCAAAACTGAACAGCAGCAAATCCTAGACTATCCTTTAATGATTTATATTTGCGAGGGAAACGACAAAGAAAAGCTCGACTGGTTCAAAATCATCAATATCGCGGGTGAACAACTTACTTCGCAGGAGTTACGCAATGCTATCTATACCGGCGAATGGCTGACAGAAGCTAAAAAGTATTTCAGTAAATCTCAATGTCCTGCGTACCAAATTGCTGGTGATTATCTAAGCGGTAGCGCCATCAGACAGAACTATCTGGAAACGGCTATAAAGTGGATTGCAGCCCGCGACGGTATTGAAATCGAAGATTATATGTCAAAACACCAGCACGATACAAATTGCAATGAACTTTGGTTGTATTTCCAGACTGTCATAAATTGGGTAAAAGCCACATTTCCTAAATTTCGAAAGAAGCTAATGTGCGGCCTTGAGTGGGGTATTTACTATAACAAGTATGGCACGAACGCTTACGACCCCAAAGCACTTGAAGCGCATATTGTTGAATTACTCGACGATGAAGATGTCACTAATCAAAAAGGTATCTATGAGTATCTTCTTGACGGCAACGAAAAGCATCTTAGCATTCGAGCATTTAGTTCCAAAATGGCTCGCACTGCATACGAACGGCAAAAAGGCATTTGCCCAAAATGCAAACAACATTTTGAGCTGGAAGAAATGCAGGCCGACCATATTACCCCTTGGAGCAAAGGTGGAAAAACGATTCCGGAAAATTGTCAAATGCTTTGTGCAGACTGCAATCGTCGCAAAAGCAATATATGACTTTTCAGAATAAATAGCTTTTGTGTTTCTGCTGGTCGGCTTTGCCGATCAGCAGATTTTTTATAATTCTAATAAACAATATTGAGTCATTTATTAAATTTTGAAATGTTAACATCAAAAAATCCGGGGCTGTATCGCTCCCGGATTCTCCTTTTATTGTGGCAGCATCGGTTTATTGCAATCCATGCACAAAATGTGTACCATCTTGGTTGCCCGCACGCTGTTACCGCAGCAGGGGCAAATATACTTGATGCTGTGCGTGTTCGGATTGTTGCCGCCTGTTGGCTTGCCTGTCGTGTTCCCTGTGCCTTTGCCGCGCGGTGCGCTGCCACCCTCGATGCGGTTCATGTGGATGTCATCCCATCCCTGCTCCAGAATGAACTCACAAAGGGCTTCCGTTGGTTCTGTTATGCTCCAACCGATGTGCGGGTCATAGCTGATTTTCAAGTCGCGGGCTTCGGCAACTGCCTTAAATTTCTTATTGTGGTATGCGCCGCCCCTGCTACAATCCTGTATACCATTTTGCATATTGTAAATATGTACGCACTCGTGGAGTTCTGATGCGACAACCTCAAAAATGCTTCTGTCCAGCGTTCCCGCTCCTATGTTTAACTCCCTGCGGGTTGTATCTCCACGTTGCCACGCCTTGGCAACGGTGACGTGTGCGTATGCCTTGGGTGTACTCTGTATCGTAATAATCGGTTCTTCCAGTTCATTGTTGAAATATTTTGCGTTCAGCGCCCGGAAAATTTTCTCTAGGTAGCCCGCCGTCCTCGATGTCTTTACCGTCTCTTTCATTTTCGTTGTCCTCACTTTCAAAATTTCAATTTTCAATCCGAACGGATTAAAAATTTCGTTTCGTCCGTGATTACCCAGCAAGTACCGCAGGAAAGTTGTCAACCAGACCGTGGAATACCGCAGTCAACAGAATAAAACGAGGATATGCCGCGAAAGCTGGTTTACAACTTTTTTGCGGTGCTTATCATTCACGAGAGGACAAACGATATTATTGCGCGGATTCCTTTTCCTTCATTCTTGACGTTGTTCCGCGAATGATGTATTATTTATTTGTAAAACATTTTCTAGGAGTAGTTTATGGATTTTACTATTGATGAATTTGAAGCCATCCAGCATGACCCCGATGTTCAAAAAGCCCTATCAATAATTGATAATGGCGCTGCTGCGTACCGGGATTTTCTTTGCTCTATTTCCTTTGATACTCTCTTAAAATTCTCAAAGGATACTGTCACAATTTTCTTTTTTGGTAACTTTTCTGAATCGCCCATCGACGGCATTTTAATCGACAAAAACCATTCCGCTCTACTTCCTATCGGACAGCTTTTCACTGCAACATACGCGCAACTCACTGTGTTTGCTCAACAGTATATCATCGCTGTACACAGTAATACGCTGGATGATATAACCCGCCTACACTGGGATATGCAGCTTCTTGATTTGCTCATCGACGCTGCCGATAATGCCAATGACTGCCGCCCCGACCTGTTAGACCGGGCTGACTTGTATATGCTTTCGGATGAATTATCGCCCATATATGGCGTACCCTCTAAAGCAGAAAACAACTATATGGACATGATGAAGTATGCAAAAGGGAACAGTCTTAATCAATCGTCATTTCTGCTTCATCTACAATATGACGACAACATTGACTACACCTATACCTGTAAAAACCTATACCAGATATGCGGTGCAATTCTGGATTATTGCATCCGCCATACTTGGCATACGAGCAACAATGGCAGTCAAAAATACAATCTTCGTTCCTGTAAACGCTGTAAACGTTATTTCGTTACTACCAATCGTAAGATCATGTATTGTAGTTATACGGATAACATTGACGGTAAAACCTGTTCCCAAATGCAGGAAATCGAGCGCAAGAAAAATCTTGTCCGCCCGGAAGTAACACCAGAAAAACAGCTTGCACGAAAAATCGCCAACCGTCTAAGCAGTTACAAAAATGCTGCTTTAAATACATTGGACGGTGATGAAGATACCGTCCAACACCGGGATGATATATACCGCCTGTTTCTCTCCGAAAAAGACAAGCGTATTGAACAGCCCGGATTTGATAAGTGGTTGCAAGAAGCTGTTAACCACTTGCCCCACACCAAAAACGAGGGTTACGACACGTTTTATGAGTGGCTGCAAGGAAAGGAGTAATTATGGCATCCACCAAACGTTATTATAATAAAAAAGGTGAACTTGTTTCCATCCAAATCCGTGTCTATCGCGGTGAGGATGAAAACGGAAAAACCTTGAAGCCTTACCAGAAATCCGTTAAAGTTCCAAAGGGTTCAACCGAACGTCAGATTCAAAAGCTGATACAGGAGCAGTCCGTTCTCTTCGAGCGCGAGTGCCGTGAGGGGCTTGCATCTGATGACGGCGTTCTGTTCCGCGATTTTGCACGCGAGGTCATGGAGTTGAAGCGCGTTGAGGGCGTTGAATTAAGCACCCTTGACCGCTACCAAGACATCCTTGACAACCGCTTGATTCCTTACTTCGGCCACATGAAAGTGCGCGATATTTCCGGTTCATTGCTCAACCGCTTTTACCGCGAAATGTTACAGCCTGGCCAAAATAAGAAAACGGGCGGTTTGCTTTCGCGGAAAACCGTGTTGGAGTTCCACCGTCTGCTCTCCACCATCTTCGCACAGGCAAAAAAGCTGCACATCATCTCGCGGAATCCCGCCGAGGATGCTACGCCGCCAAAAGCCCCCAAAGCCACGCCGACCTATTATCAGCCCGCCGAGCTTGCGAAAATCAAGGTTGCCTTTGATGCGGAATCGCCCAAGTGGCGGACGCTCGGCTACCTGTGCATGGTCTACGGTGACCGCCGCAGCGAGTTTGCGGGCATCAAGCGCTCCTGCATCGACTTCAACACTCACACTATCTTGCTGCTCGGCACGGTGCTGTACCATCCCCGGCGCGGCGCTTATGAGAAGCCTTACCCAAAGAACGAAAAAGGCCGCCTACTCCCGATGTCTCCCGAAGTCGAAGCCCTGCTGAAAGAGTATCTAGCTTGGCTCGACGTGGAGAAAGAGAAGTGGGGCGACCAGTGGATTGACACGGATTATATTTTCTGCGGAGAGCGCGGCGGCATCATCAACCCCGATACCATCACGAAGCACTTTGCCTACATGACAAAGAAATGGCAGAAGATTGACCCTACGTTCCCACACATCAATCCTCACGCATTTCGGCACACGGTTGTCTCTTTGCTGCTGCATAACGGAGTTGATAAAATTTCCGTTGCGGATTTTGTCGGTGACGACCCCGCAACGCTTGACCGCTACTATGCCCACCTCATCAACGATGGGCGGTTGCAAGCGGCAAGTGCAATGAATTCCATCGTGGGCTTTGCATCAACGGAAAATGCCAGCTGAATAAAAACTGAATAAAAATATCCGTTTCTTTTTTTCAAAAAGGAAAAGAACGGTAAAACTTGACGTCTTACCGTTCTTTGTTGGTTGCGGAGACAGGACTTGAACCTGCGACCTCCGGGTTATGAGCCCGACGAGCTACCATCTGCTCTACTCCGCGATATATGACACACACGCTGTTTCGCGGTTCTTGATTATAATACCACAGCACGGCGTGTGTGTCAATAGGTTTTACTAAAAAAGTTTATGCAATTTTTCCCGGGAGTTCACCCGGCTGTCTGCATTTGTATCAGACAATGCCCTGGCTCATCATGGCGGAGGCGATCTTCTCGAAACCGGCGATGTTGGCACCGGCGACCAGGTTGCCCTTCATGCCGTACTTTTCGGCAGTGGCGGCAGCGGTCTTATAGATGTTGACCATGATGTTGTGCAGGCGCTCATCCACTTCCTCGAAGGTCCAGGACAGGCGCAGGCTGTTCTGGCTCATTTCCAGGCCGGAGGTAGCAACGCCGCCAGCGTTGGATGCCTTAGCCGGGGCAAACAGGATGCCGTTCTGCTGCAGGTAAGCGATGGCATCAGGGGTGGAAGGCATGTTGGCACCCTCGGCTACGCAGTAGCAGCCATTGGCAACCAGAGCCTTGGCACCGTCCAGGCGCAGCTCGTTCTGGGTGGCGCAGGGCAGGGCGATGTCGCAGGGGACGGTCCAGATGCCCTGGCTGCCCTCGACGTACTTAGCGGTGGGGACATACTCCAGATAGGTCTTGATGCGGGCACGCTTGACCTCTTTGATCTCCTTGATGACCTTGTAGTCAATGCCGTTCTCGTCGACGATGTAGCCGTTGGAGTCGGACATGGCGATGACCTTGCCGCCCAGCTGGGTGGCCTTCTGGTTGGCGTAGGTGGCCACGTTGCCGGAGCCGGAGATGACCACGCGCTGGCCCTCGAAGCTCTTGCCGGCGTCGGCCAGCATCTCCTTGGCAAAGTAGCACAGGCCGTAGCCGGTAGCCTCGGTGCGGGCGAGAGAGCCGCCGAAGGGAATGCCCTTGCCGGTCAGGACGCCGGTGTACTCGTTCTGCAGGCGCTTGTACTGGCCAAACAGGTAGCCGACCTCACGGCCGCCAACGCCAATATCACCGGCGGGCACGTCGGTGTCGGGGCCGATGTGGCGGTACAGCTCGGTCATAAAGCTCTGGCAGAAACGCATGACCTCGGCATCAGACTTGCCGTGGGGGTCAAAGTCAGCGCCGCCCTTGCCGCCGCCCATGGGCAGGCCGGTCAGGCTGTTCTTGAAGCACTGCTCAAAGCCCAGGAACTTCAGGATAGACAGGTTGACAGAGGGGTGGAAACGCAGGCCGCCTTTGTAGGGACCGATGGCAGAGTTGAACTGCACACGGTAGCCGCGGTTGACCTGGACCTTGCCAGCGTCATCGACCCAGGGCACACGGAACATGATGATGCGCTCGGGCTCGACCAGGCGCTCGATCAGGCCGGCCTTCTCGTACTCGGGGTGGGCAGCCACAACGGGCTCCAGGCTCTCGAGGACTTCCTCAACAGCCTGCAGGAATTCTTTCTGTTCGGGGTTACGCTTAGCCAGGTCGTCATAGACGCGCTGGAGATACGGATTGGTAAATGCCATAGTGGTAACACTCCTTTATATAATTCTTTCACCGAGTTTATAGTAGCACCATGTACATAATTTTGCAAGGTTTTTGCAGGCATTTTTAAAAATTTTGTTTGCAGCAGGTGCCCGGGTGTTTACCACAGAGCGACAGACTTTATTTTCTTAATCCCACATCTGCACAGGAGTATAATTTTCGCCGCCGTCCCAAAATTCCTGCGGGTCGATGAAGCCGTAATCGCAGCGGTCGTTATGCGTATTGCTGTGGGGTTTATACCCTACCATCCAACGGCCGTCGTTGGTCTGGGCCATCAGGCTTACGCCCATGTACATGCCGTCCCGGTACTGGGTCTGGGTCATAGTGTGCATCTCGCCGGTATCCAAATCGATCAAATAATTGATCTCGCCATTGCCGGTATAATCCTGGGCCCAGATCCAGCCGCGCTCCTCGCTGCCAAACATCGGCATAAAGCCATTGTCTGTGGAGGGCAGATACAGGTTCATGGGCAGCGTATCGATCAGCACCGTGTGCTGGTGGTCTTTGCTGTAGTAGCTCAGGCTGTAGCTGGTGCCGTACTCGCTGCGTTCCTGGGGGTTATCCTGCACATAGACGCGGTCGTTGTATATTTTTACATAGATCGTACTACCGTCAAGGCGTTCCGTCTCGCAGATCTTTTCCCGCTGCATGGTCGCGGGGTCCAGCCAGACAAGCTCGCTCCGAGCGTTCTGCAGGGCGGCATTATAGGCTTCGTAGTCGTTATAGTCCGGCAGCGGGGCATCTGTCAGCAGGCGCGAGGTCAAAAAGCGGTGTCCGTTCACGCCCCGCACCTGTTCACCCAGATTCAGTGGGAGGGTGCTCCATTCGCCGGTGGTCAGGTCCAGCCGGAGGATGCGGCTGTTGTTTGCGTCAGAATATTCTTTTGCGTACAGCGCATTCTCATCACAGTAAGCAAAGTAACCGCTGCCCAGCAGGGACGGGTCAAAGGTCAGCACCGTTTCGCGGGCGGTCAGATCGTCGTTCAGCTTTTCGATGCTGGAGGGGCGGCTGCTCAGCTCATAGTTATGGCGGCAGTAGTCGATGTAGGCTTCCTCATCGGCAAAATTTTTCACATTGCCCTGCTCGAAATCATCCCGGCACGCTTTTTCCACCTGCTCCCAGGGGGAAGTATCATCCAGCCCCGCGTAAGACAGGTAGATGCCGCTTGGCATCACCAGCACGTCGGTGCGTGCCCAATCCTCCAGCCAGGCGGGACAGGCGGCATTGTCATGGGTGCAGCCGGGCACATTGCACAGCACGGTTTGCTGGGCGGTGGCGTAGTCGGTCTTCAGCAGCAGGGCGTGCATGCTTTCCTGGTCATTTTCATCATCCAGCCGTGCAATCTCATAATAGGCGTCGCCTGTGTTCCAGCCCCAGTAGCCGCCGCAGGTGTTGGGGACCTCGCTCAGGTTACCCACGGTAAATCCGACCGGCTGGGCAGCGGCTTCTTCGGTCTCCGTCGTAGTCATCTCGGCGGTCTCGGCGGTCTCGGCGGCAGGCAGTGCATCCGCCGGGGCGGCGGCACAGCCGGTCAGGGCCAGGGCGGCCAGCAAAAAGCTCCACATTTTACGCATCGGGGTTTGCCTCCTTTTCCAAGTTCGTTGTGTCATCCTGCATGCGCAGCGGCAGGTTCGCCTCGGCGCACAGCGAAAGTTCAATGCTGACATACCAGCGGTCCGACGTAGCGCCGCTGTAGGTAAAGTAATCATTGACGGTGTAGGTGCCCGACGCAGCAGCCACCAGCGCCTGTCCGTTCAGGCTGTAGATGGCCCGGGGGTAGGTCAGGTCCTCCCGTCGGGTCCAATCCCCCAGGCTGGTCAGCCCGGCCTGGTCGGCAAAGGCGCGCAAGGCGGCTTCCTTGGGCAGAGACTCCGGGTCGTGGGCGGCGGCAGAATCCGCCGGGGTGGACAGCCAAAAAGAATACACCTGCCCGGTGCGGCTGTCCATTTTCAGGGCCATCAGGGTGGTGGGCACGCCGTTTTGCACAGCAAACCGCTTAAAGGTCACAAGGCCCAGGCTGTCGACGCTGTAATAGGGCACGGTCAGGCTGTATTGCCTCTCATCGTAGGTCGTCAGGGTGGTCTCCTCGGTGCTGTACCAATCGGCGGCATAGTCGGCCCACGCCTGAGAGATCGCCCCTGCATCGGCCAGGCTTTGCAGGGCGGTGTTCACGGTATCCACATAGTCCCAGCCGTTTGTCATATCGGTCAGGTCGTTGGCCTGATTATTGTAGTAGATCAACGGCTTGCGCTCCTGCCCGGTATCGCCGGGCTGGAAGGTGTATTTGCTTTGGGTCAGCTGCCGGGCGCTGAGCTGCCGCAGCAGGTAGTAGTCGTCCGCCGTGGGGGTGGGTGCCGTGTAGGGGTCGGCCACGGCCTGGCTGTGCCCCAGGCTGGCGGCATCCACTACCGAGAGGAACACCGCCGGGGCGGCGGCGCAGACCAGCACCACCACCGCGCAGAGGGCCGCTGCAAGGCGGGGTTTCTTCCACAGTTTCATGGCTGCACCTCCTTGGGCAGGGTAACGGTAACGGCGGTGCCCACGCCCACCTGGCTGCTGATTTGCAGCGTCCCGCCATGCACGGCGGCAATGCGCTGGCAAAGGGCCAGGCCCATGCCGCTGCCGCCCTGCTTGCGGGCGCGGGATTTATCCACCATGTAAAACGGCTCGGTCACGCGGGCCAGCTTATCCGCCGGGATGCCGCAGCCGTGGTCCTGCACGGTCAGCGCCACGGTGTCCCCCGCGTCGGCCAGCAGCACCGTGACGGGCATTCCTGCCGGGCTGGCCTTGGCGGCATTTTGCACCAGGTTGCACAGCAGGTCCAGCAGCAAGTCCGCATCGCCGTGCACCACAGCCCCGCCCTGGGGCGTCAGCAGCGGCACCTGGGGGCAGGCCATCCGCAGCCGCGGCCACAGGTCGGTCAGGTCCACAGGGGCAAGCTCCAGCCGTTCATCGCTCAACGAAAGCAGCGACAGCAGCTTGTAGCTCAGCGCCTCCAGGCGGCGGCTCTCGTGGTAGATGGCCCCAGCGGCCTCGTGCTGCTCGGCGGGGTCGATCTGCAAGGTGCGCAGCATATCGGCGTAGCCGATGATCGAGGTCATCGGCGTCTTCAGCTCGTGGGCGAACGCGCCCATAAAGTCCTCCCGCCGCTGGACATCCACCTGCAGATCCGCGATCTTTTCCTGCACAGCATCGGCCATTTTGTCAAAGCTCTGGCTGACGTTTTCCAGCTCGTCGCCGGTATGCAGGGCAGTGCGGCGGTCGTAGTCGCCGCCTGCGATCTCCGCGCTGGCGGCCCGCAAAATTTGCAGCGGGCGGGTCATCTGGCGGGCCAGCAGTGCTGTGACCAGGGCAGCCGCCGCCAGCACCACAGCCTCCAGCCCCAAAAAGCGCCGCACCGCCGCGGTGCGGGATGTATACAGCGCGGTCAGGTCGTAGGCCGTCACAATGCGGTAGCCGCCCTGCAGCTCGCTGGCAAACAGGGCGTAGGTACCCCCGCCGGACCGCACCGTCGTCATGGTGCCGTCCGCCAGCGGGGCGTTTACGTCTACCGGGATGTTGCTGCTGACAAGCTCCTCCCCCTGCCACAGGGCGGCAGGCTGCTGGTGCAGGGCCAGCCGCGCGGCCGCCACAGCGCCGTCCATCTCCAGCCCGCGGCGCTGGCGGTCCAGCAGGTCGGTCTGCACGTCGGTGCAAATCTGTCTGTGCAGGGCGGCGTCAGCGGTCAGAACGGTACGGCGCTGCACGGCAAAATCGCTGTACAGCAGCCAGCACCCGCCCAGCCCAAAGGACGCACTAAGCACCAGCACCAGCAGGCAGATCATCTTGTGGGCAAATTTCATCATGTACCTCCCGGCCCCGCAGTGGGGCGGTCGTCGGGCCTCATTCTTGCTTTAACCGGTAGCCGATCTGGTAAACGGTCTCGATCTTATCGCCCCAGTTCAGCTTTTTGCGCAATCTGGTAATATAGGTATCCACCGCGCGGGTGGTCTCGGCGTCGCCGCCCCAGGCGCGCTCCATCAGGGTATCGCGGTAAATGGCCGCCCCGCGGTTGCGCATCAGCTGCTCCAGCAGGGCAAACTCCCGCGGGGTCAGCTCCACGGGCTGGCCGCGCTGCAAAACCATATGGGCGGCGCTGTCCAGCGTCACATCAAAGGCCTGCAGCTGGTGGCCGCCCTTGCCGGCGCGGCGCAGCACCATCTCCATGCGGGCCATCAGCTCGTCCATGGCAAATGGTTTTACAATGTAATCATCCGCACCCAGCCGCAGGCACAGCACGACGTCCTTCACGGTCAAAAATCTCACGGGCACACCCTGGGGGCGCAGGTAATCCAGCAGGGCGTAGCCGTCCAGGCCGGGCAGCATGATGTCCAGCAGGGCCAGGTCGTAGTCGTTTTTCTCGATCAGATCGGCGGCAGTCAGGCCGTCGGGCGCCAGGGTGCATACATACCCGGCGCGGGTCAGGTTCATTTCCAGCAGGCGGGCGATGGGCCGCTCGTCCTCAGCGATCAGCACTTTTGTCATGTTTATCCCCTTTCCACCCCCAGTGTAGCGGGCAGTTGTGTACGACTTGTTACAATTCGGCTTTTTCCCTTTATTTTACCATGTTTTGTGTGCTATAATGAACAATATTCCAAAAAAAGGAGCGTTATTTCTATGTCCGTTCAGCAAAACGCGGGTGTGGTGCTGCCGGCGGCGTGTGCCGTGGCGGCCAGCTTTGACCCTGCCCTGGCGCGCAGCGTGGGCGCGGCGCAGGGGCAGGCGGAGGTCGACCCCAACATCAAGCGCAGCCCGCTGTGCGGCCGCAATTTTGCCATGTTCAGTGAGGACCCGCACCTGACCGCCGTGCTGGCGGCAGCGGTTGTGGGCGGCGCACAAAATGCCGTAGTGGGGCCGCTGCTGTGCTGCAGCCAGGTCACCGACGCCCTGGACCGCCGCGTAGATGAGCGCACACTGCAGGAGATCTACCTGCCGCCAGCCGCAGCGTCCCTGCAGGCCGGGCCGCAGGGGGTACGGTACGGCAGCGGCACGCTGAACGGCGTACCCCTGGCCGAGGCCGCCGCCGCGCTTTTGCCGCAGCCCGCCGCCAAAACCAACGATACACCGTCCACCGCACCCACCCACGCGCTGGCGGTGCAGCTGGCCGCGCAGTGCGGCGTGCTGGTGCAGAATTTGGGCGCACTGCCGCTCAGAGCCGGGCAGCGGGTGGCGTACATCGGCGCGTTTGCCGAGACCCCGCGCTATTATGGCGAGGGTCAGCCCAGCCCCGCGGCCATCGGTGCGCTGAACGCCGCGCTGCTGAAAGGCCGCCGCGTGGGGTATGTGACGGGCTTTCCCGCCAACAGGGACGAGCGGGACGAGGGCGAATTCCTGCGGGCGGTATCGGCGGCGAAGCACGCCGATGTAGCCGTAGTGTTTGCGGGCCTGCCGGAAAGTTTCGTCAGCCCCGATGCCGACCGCCGCACCCTGCGCCTGCCGGACTGCCAGAACAACCTGATCGCCCGCATTGCCGCGGTGCAGAAAAACACCGTGGTGGTGCTGCACGCCGGCGCACCTGTGGAGTGCCCGTGGGCGGGGGATGTTTCGGCGGTGCTATGTATGTATTTGGCGGGCGAGGGCGTGGGCGAAGCCACCGACGCCCTGCTGTGGGGGGACGCCAACCCCAGCGGCCGCCTGCCCGAGACCTGGCCCCTGCGGCTGGAGGACACGCCCTGCTACCTGGACTACCCCGGTGACGGCCGCACGGCCGACTACCGGGAGGGCGTATACGTGGGCTACCGCTGGTACGATGCCCGCCGTATGCCGGTGCTTTGGCCCTTTGGCCACGGCATGGGCTACACCGGCTTTGTGTACCGCAATGCCCGGTTAAGCGCTAACACGCTGGCCGAGGGCGGCGAGATAAAAGTATGTGTCACCGTGAAAAACAGCGGCGCCGTGCGCGGGGCCGAGGTGGTGCAGCTGTATATTAGTGACGAGACCGGCGCCCCCATTGCGGGCGGCCGGGTGCCGCAGGTTTTGCGGGGTTTCAGCAAGGTATGGCTGGACCCCGGCGAGGAGCGGGACGTGGAATTTGTGCTGACGGCGCGGGACCTGGCCCACTATGACCCCGCCCGCCATGCCTGGTACGCTGCCCCCGGCCGCTATCTCCTCCGCCTGGGCCACACCAGCCGGGAGATTAGGGCAAGTTTGGGGCTGAATTTTGGATGATGCAAATGGCTCCCCGTGAGGGGAGC
>ENA-UOJC01004154-UOJC01004154.1-human-gut-metagenome-genome-assembly--contig:-C104-NODE-4154-length-12579-cov-4.296311_pt1 | contig 12579 bp, 10 predicted proteins | sample MGYA00242339_ERZ723886 | MGnify/ENA metagenome assembly ERZ723886 | reverse complement strand
ATACACCGCAAGTTTGTTTTGCATTTCGTCGTGAAAAGATTTTTCCGACCACGGTACAGAAAAAATTTCCTGTTCTATTGCTTCGACCTGTGCAATATCTGTTTCACGCATTTCACGAATTTGAAACTGTTCCACGCTTGAACTCCCTTTCTGCCTGTGACGGTCTTAAATATTCCGGGCGGAACGCATCGGATGAAATGATTTCTCCTGCTTCTGCCATATCTCTTGCCGCAAGTGCCACGCTTCCTGCACGCTGGGTACAGATATGTGCCGGTGCAATTGTATAGGCACAGGTCAGTCCTTCCTCAAATGCCTGTTTTGCCGGTACAACACCATCACCGATAAAGAGTACCGGTTCATTTTTCTCATTTAAAAGCTTTACCAGTTCTTCATAAGATAACAGGCTCTGTGCCATTACTTCCTGCGGTTTTCCGTCCTTGTCCAGCCGGTACAATGCCGTATATAAATGCTGTCTTCTTGCATCCATGACTGGACAAATCAGGCAGTCTGTTTTACTGACATTATATGCCATTGCCTTTAGTGTCGGCACTGCTGCCATTTTTTTATCCAATGCCAGTGCCATGCCTTTTCCTGTTGCCGCGCCAATCCGCAGTCCGGTAAATGAACCCGGTCCCTGTGATACCGCAATTAAATCAAAGCTTTCCGGCTCTGTTTCCGTCATTTTGCAGATTTCATCAATCATCGGAAGCAGTGTTTGTGAATGTGTTTTTTTATAATTTACCGTATATTCCGCTGTAAGTACATCATCTGTTAAAATTGCAACAGAAGCAGTGACTGCGGAACTTTCTATTGCCAGAATTCTCATTGTTTTTCTCCATTTGAAATCGTTATTTTACGGTAGTCGAAGCCTTTCTGCAAATCTTTTTCTATCGTAATAGTTATTGTGCTGTCCGGGAGCAGCTCTTCTATGAGTGTTCCCCATTCAATCAGGCATACACCGTCTGAAAAAAAGTATTCTTCATAGCCGATTTCGTCCATTTCGCTGACATCGGCAATGCGGTATACATCAAAATGGTACAACGGCAATCTGCCTTCATGATACTCCTGTACAATCGTAAAGGTCGGGCTGTTAATCGGCTCTTCAATTCCAAGCCCTTTGGCAAAGCCCTGCGTAAAGACCGTTTTGCCGACACCCAAATCACCGTTTAAGCAGTATATCTGTCCCGGATGTACGGACTGTGCCAGCCTGTATCCGGCTTCAAAGGTTTCTTTTGCGCTAGTTGTTTCTATGACCATATCTGCCTCCCACTTTTATCTGAAACGGCTTCAATTTTTTCTCTGCAATTGTAAGAAACGCATCCAGTTCATCACCGATGTCACGCAATGGAATGATATTAGCACGGACACTGGTAATATATAAAACAAGACTTTTTCCTGTGCATTTAATCTTAAAAATGTCTTCCCAGAGCATTTCTTCGGTCACCGCCCCCTGCTGTAACAAAATCTTTTCTTCTGTAACTGTATATCGGACAGGTTCTTTAAAAGCTGCAACGGTTTTCATCTGCTGTTTCACTTTTAATTTCATGCCAATCGGTGTATACACGGTAAAAAAGAGCCCGAAAAAGCCCATCATCAGTGTATAGGAAATGTTGACCTGGCCTACGGATACTACGCAGATAATCAGTGCGACAATCCCAAACAACAGTCCTGCCACACCGCCGACACTGTGGTAATTGTGGTATAATTTAAAATTCATCAAATCCTGTTCGGTAACCTGTGTTTCAAACTGCACCTGTAAGCCCTGTGGCTTGTTCGATTCACTCATAACTTTTCCTTTCTTAATTCAGCCCCGGCATTATCCGGATAATCTTTACTCTTTTTTAGTGCATAAATTTTGACAATCCGCTCAGATTCAGTCCTTCCTGTTTTTTCGGACGGTCCTTTTTTGTCCGGCGGTCTTTTGCCGGTCTGCTTATCTTTTTATTCTGCGCTTCTTTTTCATCCAAAATCATAGAAAGTGCAATTCTGCCTTTATTGGCATCCACTTCAATTACACGGACATCTACGATATCACCGACACTGACAACGTCTAACGGATGTTCGACACGTCTGTCACTTCTCATCTGTGAAATGTGTACCAGTCCGTCCTGATGTACACCAATGTCTACAAATGCACCAAAATCAATGACATTTCTTACCGTTCCCTTTAAAATCATGCCCGGCTGTAAGTCTTTCATTTCTAAGACATCTTTGCGTAAAATCGGCTTTGGCATTTCTTCTCTAGGGTCACGTCCCGGCTTTTCAAGTTCCTTGATAATATCCTCTAAGGTCATTTCACCGATTTCAAGCTTTTCGGAGAGTTCTTTTAAATTGTGAACTTTGCTTCTTAAACCAATTAATTCACCGGAAGTAATGGAATTGCTGTCATAACCCATTAACGCCAGCAGCTTCTTTGCTGCTTCGTAGCTTTCCGGGTGGACACTTGTTGCATCTAACGGATTGTCACCGCCTGTAATGCGCATAAAGCCCGCACACTGTTCAAATGCCTTTGGTCCTAACTTTGCCACCTTTAACAGCTGCTTTCTGTTCGTAAATCTACCGTTAGTTTCACGGTAGTCTACAATATTTTTTGCAACTGCCTTGGAAATACCTGAAATGTATTCCAATAATGAAGCGGATGCTGTATTTAAATCAACACCGACTTTATTTACACTGTCTTCTACGACACCGGTCAGGGTTTCGCTTAACTTTTTCTGATTCATATCATGCTGATACTGTCCCACACCAATCGACTTCGGTTCAATCTTTACAAGTTCTGCCAGCGGGTCCTGCACACGTCTTGCAATGGATACCGCACTACGCTGTGCTACGTCAAAATCAGGAAATTCCTCTGTTGCCAGCTTACTTGCCGAATATACGGAAGCACCGGCTTCATTGGTAATGATGTAATCCACATCGTTTAAATTCATTTCTTTAATCATGTCCGCAATAATTTTTTCGGATTCTCTGGAAGCCGTTCCGTTCCCGCAGGAAATAAGCGTTACATGATATTTGTCAATGAGTTTTTTTACTTCACGCTTGGATTCTTCAACCTTATTGTGCGGCTCTGTCGGATAGATAACCTTTGTATCCAGCACCTTTCCCGTTGCATCCACCACAGCAAGCTTACAGCCTGTACGGAATGCCGGGTCCCAGCCGAGTACGACTTTTCCTGCAATCGGCGGCTGTAATAAAAGCTGTTCTAAGTTTTTGCCGAATACTTTAATTGCGCCATCTTCTGCTTTTTCCGTCAGACTGCTGCGGATTTCACGCTCGATTGCCGGTGCAATCAGTCTGTCATACGCATCTGCAATCGTTGCTTTTAATACCGGCGCTGTAAATTCATTTTCCGAAGTCAGCACCTGTTTTTCCAGATATCTTAAAATGCGTTCTTCCGGTGCCTCAATCTTGACCGTTAAAAACTTTTCCGCTTCACCACGGTTAATCGCAAGGATTCTGTGTCCCGGAACGGTGCTTAAGCTTTCATTGTAGTCATAGTAGGTTTCATAAACCGATTCTGCTTTTTCATCTTTGGCAATAGAAATGAGTTTCCCCTCTTTCATTGTAATATCACGGATATATGTTCTGTAGTCTGCCACATCGGAAATCTGCTCTGCAATAATATCCATTGCACCCGCAATTGCCGCTTTGGCATCGGCTACTTCTTTTCCTTCTTCCATACTGATGTACTTGGCGGCTTCCTCCTCTAACGGCTTGTCGGTATTTTGCTGTAAAATAAATTCTGCCAGCGGTTCTAAGCCTTTTTCTTTGGCAATTGTCGCTCTTGTTCTTCTTTTCTGCTTATACGGACGATATAAATCCTCTACGAGTACCATTGTTTCTGCCGCCAGAATCTGCTGCTTTAACTCGTCTGTTAATTTACCCTGTTCTTCAATGCTTGCGATTACCTGTTCTTTTCTATCATCAAGATTGCGCAGGTAACGCAGTCTTTCATCTAAATTTCTTAACTGCTCATCATTTAATGCGCCTGTTGCTTCTTTACGGTATCTTGCAATAAACGGAATCGTACAACCCTCGTCAATCAGCTTGACAGCGGCTTCCGCCTGTGTTGCCTTTATCTGTAATTCTTCTGCTATCTTCTTGATAATGTCCATTCGTGTGACGTTCTCCTTTTTCTTCCCTTTTTTCTGAATTCTTATTATTATACCAGTTTGGGAGAGGTTTCGCAACTTTGAGCTGCGGCTGATTTGCAATCCATCATACCTTATGATAAGATTATAAAATGATACCAATAATTGCAAAAATGCAAAGCACGGAACAATCCGCAGGTATTATTATCAGGGGTTTCGACTCCAATATCATAAATATATGCAAATTAAGGAGGATTTCATGGATAATTACGACCCGAATAACTGGAGTGACAATAACAATACAAATCAAAATCAGAATATAAACGGAAACCAGCATCCGAATCAGAATTATTTTAATAATGACTATCCGGTGCCGCCGGCTAAACCAAAGGATAAGCTTGCGACTTTTTCACTGATTTTAGCCATTGCAGGCTGTGTGACTTCCATAGTGTATTACATCAGTCTGCCATGTACGATTTCAGCAATTGTACTGGCAATCCTTTCCCGCAGCCGCATTGGACGTTTTGAAGGAAAAGCGGTTGCCGGTTTATGTCTTGGCATTTCCGGCATTGTTTTAATGTTATTTTTCTTTGTTATGATGCTTTCCATTCTGCATGACCCAAGTTTAATAAATTATATGCAGGAATATATGTCCGTCTATGCTGTCGAGCCACGTGCATAGGCAGCATCAATAACAAACGGCAGTTTCTGCAAATCTGTATTGGATTACTCCGCTACACCAGCTTTGCAAAAACTGCCGTTTTTTCTTTATTTTTTACTTCTGTGGAATAAATACATCATAGATTGCGCGGATTGCCGCTTCAAAGTAGCGGTTTCTTACACCGACGATAATATTTAATTCACTTGATCCCTGATCAATCATTTTAACATTAATCTTTGCATTAGACAGTGCAGAAATCACATTTGCGGCATTACCGACACTGTTTTTCATACCGCGTCCCACAACAGCGATTAATGCGAGGTTTGACTCTAATTCAATGCTGTCCGGATTCACGGCTCTGTGCAGTTCTGCAAGCACCTTCTGTTCTTTTTCCACAAATTCATCCTGATGTACAATGACTGTCATGGTGTCGATTCCTGACGGCATATGCTCAAATGAAATACCGTTATCTTCAAATACCTGAAGTACTTTTCTACCGAAACCGATTTCAGAGTTCATCATATCCTTATCAATGTTGATTGCTACAAAGCCTTTCTTTCCTGCGATACCTGTAATGATACATTCCGGGATACTGCAGGTCGTTTCTACAATCATTGTACCCTTATCTTCCGGTGCATTGGTGTTGCGGATATTAATCGGAATTCCTTCTTTTCTTACCGGGAAGATTGCGGATTCGTGTAATACGGAAGCACCCATGTAAGATAATTCTCTTAATTCCTTATAAGTAATAATCGCAATCGGCTTTGGATTTTCTACAATTCTTGGATCTGCTACTAGGAAACCGGAAACATCTGTCCAGTTTTCATATACATCTGCCTTTAAAGCTCTTGCCACGATAGAACCGGTTACATCGGAACCGCCTCTTGAAAATGTCTTTACCTGACCGTTTGGCATTGCACCGTAGAAGCCCGGAATAACGGCATTTTCTGTATTTGCAAGACGTTCGCTCATCACTTGATTGGTTTTTTCAGATTCAAATTCACCATTTTTATCAAAGCAGATTACAGTTGCTGCATCAATAAATTCATAGCCGAGGTAATTTGCCATGATGATACCGTTTAAATATTCACCGCGGGAAGCTGCATAGTCCTTGCCAGCCTTTGCAGCAAACTGCTTCTTAATTGTTTCAAACTGTTCTTCTAAGGAAAGCTTTAAGCCGAGCCCCTTGATGATTTCGTTGTAACGTTCCTTGATTGCCTTTAAGGATTTATCAAAATTTTTGCCTTCTTCTGCTTCGGCATAGCATTTGTAGAGCATATCCGTTACTTTCGTATCCTCTGAAAAACGCTTTCCCGGTGCAGACGGCACAACATATCTTCTGCTCTCTTCGGCACGGATAATGTTGCCAACCTTCTTAAACTGCTCTGCACTTGCTAATGAACTTCCGCCAAATTTAACTACTTTTACCATTTTTATGTAACTGCCTTTCTCTGTTATTTTTCAAATAAATGATTGATGATTGTATATCCTTTGTCGATATAATTGCCGCTTTCCTGCGCCTCTTTTTCATTGTAATTCCATGTGTGGCTCTGCTTGTTTGTGCTGTCATAGAGCATATACGGAACCGGGTCTGATACATGGGTTCTGATGGCTACCGGTGTCGGATGGTCCGGAAGAACTAACATTCTGAAATCCGTTCCTGCCGCTTCTAACTGCTCTGTCACACGCTTAATAATGCGCTTGTCGAGATTTTCGATTGCCTGCACCTTGCGCTCAAAGCTGCCCTGATGTCCCATTTCGTCCGGGGCTTCCAGATGAATGTATGCAAAATCCAAATCATCTTTTAACAGTGCTTCTACTGCTGCATCGGCTTTTCCTTCATAATTGGTATCGAGTCCGCCATTTGCGCCTTCTACCTCAACAACCTTCATATCCGCGCCGACTGCAATCCCCTTTAATAAATCTACCGCCGAAATCATTGCACCGGTATGTCCCGTCTTTTCAACAAACGGTGCCAGTGCCGGACGGGTGCCTGCACCCCAGAACCAGATGGAATTGGCAGGATTTAAGCCCTTTTTCATGCGTTCTACATTGATTGGGTGATTTGATAAAATGTCATAGCTTTTCTTCATCATTTCACGCAGCGCTTCTGTCTTTGGCAGATACTGTCCGATGACCTGTCCAAGTACATCATGCGGCGGTGTCAGTTCTACAACTTCACCCTTGTCCCAGATGGTTAAATGTCTGTAGCTTGTTCCAACATAGAATTTATAAATATCCGTTTCTAATTCTTTACGGACCGCTTCCAGTAATACAGCCGCATCTTCTGTTGAGATTTCGCTGGAGCTGTGGTCAATAATCGTTTTTTCTTCATATGGAAGGTCGTCTGTGGATACCGTAACGATATTACAGCGCAGTGCCACATCGGTCGGTTTCATATCGACACCGATACTTAACGCTTCGAGCGGTGAACGCCCGGTATAATACTCTCTCGGATTGTATCCCAATACAGAAAGATTTGCCGTATCACTTCCCGGCGCCATGCCTTCCGGTACAGTACGCACCATGCCGATTTCGGACCACTTTGAATACTTATCCATTGTCGGTGTATCTGCATACTCAAGGGGTGTACGGTTGTCAAGTTCAGGAATATTCTTATCTGCCATTCCATCGCCTAAAACGATTAAATACTTCATGATTTTCTTTTCCTCATTTCCTTCTCATTTACTGTAACCGGCAGTTTTTATATGGTTGTTTTATCAAAACGGATTCTGCCCGCAACATCAAACTGTGCTGCTGCCTGTGCAAATGCCTGTTCTGACATATTCGCTGTTACAAGTCCAAATTCATCGTCAAGACCGTCCACTGTAACAACCTGTGCCGCACGGAACGCTTCCTTTGCCTTTTCAAGAACTGCTCTGTCCTTAATCCGTACAAAGAAGGTACGTTCTACTTCCATCGGGCTTCCCAGTTCTAACTTTTCATAGCTCCAGAGTGTCATGACATTTCTGCCCTTATGCTTTACGCAGTCTACAACATCCGCAACAACCGCACTGGCTGTCGGAAGCTTTCCTGCACCTGCTCCGAAGAACATCACGTCACCAATGACATTTCCATGAATATAAATGCCGTTTAAGACGTCATTGACATTATAGAGCGGATGTGTAGCATCAATTAAAAACGGTGCTGTAATCGCATAAACCTTTTCATCTTTCTTAAAGCTTGTTGCAAGCAGTTTGACAACACAGCCAAGCTTTTCCGCATATGCAAAATCGGCTGTTGAAATCTTTGTAATGCCTTCTGTCTGGATTTCTTCAAACTTTACGGTTGAACCGAATGCAAGCGATGTCAGAATCGCAATCTTACGGCAGGTATCATAGCCTTCCACATCCGCTTCCGGATTGCGCTCCGCATAGCCTAAATCCTGTGCTTCCTTTAATACATCTTCATAAGAACTGCCTTCCTGGCTCATCTTTGTTAAAATGTAGTTGGTTGTTCCGTTTAAAATACCGGTAATCTGTGTAATCTCATCAGCTGTGAGTGACTGGTTTAACGGACGGATAATCGGAATACCTCCGCCGACAGATGCTTCAAACATGAAGTTTAAGTTTCTTTCCTTTGCCATTGCAAGCAGCTCCGGTCCGTGTTCCGCAACCAGTGCCTTATTGGAAGTACAGACACTCTTTCCGGCTTCCAGTGCTTTTTTTACAAATGTAAATGCCGGTTCAATGCCGCCCATAACTTCAACAACAACATCAATTTCTTTATCCTGAATAATGATGTCTACATCATGTACAATCTTTTCCTGAACCGGGTCGCCCGGAAAATCTCTTAAATCGAGGACATATTTTACCTCAATGCCTTCTCCTGCACGTTTTTCAATTGAATTTTTGTTGGTTTCAAGTACTTCAACAACACCTGAACCGACTGTTCCATAACCTAATACTGCAATTTTTGCCATCGTCTCTACCCTTTCCTATTCGCGACTTAATATTTTTAAATACCGCACACCCGGAAGCTGTTCAATCTCCTCAATCATCTTTGAAGAATCTCCGGTGCTTGGCAGAATATCCACACTCAATGTCAGCGATGCGACGCCGTTTACCGGTATAGTCTGATGAATTGTTAAAATATTTGCATGAAATTCTGCAACTTTTTTCAACACCAGTGACAACAATCCCGGTTCATCGTCCATTGAAAGGACAAATGTGATTGTTTTTCCTTTCACGTTATCACGGAATGGAAAAATATCTTCTTTATATTTGTAATAAGAACTTCTGCTGATACCAACCTGTTCTGTGGCATCCGCAACAGAAATCCCCTTTGTTTCAATAAGCCGGTTTGCCTGTGCAACTTTTAACAGAACCTCCGGCAGTGCTTTCTGCTTTACAACATAATATTTAATATTTTCGTCCATAATCCACCATCTTATTGTTTGTGTCTGTGTAGGAAATACAAGTGTTTTTCAGTGTTCGCGCATAAAAGACAACTGTATTCCCTGCAAAGAATAGTAACATACTCTACTGATAAATGCAAGAAAAAAATACCAACACGGTTATCATTTTTTGAACATACAAAAAAGAACAGTTTCACTGCCGGGCATATTTAATATCCCCTTATCAGTGTGAAACTGTTCTTTTTATCTTATGGCAGCTGCCAATTTGCTACTCTACGTGTCCGTTGACAACATTCCATGTACCGTACTGATTGTCAGCTGTTCTCTCTGCCAAAGACACTCGCCAGATAGCGCATATCTTTGATATGACTGTCATTTAATTCGCCTTTTTTCATACGCCACTTCCAGTTCGTGCCAAGTGTGGACGGCGTATTCATGCGTGCCCAGTTGCCAAGCTTTAAAATATCCTGCACCGCAAAGATGACAAGATTGGCAACACTGCCGTAAGCGGCACGGAACACCTGATCTACCATACGTTCTTTATCCCTTGTATCCAGATAGTCATACGCATAACCGAGTTCCCAGTCCGGATGCTCGATAAAATAGCCCATCAATGTTTCATTGTCATGCGTTCCGCCGTAAACCACACAATTCTGCGTGTAATTATGTGGAAGATGCGGATTCTTTCTGTCGCCGCCAAACGCAAATTCCAGTACTTTCATTCCCGGATAGTTATTTTCTTCTAAGAGTTCATTGACCTCCGGTACCGATACACCTAAGTCTTCCGCAATAATCTTTTTATCGCCGATTGCACGGTTGATGACATCGGTTAATTTCTTTCCCGGTCCCATGCAGTATTCACCCTGTCTTGCATCCGGCATATCCGCAGGGATTGTATAATATTTCACAATGCCGATAAAATGGTCAATGCGGATGACATCGTAGAGCTGTGCGGATTTGTGCATCCGGCGATACCACCACGAAAAATCATCTTTTTCCAGCGTATCCCAGTCGTAGAGCGGATTACCCCATTTCTGTCCCAAATCCGAAAAGGCATCAGGCGGCACACCTGCCACTTTTTCGCACAGGCGGTCTTCATTTAACTGGAAATATTGCGACTCTGCCCATACATCGGCACTGTCATAGCCCATGTAAATCGGAATATCTCCGATAATTTCAACACCAATACTATTGACATAATTTTTAAGCTTCTGCCACTGCTTATCAAATTCATACTGAACAAATATCCAGAAATCAATATCATCCGCGAGCAGACTGCGGTATTTTTTTAATCCTTCTTCGGTACGGAAACGGATATCATCGTCCCATTCCGACCACACAACACCGTTAAAATGCTCTTTAACCGCCATAAACAGCGCATAATTTTCAATCCAGTCTGCATTATCCCGTATGAAATTATCATACTTTTTATACTCCGGCAGTCCTGCTGCAAGCTTTACCTTGCTTTCACTGCGTACCGCTTTATAGCTTTCAAATGCTTTTCGCAGTACCGCAAAACGGTTCTGATACATTTTTTCATAGCTGACATAACACTCATTACCCAGTCCGATATCGGTATTCTGCGTAAAGTTTCCGTTTCCGGCTTCTTCCTCTGAAATATGCACCGGAACTTTTCCGTCACCCCAGTCAACTGCCAGCATATCACTTTTTAGCAATAAACCGTCTTCTGCGAGCATATCCAGGTCTATAAAATACGGATTACCCGCGAATGCCGAATAGGACTGATACGGGCTGTCGCCATACGTGGTTGATCCGATTGGAAGTACCTGCCAGTACTTATGGTTACATGCTCTGACAAAGTCCGCAAATTCATATGCCGCTTTGCCCATTGTTCCGATTCCGTAATCGGACGGCAGACTGCTGATTGACATCAGAACCCCCGCACTTCTGTCAAATGTCTGCTTCTTTGTTTCATTTTTCATCATTGCCACCTCCATGTCCCCTTGCAGCAATTTAAGCTTTACCCGTTCTGCAGTTCTTCTGTAATTTTTTTCACATCTTCTGCTTCATCATCTGAAAGCAGTTTTTCAACATCAAGTAATAAAATTAATTTACCATCTACATTGGCAACCCGGTCCAAATACTGTGTATCTGCTTTGACTAACATGGACGGCATTGGCAGAATATGACTTTCATCAATATCATTAATTTCAAGCACTTCATCCACTTCCAGTGCAAGCTTTAATCCGCCCGAACTAATGATAATCGTACTTTCTGCTGTTGCTTCTTGCTCTTTTCCAAATTTTCTTGCAAGGCTGTATACCGGAATGACTTCATTTCTCATGTTGACAATTCCTTTAATATAACTCTGTGAATTCGGCACAGGAACAACATTTAAATCTTTTTCAATTGACTGTACCAGATTAATATCCACGCCATACATTTCTTTCCCCAAAAGGAATACCACTGGTTTTACATAATTTGCCATACTTTCCTCCATTCTGACAGCCGGCTGTGTACACATTTCTATATCTTATGCACACAATCCTGCTCTTTTGTCCGCATTTTTATTCTGCCTTTTTACCGGTACTCAGCCAGATTAAATAAGCATTGATAAAAGGATCAATGTTTCCATCCAAAACACTCTGGGCATTTCCCACATCTTTATTGGTTCTGTGGTCTTTTACCATTGTATAAGGCTGTAAAACATAACTGCGTATCTGGTTACCGAAATTGATGTCCTTGACATCTCCACGGATATCCGAGGTCTTTTCGGCATTTTCCTGCTGCTTTAACAAATACAGTTTTGCCTTTAACATCTGCATTGCTTTATCTTTGTTCTGATGCTGTGAACGTTCATTCTGACACTGTACAACAATTCCTGTCGGAAGATGCGTGATACGGATTGCAGAAGACGTCTTGTTGATATGCTGACCGCCGGCACCACTGGAACGATACGTATCAATCCGCAGATCATCCGGATTAATCTCTATGTCTATATTTTCATCAATATCCGGCATAACATCACACGATACAAACGAGGTCTGCCTTTTTCCTGCCGCATTAAACGGTGAAATACGGACTAAACGGTGTACGCCATGCTCGGACTTTAAATGTCCGTAGGCATCCGGTCCTGAAATCTCTATCGTAACAGACTTTACACCGGCTTCTTCACCTTCAAGATAGTCTATCACTTCGGTTGTGTATCCTTTGCGTTCCGCCCATCTCGTATACATACGCATCAGCATCTGGCACCAGTCACAGCTTTCCGTGCCACCCGCCCCTGCATGCAGTGTCAGAATCGCATTGCTTCTGTCGTATTCGCCTGACAGCAGGGTTTCTATGCGCAGTTCTTCCAGATGTTCTTCAAATGTCGTAATTTCACTGTCAATTTCCGGCAGAAGGGAGGCATCATTTTCCTCCTCCGCCATCTCAATCAGCGTTTTTGTATCTTCCAGTCCCCGGACTAAAGCATCATATTTTTCAAAAGAATCCTTTAAGGCTTTTAA